>Ga0172380_10002848_pt1 | contig 25350 bp, 28 predicted proteins | sample Leawe162metaG_FD_119747 | JGI IMG/M metagenome (GOLD analysis project Ga0172380, IMG submission 119747) | Leachate microbial communities from a municipal landfill in Southern Ontario, Canada - Leachate well 162 metaG | ecosystem: Engineered > Solid waste > Landfill > Unclassified | place...
GAAATCGCTCGCCTCCTCCGCCTTCCCGTAGGCCGCATTGGCGAACATGAGGGACGGGATGATGGCTGGTCGATACTCGCCATTGGGATTGGTCAGTATCAACTGCCAGGTCATGCCGAACTTATCCTCTATCCAGCCGTATCGCTTGCTGAAGGGATAGGCGTCGATGGGCATGAGCACCTTTCCACCCTCGGAGAGCTTGGCCCAGACCTGGTCGATCAGATGTGCGGCATTCGGGTCCTTCGACGGGTCGAAATTGACCATGATGGAGATGGACGGATTGAGCTTGAAGTACGGACCAGCGCTGATTGACTGAAAGGTCGTGCCCATGATCTCGAATTCCATGACGTCGCAGTCGCCTGACGGGGTGCCCGTGAGGACGGTCTCGCTCGTGACCTTCGAATTGGGGAACACGGACGCGTAGAAATGCGCGGCCTCCTTTGCCTCCTTGTCGAACCAGAGATGAGGGATGATTTTTTGCATGGATAGACTCTATTTAAAATGATACAGCCTTGATGATTTCACCTATCTTCACCTTCTCCTGCGTCCCCTTCTCCAGATTCTTCACCACGACCGTGCCCTCCTTCGCCTCGTTTGCGCCGTACATGATGGCGAAGGTGATACCCTTATCGCTCGCGTATGAGAGCTGTTTCTTGAGGTCCGCTGTCTCGAAATACAAAACGGTGTTTATGCCCGCATTCCTGAGCTCGGAGGCCATTTTCAGGTACTCGGGGGCCAGGGATTCGTCAAAATTGACGATGAGGGCCTTTGCCACCGTCTTCTCGGCCTTCATTACCCCGAGCTCCTCGAGGGCAGCCAGGAGCCGATCAAGGCCAATTGAAGTACCCACGGCCGGCACGGACTTCTTGGAGAAGGTGCCGACCAGATTGTCATATCGTCCGCCCGACATGACGGAGCCGAACTGCGGGGCCTTCACCAGATTGGTCTCGAAGATGATGCCCGTGTAATAGTCGAGGCCTCGGGCTATAGAGAAGTCGATGACGAATGATGTGCCTGGGGCGAGTATGAGGGCGGAGCGAATGATTCCGACGAGAGAGCCGAGCGCTCCCGCCACCTCCGGGATAAGGGATATGGTTGCCGAGATGTCGGCGAAGTCAGTAATTCTGTTCTTGGCGAAGTTCACAATCGACATCGTGTCCTCGGGATTGAAGCCGAATCGGGCGAGCTCCTCAATGACGCCCTCGGCGCCGATCTTGTCTATCTTGTCCACGGCGCGCATGGCCGAGACCTGCTGTTCGAGGGTGAAGCCGAGGGTTGCGTAGAAGGCGGATATGATCTCGCGGGAATTGACGCGAATGACGAAGTCGCCGGCGGGAACGCCGAGCCTGGTCAGGGTCTGGGCGCTGAGGGCCAGTATCTCGGCATCGGCCAAAGGGCTCGCGGTGCCGACTATGTCAGCGTCGCACTGGTAGAACTCGCGGAAGCGGCCCTTCTGGGTGTTTTCGGCCCTCCACACGGGTGACATCTGATACCTCTTCCAGGGCTTCTTGAGGTCATTCTCGTACTGGGCGACCACGCGGGCGAGCGGGATGGTCAGGTCATAGCGCAATGCCACGTCCCTGTCGCCATTGTCCCTGAATCGGTACATGAGCTTGTCGCCCTCGTCGCCGTACTTTCCCGTCAGGATGTCGGCATATTCCAGGGCCGGCGTGTCGAGGGGCTCGAAGCCGAAGCCCTCGTATGACGCGCGGATTATGCCCATGAGCTTCTGCCGGGTGATCTGCTGTTCCGGGAGAAAGTCTCGGAAGCCTTTGAGGGTTCGGGGTTCGATGGTAGACATGAATACAGCTTAGCAAATTAGAGATTATATGTCGTGTCATCCCTAAAAAACATGTACAGACAATGTAAAAGACGATATAAATAAGCTATGAAAAGAATCTACTTTGTCCGCCACGGCGAGAGCGAGGGGAATGCGGGGGCCTTTCGACAGGGGCCAAGCACCACCCTCTCGGACAAAGGCAAGAAGCAGGCCGAGGCGGTGGCAAAACGACTGAATCGCCTGCCCATCGAGACGATCATATCGAGTACCTATCCCCGAGCCATGGAAACGGCGGACATAATCAATGAGACCCTCGGGAAACCCATCGAACATTCGGAGCTTCTGATCGAGAGGCGCCGGCCGTCCCTGATCGTCGGCAGAAAGAACGAAGATCCAGAGATCGTCGCGATCGAAAAACTCATTCAAGACAACTTCCACGAGAAGGACTGGCGACATTCCGACGAGGAGAACTTCGAGGACATGAAGGCGCGGGCGCTCGACGCCATACGGCTCATCGAGTCACGGGAGGAGAATCACATCCTGATCGTGACCCACGGCATATTCCTCAAGATGATCGCGGCCTGCATGATCATGGGAAAGGAACTGACCTCCCGCGAATATCACAACATCTGTGTCACCCTGACCGTCGACAATACGGGAATTTCGGTCCTCGAGAGGATGGACAGCTCGAAATACGATCGGCCGTGGATCATCCTGACATGGAATGACAGGGCGCATATAGAGGACATCAACTAAGGGGCCCCATTAAACAAAAAAACCTTGCCGCACAAAACCATACAGGAGATTGATGCCCAGAGCAGAACCCTTGCGATAAAAGGTCGGCACAAGACGGCGATACGGATGCTGAGGAAACACCTTGAGGGCGGGAAGATTGTCGATGACGGCACCGTACTCATACAATTGGCGTTCATGCTGTATCATGATGCCCTGAAGGATTACTGGTCACAGACCGCCTCTGAAAGACGCAGGAAGGAGGTGAAGGAAGAGATGAAGGAAGCGACGGATATACTGGAGAAAATAATCCCGAAGATGAAAAAGGCCGGGGATATCAAGAAAATGCTCAGCCCGCGGATCTTCCTGGCCCAGATATACGCCTCGACGGGAGACGCGAGGGCCGTACGGATAGCGCGAGAAAACTTCAGGCTCAGCAAAGAGGCCGTCATGGCAAACCGTCTCGCGGACGTGTACTGCAGACTGGGCAAAAAACAAGATTCCCTGCGCTGGCATCAAACATATGCCGTCTTGGCACAGAAAGAGAATGTTCCCTCTTATGAGATAAAGATGAACATGGCAATCGCCTATTTCTCACTGGATAAACCAGAGCTTGGAAACAAGATCGCCAGAGAAATAATCAATCGGTTCCCCAAGACCCTGAAGGGGCAGTCCATGCGAAAGATATTGAAAGGATATTTCAATACAAAAGCGGGCTCAAATTCAAATTAAGAGCCCGCTTAGTGAGATTTAGAAGAATCACTACTTAGCCTCCCCCATCTCCACGATAAACCTGCTTCCCTTCCCCTCGCCCTCTGACTCCGCCCACATCTTCCCGCCGTGTGCGGTGACGATTTCCTTGGCGATGTAGAGGCCGAGGCCCGTGCCGTGAATGTTGGCCTCGCTCGCGTTCGAGGCGCGGGAGAACTTGCGGAAGAGCTTCGGCATAACGTCCGGCGCTATGCCCACGCCCGTGTCGGACACCATGAAGCGGATGACTCCCCTGGTCGCGTCCCTCTCGAGCGATACGGCGAGCGAGCCCTTCGGCGTGTACTTGACCGAGTTGTCGACGATGTTCATGAGCACCTGCTTGAACTTGTCGAGGTCTGCCTTGATCGGATAGGCATGAGTCTCGTCAACAGAGACGGTGAAGGAGAGGCCCTTGGCGTCTATGTTCGGCTTCTGCTCGTTCACCACCTCCGTCACCAGCTTCCCGAAGTCCACGTCCCTGAGGTCGTATTTCATGGTGCCGAGCTCGATGCGCGAGATATTGAGATAGTCCTCGACGACGGACGAGAGGGTTTTGGTGGAGGTTATGATCGTCTCGACGATTTTCCTCATCTGATCGGTCAGGACGCCCGCGTCGCCCTCGAGGAGAAGCGAGGCATAACCCTTCATGGACGCCAGAGGGCTTCGTATCTGATGGGTGGCGAAGGAGACGAACTCGGACTTCTGAATGTCGAGCTCCTTGAGGCGTATGTTCGCCTTCTCGAGCTGATCCTTCTGTCGCTCGATGAGCTCCTTGGCCTCAATTTCCTTCTTGACGCTTTTGACGAGCACCGTGCCCAATATCGCCGTGAGCGCGAGGGTCACGATGGTGATGATGCGGATGTTCTCGATCCTCCTGATGAAGAGGATGGCGAAGATGAGGAAGAGAAGCGTGCCGACGAGTATCTGGGCGCTGAAGAGCTTCACGTTGAAGGCCTTGAACCTGACGATCATGTACGACATGAAGGCAATGAAGAGCGCCATGCCGAGAGGCCCGATGAGGTTGAACTCATAGACAAGGGTCGTGTCACCCAGTATGTTGGTCGCCACGAATATGCCGAGAAGGACGAGGGTTCCGATTGTCAGATACAGAGTCTGCTTCTTCCCCTCGGGAAGGGTCGACTGCCTATACTTCCTCACGCAGAGGAATACGGCAAAGAGGGCCAGGGCAACCTGAAGGCCGTATATGTAGAGCCAGAGAACTCCGTTATAGCTCTGACACTCGACGAGGTCAAAATAGTCCATGTTAAACGTGCTCGGGAGCAAAGCGAGTATCGGAAGAAGGGCGAGGAAGCCCGTGAGCTTAATGGAAAACGACGGCGCCTTGTCATGGAGAAAGGCGTAGACGAAATATATGATAGAAAACACCAGGCTCACCTGAAGAAGGGCCGACATCTGCCAGCCGAAGTGAACAAGCCAGGCGTCAACGGCAATCCATTGGACCAATTCGTTGATTATCCAAAGGGAGAAGGATATGGCGATAGCGAGAAGAGACCCGGTTTGTATCGACCTATTCTTAACAAAGAGAAAGAGCGAGAAGAAAAGCGAGAGAAAGACTATCGGTATGTATGAATAGTAGAGAAGCGTCGGGGCGATTGACGTATCGAGAATTCCAAAAAGATTTGGTATCGCATCGAGACAAAGGTATGGATCCATAGAATACAGTATATAAGATATACGATTGCGCGCAAAGGCAAAAATGGGATTAAATTCAAAAAATTATGCTACTATTTTAGGCATATAAGCCAAAAAAAATATTCATGGATGAACCCCTCCCTTGAGGTCAAGGACACGGGGAAATACGGTGGGGGTATATATGTTCGTGAAAAAATAAAGCAAAACGAGAGACTGGCTGTTTTCGGGGGTCACATAATGACCATCGAACAAGAGTCGGCACTTCCCGAGGAAATAAAAGATCTCGCCCATCAAATTGATGACAACCTCGTTATCGGCATACGGAAAGTCGAGGACAAACAAGATGTCGACAACCTCAACCACAGCTGCGAGCCCAATGCTGGTTTCAATGGGCAGATATTTCTGGTGGCCATGAGGGACATTGATCCGGGCGAAGAGGTCACTTTTGACTATGCCATGGTCCTCGGAGGAGGTGACTCCTATAAACTAGACTGTCTTTGTGGGAAAAATGCGTGCCGAAAAGAAATAACCAATGAAGATTGGAAAAATCCAAAGCTCCAGGAAAAATACAGGGGGGGGTATTTTCAGTGGTACCTAGAGGAGAAAATAAAAAAGGCGTAAGAAGCTTCCCCACCAATCAATTTCCACAATAGATTTTCCCAATAAGAATCTTTTAACTTTACTTTGAATGAAAATCGTTGCCAGGAAAGAACACGATTTTTTTCGCGCCGGATGTTTTCTTTGTGCGAAATAATCCTAGACCGAACTCAAACTTATCGAGAGGCAACTTGTGTGTAATAATGCCTTCCAAATTCAATTTTCTCTCTGAAATGAGCCTCACGGCTTCATTGAACTCATCTTTCTTATTTCCAGAAAAACCATAGGAATTTGATCCAACCAGCATAATTTCCTTAGAAAAAAGCGCCCTTGCGTTAACAGGCAGGACAAAACCTGACCGATATGCTCCGAGAACGAGTATTGTCCCCTTCCTTCGAACAAGGCAAATCGCTTTATTTATAAGATCTTTTTCGCCTCTTCCAACGCAATCGACAACTATATCAAAATAATCGTCAGCCTTTTTCCCGATAATCGACCCCCTTCCAAAAACCACTACTTCTTTTGCATCATTCAGTAATGCCAGTCTATAAAAAATCTCACCAATCGTTCCATCTCCAATAATCGCTATCTTCTTCGAGGTCAAATTACCGACCAAGCCTTGGGCATGAATGCAGACAGCCAAAGGGTCCGCCAAAACAAGTTCTTGAAAATTAAAATTCTTTTTTACCTTATAAAGGTTATCCTCAACCGGCACGATAACACGCTCGGCAAATCCGCCATCTAGTGTTTTACCTACTGAGCCCAGATCATCGCAGTGCTGAATATCGCCACCCTCACACCAAAAACACCTCCCGCAGAATAAAAGAGGTGCCACAACGACAACATCGCCGACGCGTACACGCCTCACTTTTTTACCGACAGAAACAACCCTTCCGACAACCTCGTGACCAAGAGTTGGGTGACCAACCCCTTTCGTTAAGATAAGATCAATACGCTGAACATCGCTGCCGCAAAGCCCAACCATTAAAACTTCCAGCAATACGTCCCCACCCCCTTTTATGACAGGGTTTTTCTTTTCGACATATTTAACAGTATTTCTTTTTACAACGATTGCTTTCATGCTTTCCCCTTAAGAAGCCCCTCCAGCGCTTCCGAACCCCCTCCCGTCGCAGCAACAAATTCTTTTATCTTTTTTATTGCAAGGCCTGATTCAATCGCTTTCTTTGCCTTTACATAGCCAGACTCCATATCCACTGCCTTTCCTCCAAGGTATAAGATGGTTGCAGCATTGACGCATATCATATCAACGATGGCCCCTTTCTTTTTCCCGGATAGAGCATCCAGACTTTTTTTGACATTTTCAGAAACATCTCTACCTGGCCGTATAGAAAACCTGTCATAACGTGGCAATTTTAATAGATCCCCCGGTTGGATTATCTTTATGTTACCAAGGACACCCCCTCTGATCCCAATCATTGAGGTCGACCCAAAAACCCCGACTTCATCAAAAAAGTGAATTCCGTTGTCAGTTGAAGACACGACCATCACCTCATCATATCCCAACTTCTTGAATACTTTTGCTGAAAGACTTATGTTGGGATGTGACAACCCATAAAGTAAAATATGTGATTTAAAAGGGAGGATCATCGCCGCAAGTCCGAGACTTAAAATATGGGGTGCGTGGAACTTTCCACCGTAGAGGGAGTCGAACTTACTGATTCTTCCCTCGATTTTAAAAAAGCCCAGCTTTGTTTTCTCCATAACTTTTACCATCTCATCTGAAGAGATCTCAAGATTCGCACCGATCTCCTCCATGAAATCACTTGAACCGCTTACTGATGATGTCCCTTTTGAGCAGGGCTTCGCAACAAAAACACCGAGTGACGCGGCGACAATCGCCGCACATGAAGAAATGTTTGTCGTTTTTATGGCCTTTTTTCCGCTCCCCGCAAGGGTGATAACCTTATTTTTACTTCCAATATCAATCTGAGGGATTTGATGTGGCTCGTTACCGTCAACAGACAATGCCGCTCTTATAAAACCCACAGCCTCTTCCACCGTCGGGGTCTTTGCCATGAGCCCATTCAGAAGTATCCCCATGAGTATCCCCCGCTCAACATCATTTGAAATCGATAGAACCTCTCTAAAAACGTTATAGGCTTCGTCTTCACTTAGATCGTGCTTAACATTAATTCTATAAATGGCCTCGTGAATGGGGTTAGACATCGCCACAGATTCAGCGAACCTTGTCTCTCGAATCGTCTTTTTGTGTTTTCTGATACTCATTTTGCAATAAAAAGGCTGATTTTATCCGCTATCATCTCAGGATTCATCTTCTCAGAATCAAATTCCAAATCTGGATTTCTATACTTTGTACGAAAGTATGCCTCGATTCTTTTTCTGATTTTCATTTTTGAAACCTTGTGACCGCGCTTGGGTATTTTTCTGGCAAGCGCTCGTTGCAGACAAATCTCTGGATCGGAATAAATCTGTGCGAAGATCAATTTCACCCCGCTTTTCTTTGCCAAGTCTAAATAACCCTTAAGTTCATTCATGTTCCTGAAACCCTCATCGAAGATGACGTTGTAGCCCATCGAAAGAAAACAGGAACACAACCCCTGAAGCGCGAGATGAATATTGCGAGTATCCCTCGTTGACGTATTGTTGTAATCTGAGATGCCGTATTTAATATAATCAGGGCCAATCAAAAAGGTTCGCGGAATGGTTGAATGAATCAACTTAGCGGTAGTGGTTTTTCCACCGCCCATTGGACCATCAAGAATTAGAAAAAATGGCTTTCTTTTGCTCACAAATTAATTAGAACATATATAGAAAATCCCCGCAAGCACCTAGGTGCTTGCGGGGATCGATGTAATCAGGAAACCTTGAAAAGCTTCCTCTTGCCCACTTTGACGATTCCTGTAAAGGACTGGTCCGGGCTAAGCATCTGACCCTCAAGATTCTTAACAGCCTGCTGGTCAAACATTCGGCGCAATTCGTTTCCGGAAGGAAACTTTGGACGAAGTGTCTTGAACAGATTCCCGTTCAGAGCAACGATTTCACAATCGGATTCTGATATTTCCTTTCGTGAAAATCTGTCCTCAAACCTTTTCCTTTCCTCCATACCAACCTCAAGATTCTTAGTCTCAAGAGCGATAAGGAGTACACCAAGCTGCTTTTTTGCCTCCATCGGGTTTTCCGTTACAAACGCCTCCAACTCCCCCAGTTCGTCTTGGTGAATGAGAGTGAAAGCCTTAAACCATGGAATGATAAGGTGATCCGGTATCGACATCACTTTTCCGAATTTATCTTCAAATGATGCAGTTACGGGAATCGCGTTACCCAGGCTTTTGCTCATTTTTCTACCGGTGCCGTCAGTCCCTTCAATGAGGGGGGTGAATAGGCCAATTTCGGGAACCAGACCAGCGTTCTCCATCAGCAATCTACATTGCACGATATTGAGAAACTGATCGAGTCCACCGATTTCAACAGTTGTTCCAAGCTCCAACGAGTCGAAGCCCATCAACAGACCATACATGAGTTCAGCCATGCTTACAGGCTGATCTTGCTGGGCACGCTTACGAAAATCATCGCGCTGCATGGCTGCCGTCGCGTTGATTTTCTGCAAATGACCGAACAAGTCAGAAAGAGCAAGCTTGTTTAGCCAAGTCGAATTGTGATGAACCTTCATCTGGTTCATCCCAACAAACCTGCCCGCCTGCTCCGCAAATCCCTTCATATTTTGTTCGATTTGCCCCGAAGTGAGAACAGACCTTGCGCTATCGCGCCCTGACGGGTCGCCAATCATTGCGGTAAAATCTCCCACAATGAAATCGATATGATGACCAGACTTTCTGAACAGATCGACAAGAATCATGGGGACAATGTGTCCAACATGAAGCCTATCGCTCGTCGGATCAACGCCGAACTTTATGTTTAGGCGCTTCCCCTCTTGAAGTAAAGGCATCAGACGTTCAAGTCCAAGAGCCTGAGTAATTTTCGGGGTAATGAAACCCAAAAAACGCTGAGGATCAATGCCTGACCAATCCTCATTAATTCTTTCGAATAGTGGTTGAAGTAGTTTCATGTTTAATCCCAATTTGTTGTTTTAAGGTACACATAGTACCTTACGGTACTCCTAATATCTAATTAGGAGATTAGCACTCAATAATATATCTGTCAATAGCTCAAATCTTTTTCCAGCCATGCTATGATTTAATTAAATCAGGCTGATTTTAATCAATTTTTTGAGATATGCCAAGCCTCAACCACCCATGAAAAGCAACGAACTGAAATTCAATAGAGAATACTATAAAGATCTCATCAAGAAACACGGGTATGATGAAATCGACTTTGAGGCTATAAATTTCTCGCTAAATTCACTTAATGTAAGTGCCCTTGAAAGAAAATTCGTCTGTCATCACCACGGTGATATCTTTGCAAAAAACCTAAACGAGGGTAAAAGATCAATAGTCACAACAGGTTTTGGGCTTAGCGGACACCCTCATCTGGGCAGCATCTCTGAGATGCTCAAAATGATTGAGTTTCAAAAAGCGGGTCTGGATACTCAAATCGTGCTAGGCGACCTTGACTCATACAACGCAAGGAAGCAAAGCCTTCCAATAGTCAGAAAAAGAGTTGAGAGCTTTACGGATTTTATTTTAAACCTTGGTTATAAAGATACAAGAAAAGGTATTCGTGACCAATACTCCCACCAGGATGTCATACACACGGCATATTTGGTTTCACACTATCTTGATGACAAAGACTTCGAGGAAGCCGAGGAAGACTTATCCTATCTCTATAAAGATAATGGCATCTACAAGAAAATAAGTTTTCCAATGAAGATGGCGTTACTCCTCATGGTAGCGGATTTTATACACCTTGGACTCGTTGAGGGTTATGAAAACATACTAATAACCTTGGGCATAGAAGAGCACAAATATGTTCTCCTGACTAAAAAGGTAGTTGAAAGAATGGGTTTGAAATTCCACATAGGTGCTATGTACGGAAAAATAATAAAAGGGCTTTCTGGTTATCCTAAAATGTGCAAAAGCATCAAGGGGTCAGCCATTGACGTAACAACGCCCAGAGAAACACGGGTTGAACTAATCACGTCTAATTCTGATTCACGAGAAGATCCTGAACAAAATGCCGTCTACCAAATGATGGAACAAACTTCCCGGTATGATGAAATCACCTTAGATAGACTTCATGAGATATGCAAAACAGGGTCAAATAAAGATTGGCTGTCGGTAAGACATAAATACGCTGAAGATCTTAATGAACTACTGGAAGCGTGGCCGAAGGATACTTGTTAACAGATCAAAGCAAGAATAAAGAAAAAACCGCGCACCATTTCCAGGTGCGCGGCTTGCTATGACTTAGGTGGTTATACCGAGGACTGCCCCGCCCACTATGACGAGGGCGATGCCAACCAACTTCTTCCAGAAGGCAGACCCCTGCTCTTCCGAGACCAGGTGCGGGAGGAACTTCGTGAGAAGCGCCGCGCCGACGAGGACGAAGAGAGGCTGACTGCAGGCAATGCCCTGAACTATCGCCACCGGCGCGAACAGCTTGGCCCGGTCGAACAGGAAGTCGGCGACGATCGCGAGGATTTCCGAGAGCGACTGGAGGCCGAGCTTGGTCCGGAGACCGATGACGAAGCCCTGACGGGTCTTGGGACCGACGAGGAGGACGAGCCCCCAGAACGCCTTTCCCGCGACGTCGGAAGCAATCGCCGGGACCGTGTCGAGCTCGCGACCGAACTTCGCGAACACGACGTCGTTGACGGCGAGGAGGAGCGAGGCGATGAGCATGAGCACGGTCGCCTGACCCTTGGCCTTGCCACTCGACTTGAGAACCCAGCCGCCGGCCACCAGAACCGCTATCGCCGTCACGTGATACCATTCGAGACTTTCTCCGATGAAGGAGAAGGCCAGAATGATGCCGAATGCCGGTATGGTCTGGAACCAGGGGTCGACGCGGGAGGCCTCGTCGACGCTGAGCGCCTTGAGGAACAGGATCATCGCCGTGATGTAGGTGATGCCGTTCGCCATGAGCGGGAGCATGACCGACATGCCCACGCTCTGGCTGTTCCACAGCATCATCGGTCCGAGGACCACGATGCCGAAGACGAGATTGAAGAATCCGGAGATCGCCATGAGCGCCGCCGGCTTCGAGTCCTCGCCTTCCCCTTTCACCAGTATCTTGTCTGTGAGAATCGCCGCTGCCCAGAGCATCGGCGGTATGAGATTCAGGAAGAATTCCACATGGACCTTTCTGTTTCTTCGCATTCCGCCTCGGTGTTATCCGAGTACGAACGGTATGCACGTCGATGCTTTTGGATGTTGCGACGTTTGAGAGACGCTCGTGCGGGCAAATGCCTCTCAAACGTCGCAACGGAATAACCACTTTCAATGAACGTGTACTATTATATTATAGCACAACAATGACATAAAAGTCAATATCCTCGGGCGCAGACCCTATTCAGCCTGGATTTCGTCGCTTGTAGTCGCGGAATCCGTCATCGAATCGAGTGATTCGCCCTCCTCGTCAATCTCCCCTGTCGCCTCCTCAATCTGACCATCGAATTCCTCCACGATCTCCTCCTCCGCCTCTTCCGCAACCATCTCGAAATTCTTGATGACGACGGTCTTGTAGAACGTGATCCCGACGGATGCAACGACCGCGAGCGCGATTATCCAAGACAAGGCCTTTGATTTTTTGTCCATAAATGCGTAGAATGTGAGTATTTAATACTGACCCGACATATCCTTCCATACTCTCCGTGAACATCCTATTTATATCAAAAGATCTGAATGCGGGCAATCTCGCACATCTCCTCGTCAAAGAGGGCCATTCGGTCAAATTGTTCATCGAGAACAAGAAGAGCAGGCACAACTTCGACAACATGGTTCCGCAGGTAAAAAACTGGCGTGCCGAGCTGTCATGGGTGGGCAAAGACGGCCTCATCGTCTTCGACGACATCGGGTATGGCGCGATTCAGGACAGGCTGAGGAAGCAGGGCTACACCGTCTTCGGCGGATCGGAGGCGGGAGAGAGACTCGAGGCTGACCGGGAGTATGGACAGAGAATGTTCAAGGAATGCGGGATGCAGACCGTCGAGCTCAAGGACTTCGAGAACATCGACGACGCGGCCATGTTCGTCAAAGAGAATCCTGACGAGTGGGTCATCAAGACCGACAACGGCAACGGCAAGTTCTACAGCTATGTCGGTGAAATGAAGGACGGCGAGGACGTGCTCGCCCTCCTCCGCAACTATCTCCTCCACAGCCCGATGAACAAGAAGCCCGTCACCCTGCACAAGAGGGTTCACGGCGTCGAGATAGGCGTCGGCAGGTACTTCAACGGCACGGACTGGGTTGGCCCGATCGAATTCAACATAGAGCATGTCCGCTTCATGCCAGGCGACATCGGCCCGACCACGAGCGAGATGGGCACCCTTGCCTGGTATGACACTGATGAGGGTAACAAGCTGTACAAGGAGACCCTTGCCCGCATGAAGCCGATTCTTGCCAAGTCAGGCTTCCGGGGCGACTTCGAGATCAACTGCATCGCGAACGAGACGGGCGTGTACCCGCTCGAGGCAACGGCGCGATTTGGCACCCCGATTATCCATCTCCACACCGAACTCCATGAGTCCCCCTGGGGCGAGTTTCTTCATGCCGTGGCATCCGGAAAGCAGTATGACCTCAAATGGAGGAAGGGCTACGGCATCGTCGTCCTCCTCGCCGTCCCACCATTCCCCTTCTCCAAGAAATCAAAGGAGCATGACAATTATGGTATTCGAATACACTTCAAGGATGTGAGCCCCGAGGAGTTCAGGCATCTCCATTTCGAGGAAGTCTCCCTCTCCTCATTCGAGAAGGATCAGTACTACATAACAGACAGGCAGGGCTATATCATGTACGTGACCTCAACAGCCCCTACGGTTCAAGGGGCCCAGAAGAGCGTGTACGGCCTCATCAAGAAAATCGTCATCCCAAAGATGATGTACCGAAATGACATCGGCACCCGCTTCGTGAACGAGAGCGAGGCCCAGCTCAAGAAGTGGGGGTATCTATAGCAAGAACCTACCGGAACACATAGGCACTCTTTGAATCAAACACCTCCCTCCCCACCGCCTTTGCCTTCTCAACGGTAATACCCTTTAGAATATCCAGGGCCATAGCCAGGTCAGATATCTTTCGGCCCTCGATGGAATCCTCCACTATCCAATCCTGTCGCTCGGCCGGATCAGTCCAATCCGCCCTCATCTGATCCGCCTTGTCTCGCTTGTATGCCTTGAGTTTCGCATCGAGACCTTTGCTTTTAAGCACCGAATCAACCATCGCACAGAAGGATGTGCCGATATCGGATGAGATCTTGGCGCGAGAATACAGTCCGAACCAGACGATGCCGTATTCCCTCTCGATGAGAATCTCGTAGTATGGCTCGTATGCACCCTGCGAATGGGCGATGCCTCGGAACGACTCGTAGATCTCGTCCGCTACGAAGCCTGTCACGAGACCCTGTTCAAGCGAGGTCTCTATGCCCGCTATGCGAAAGGCGATGACGAAGGCGCTTTCGGTCTTGTGTGGACGAAGCTTGAAATGCCTTTTCTTGGAGAAAGTCACATCAAGGCGTGGCGCAAGAGCCCGAGCGGTTGGCGCTGCCCCATCATGGCCACCGCGCGCGGATACCGCTCCCGAATCTCCGACGAATATGCGATAGGGCGCCGATACGATGACACCGAGGGTTTTCGACAGACTCTTCATCGAGGCCTTTCGCAGAACCTTGAGCTGTGACACCCTCGCCCGAGCCAGTTTCCTTGGTCCCTTGATGAGCGCGCCTTTCACATATTCCGAGACAAACGGGACGGTGGAATTGTATCGCTCGTCGATTTCAGCGCAGATCCTGAGCTTTTCGGTCTTGAGGATGGCAGGACTGATCGACTGAGCCGTTTCCGAAATAGTCTTCAGGATCCCATCCTCGAGGAGCTTTTTGTGATTCGCCCTGCTGAGGCGTATGTTGATGACGAGATTTCTGTCGTCTATATGTCCCCAGGCATCCTTGAACCGCTTGTCCTGTTTGAGCTGGGCACAGAGGCAGTGTTCGGCAAGATGACCCATGCCGAACGAGGCCGTTGACTCCCTCAGAAAGCCATAGGCAAAAGCCACGGTGACGATGACCTCGTTCCGCCGTCCGGGCAGAGTGATATGGGTAATGTTCTCTGGCATATGAATAAGTGTACAGTATTTTGAATCAAAAATGGCCAAGTCCTTTTGAGACAGGGCCATTGGAGTGAGCGAGTTAACGACCCCGCTTGAAGAAGCTCTTGAGGCCCTTCGCGACGCGGGAGTGCTCCGATGAGTTGGAATGACCAACGTTTCGTTCGCGACCACCACCGTTTGAGCTGGGTGAAGCCGAATCCCTTCGGCCCCTTGAGCTCTGGAAGCCCGCCCCCTTGCCATCGTTGACGTGTTTCTTGGCCATGACGCCAATTTCCTTTCTGTGTTTTAGAGTAGACGGATCAGTGAGTCGCGGGATGCGTTCAAGGTTCTACTCTAGAGGAAACCGTACACCATATAAATCTAAAGGCGAGACGCCTATGCAGGATGTATAATATCCCCATGCTCAGCCTCAACAACATCTCCCTCGCCTTCCACAATCAGGAGCTTCTCAAGGAGGCATCCCTCGCGATCGCCCCGGGCGAGCGCATCGGCCTCGTCGGCGAAAACGGCTCGGGCAAGTCCACCCTCCTCAAGGCCCTGGCAGGAATGCTCGAACCCGAGTCCGGGAGCATCGAGCGGAAGGGATCAGTTGCATACCTGGCCCAGGAACCCGTGGATGACGTGTCCTCGCATCTCTCGGGCGGGGAGAAAAGCCGAAAGGCCTTGGACAGGGTCTTCGCCGAGGGCGCGGACACCTACCTCCTCGACGAGCCTACCAACAATCTCGACCTCGATGCCCTGGCCTGGCTCGAGAGGAAGATCGCCGGCCTCCCCTCCTCCTTCCTCATCGTCTCCCATGATCGAAAGTTCCTGGATACCGTCGTGACCAAGATCGTCGAGATCGACCCCTTCACCCACAGCCTCACCGTCTACGGCGGGAACTACTCGTATTTCAGGGAGCAGAAGGCCCAGGCCCTCGAGCGCGAGGCTTCGGCGCGCAAGGATCATGAGGAGAGGGTCTCCGGCCTAACCGACTCCATCAAGGAGAAGAAGGCCTGGGTCATGAAGGGCCTCAAGAACCCGAAGAGGACGGACAGCGAGAAGCTGGGCCTCGGCGTCAGGGTTGATCGCACGGTGCGCATCTTCAGCGCCGCCAAACGACTGGAGAAACAGCTCGAGAGCGAGAGGGACTCGGCACCGCTCAAGCGAAAGACGGAACAGGCCCTCGACTTCGAGTTCCTGCCGGCCGAGCGCGCCGGAAACGTGGTCTTCGAGATAAGCGAGGCGACGAAGACATTCCCCGGCAAGACCATCGGCCCCGTCTCGGCACATATCGAATGGGGCGACCGCGTGGCAATTGTGGGACCGAACGGGTCGGGCAAGACAACCTTGCTCGAGATGCTCGCGGGCGATATCATCCCGGACGGAGGATCGATAGCCAAGGCTCCGAATGCTCACATCGGCTATCTGCGCCAGAAGCCGCTTCTCGACGAGAAGACGGCCCTCGAATCGATGCCGTCCTCGACGCGCGAGGAGGTCACGGCGTCTCGGCACATGCTCGCCCGATTCGGCTTCATGGATGGAAGCGTGGGCAAGAAGGTCAGCCTGCTTTCGCCCGGCGAGCGCTCCCGCCTCATCCTGGCCCGTCTCGTCGTCACCCGCCCGAACTGCATCATTCTCGACGAGCCGTCGAATCATCTCGACACCGAGGCCCTGGAGGCCCTCGAAAAGGCCATTCAGTCATTCGAGGGAACCATCCTCGTCGTTTCCCATGACCGATACTTTTTGGAGCGTCTGAAGGCGAACAAAGTCATTAGCCTTTCTTGACGCGAGCATCGATGATGCTGAAGAAATGCTTGCCCCCATCTTTCCCAATTTGCCGTATTACCACGGTTACCTCTTTGTCTTTCAGGTAAACGGTTAATCCCCAAAAGTATACGGGGTCACCAAAATTATTGATGATTTTTCTATGGGCGCATGTTGCCTGGGGATCCATTATCACCGTCTCTGCATAGGGCAAAAGACAAAGTCTTCTCTCTTGGTCTTTCTTCATTCGTTCAATGCGACCTTTTCGAAGAATATGATTGAAGCCCGCGTTCGTGAAGAAAACGAGCGAGCCTCCCAAGGCAGGACAATGCATAGGACCCATTTTCTTGTATATCAGACGCGCCCGGGCGATCGCTTCCGTATGCTTTTTGTTTTCCTGTGTCATATGCGGAAACCATAGCAAAAGGGCCATGAATTTCTCATAAAATTTCAAGAAAGTGTGCCTTGACTTGATGTGAGCCTGGAATATACTTTACACATGCCTGCGAGGTAACCATTCCTCTATCGGCTAAAGCTGATGGCAGGCATATCAAAGCGACCCCGAAAGGGGTCTTTTTGATGCCTGATGAAAGAAGATTTACCGCCCCATCTCCCTGAACCTCCTGATCACCTCACCATACCCTATCTCCTCAACCCTTCTCCATGCTTCGGCATATTCTGAATGGGTGCCGGCGGACGATGTTCGCCTATTTGTCTCAAGAAGGTTCGGCTCACCGAGCACGTCGACATACACATGCCAGAGCAAGGCATGTACGAGTATGTGCATGTTCTCCGGATAGGGATCCTTGCGATCCTCCGTCACCCGATTGTCAGAAAAAAGGCAGTGTATGAGCTCGTGTGCCAGCACGCAGAGAAACTCCTCGTTCGTGTACCTACTTTTTATGACGATGGGACGGGAGAACGGCCGCGGGTTTCCGCTCACCACGAATACATCGATATGATTCCGGACGAAGGAGAGGCCCGTAGCCCGGCAAATGCCGGCGAGAACCATCGGCGCGACCCTCTCCCACTCATTCTTGTACCGGGCTACGCTTGCCCTGACATCCTCGATGGATGGAGCCTCCCAATCCTTCCACTGCGGTTGTGCCCTGATCCAGCCGACGAAAATTGGGTCGAGGAAGCGATTGTATGATATCGATATGACGGGCTGTGATGATGGGTTCTGTGACATGTTGTTGTGGCCAAAGAGTTGATAATTGCTGCCCGTTGGGCTTGATTATAAAAAAGGGCCGGCGCATGCGCCGGCCCCGAAAGCCGAGATCTACGGATAGCTGTCTTCGCCGTAGTTGTCGGACCCGCTGCCACTGTCGTCCGTGCCGCTCGACGCGTCCGTGCTGGACTCGTCGCCGTGGGGCGCGGGGACGATGCTTGCAAGGAACTTGCTCATGACGTCTCCTGTGTTGAGGGTTAATCTGCTGGCACTGCTGTGTCCGTTCATCGAGTCGAACGGAAGACGCCAAAGGGTTCAGAGGGGCTCGTCATGCGATGCGAAGTCGTCGCGCGGGGCCGTCTCGAAATTCCTGTCCTGTTCGGACGAAGGTTCGGGACAGTCGCTCGCGATATGGCCCAATGCGTCGCAGACGGTCTCCTCCGCCCTGTCAGGACCGGTGAAATGCTCGGGATATGCCCGACGATTAGTTCGTTTCTTCATAAGGTGCCTCCTGAAGAGACACTATCAGCAGGTCAAGGAAATACCTATAAATTAAAAATAAAAAAGTTATAAAGAGAATATAAAGAAAAAGACCCCTATAAAAGGGCCTTTTCAGTCATCGGGAGAATAAATTGAAACATTTTCTACACACCCTCCCCCTTCAATCCCTCGATCGTCTTCCTGGCATCCTTCGACAGCCTTTTCGGCATGACGATATTCACCTTAACCATTATGTCGCCGCGATGCTTGGCGCTCGGGCCGGTGCCGGACATTGGCACGCCCTTGCCCTTCACCCGCAGTACCTCGCCGAAGCCGATGCCCTCGGGGATCTTCAGGCTGATCGAGCCGTCGAGGGTCTCAAGCTCGTATGATGCGCCGAGAAGCGCGTCGGAGAGCTTCACATCGAGGTCGGTGACGAGATTATGTCCCTCCTTGCGCCAGATCTCATGCTCCTCGACATGCACCTTGATGTACAGGTCGCCCGATGCCCCATGCGCGATCGCCTCGCCCGCGCCCGTCAGCCGCACGGTCTCTCCCTCCTCGAGTCCCGCAGGGAGCTTCACCTTGATCTCCTGATTGCGCTCAAGCACGCCCGAACCCTTGCAGGTATGGCATTTCTCCTCGGGGATTTTGCCCGCGCCGTGACAATGCTCGCAGGTCTTGGTCGTGGCGAAGGTACCCAGTATCGAGCGCTTCATTTCCTTGACCTTACCCGCGCCCTTGCAGACATCGCAGGTCTTCATCTTCGATCCAGCCTTGGCCCCGCTGCCGGAGCAGTCTGGACAGGCGGATGTCTTGTGTATGTTAAAGGTCTTCTCCACGCCGAAGACCGCCTCCTCGAAGGAAAGCTCGGCATCGACGGATATGTCATGCCCGCGCTTGGCCTGCGCCCTCCTGCCGCCCCCGAAGACGTCGCCGAATATATCACCGAGGTCGAACTCCACGTTCCCTCCCTGGCCGAAGCCTCCCTGCTGGAAGCCGGAGAAGTCGAAGCCGAAGTCATTTGGGTTGAAGCCTGCCCCTCCGTATCCGCCCTGGCCGCCCATGTTCGCGCCGGCATGGCCGAACTGGTCATACTGCTGTCGCTTCTTCTCGTCCGAGAGGACGCCATAGGCCTCGTTGGCCTCCTTGAACTTGTCGGCGTTCCCGCCCTGCTTGTCGGGATGATGCGAATGCGCCAGCTTTCGGAACGCCTTCTTTATCTCGTCCGGGGACGCGTTCTTCTGAACACCGAGTATGTCGTAATAGTCTTTTTTCATTTTAAATGATGTGGTATATTCAACGGGAAACCTTAACCAAAGGAACTGTCATGAAAGACATTGGAGGCTGCGGTCCCCAGAAAAAGGATCGCTCCATCAGGGTCGGAGACCGAATGAACATTCGTAACTCCGACCGTGGTTGCTGAATCCCTTGGGATTCTCGGAGGGCACACAAGTGCCCTCCTTTTTATTTCCAAGCAGACACCCTCTCCCCCACGATCCCTTTCGGAATCCTGGAGGATGGGCTGTCTGCTTTTTCTTTTCCCGAATCAATGTCTCAATGTGCTACCGACGAGAGGGCGTTCCCGCAACCAGCACGATGCCGTGCAACAATGAAGGTGTCGACGAAATCTTTCAACAAGCGAGCCTACTTCTTCTCAGTGAACTCCGCATCCTTAACATTGTCACCCTCCTTCTTCGGCTCGGCACCAGCGGTTCCGGCATTCGCGCCGGCTGCCTGCTGTGCCTTCATCATCTCCTCGCCGATCTTGCCCATGGCGACGTTGAGGAAGTCGGTCGCCTTCTTCACGGCCTCGATATCGGTTCCCTCCTTGGCCTTCTTGAGGTCGGCGATCTTCGCCTCGACGTCCGCCTTGATCTCGGCTGACACCTTGTCGCCGTTCTCCTTCACTGCCTTCTCGGCCGCGTAGACGGTCTGCTCGGCGATGTTTCGAACCTCGACCTCGGCCTTCTTCTTCTCGTCGTCGGCAGCATGCGTCTCGGCATCCTGCTTCATCTTCTCAATCTCGTCCTTCGAGAGTCCTGACGAGCCCTGTATCTTGATGGACTGCTCCTTGCCCGTGGACTTCTCCTTGGCCTTCACGTTAAGGATGCCGTTCGCATCAATATCGAAGGTGACCTCAACCTGAGGGATGCCCCGTGGTGCCGGCGGAATGCCGTCGAGGATGAATCGTCCGAGGGACTTGTTGTCAGAGGCCATCGCCCGGTCTCCCTGAACGACGTGAATCTCGACGGATGTCTGATTGTCGGCCGCGGTCGAGAACACCTGTGACTTCGATGCAGGGATGGTGGTGTTCTTCTCGATCAATTTGGTCGAGACGCCTCCCATGGTCTCGATGCCGAAGGAGAGAGGGATGACGTCGAGCAGGAGTATGTCCTTGACGTCTCCCTTGAGCACGCCTCCCTGAATGGCGGCGCCGATGGCGACCACCTCGTCAGGGTTAACGCCCATGTGCGGCTTCTTCTTGAAGTAGTCCTCTACCGCCTTCTGCATGGCTGGCATGCGGGTCTGGCCTCCGACGAGGATGACCTCGCTTATCTGATCAACCTTGAACGGCGATGCCTCCATGGCGCGTCGAGTGATCTCCATGGCCCGGGTGACGAACTCGTTCGTGAGCTCCTCGAGCTTGGCACGGGTGATCTTCTTCACGAGGTGAAGAGGCCCGTCCGATCCGACGGAGATGAACGGAATGTTGACCTCGGTCTCGACGGCGGTCGAGAGCTCGATCTTGGCCTTCTCGGCCGCGTCATCGAGTCGCTGCTTGGCGAGGGTATCCTTTCTGAGGTCCACCCCGTTCTCCTTCTGGAACTCCTCGGCCAGATAGCCCATGATCTTCTGGTCTATGTCCTTTCCTCCGAGATGCGCGTCTCCGTCGGTTGACTTGACCTCGATGACGTCATCGCCCACCTCGAGAACCGAGATGTCAAAGGTTCCGCCTCCGAAGTCGAAGACGACGATCTTCTCGTCCTTCTTCTTGTTGAAGCCGTAGGCCAGGGCCGCCGCGGTAGGCTCATTGATGATTCGCTTAACGTCGAGGCCTGCGATCTTGCCCGCGTCCTTGGTCGCCTGTCGCTGTGAGTCGTTAAAGTATGCCGGAACGGTAATGACCGCCTCGGTTACGGGCTCGCCCAGGCGCGCCTCGGCATCAGCCTTGATCTTGGAGAGGACCATAGCCGAGAGCTCCTCGGGTCGATAGAACTTGTCTCCCATCTTTATCTCGATTCCGCCATTGTCTGACTTTCGCGTCTCGAACGGAACGGATGCAACGTCCTTCTGGACGAGGGACTCGTCGAAGTTGTGCCCGATGAATCGCTTCATCTGGTATATGGTGTTCTTTGGGTTGGTGACCGACTGTCGCTTGGCGACGACGCCGACCAGTCGCTCGCCGGTCTTTGAAAGGGCGACGATGGAAGGGGTCGTTCGCATGCCCTCGGCATTCTCGAGTATCTTCGCCTCTCCGCCCTCCATGACGGCTACGGCTGAGTTCGTGGTACCGAGGTCGATACCTATGATTTTTGACATGAGTGTTATGAGTTAGCTAAGTGAGTAAGCGCACCGATAGACAGGGTGCGTGTGATCGCGCAGGGGCGCGATGCATTCAGTTAGCAAAGAGACGGTGCCCGGGCAAGCTGATTGGCGAAGAGGTCGAGAGAGAAAAAGGGAGAGAATACGGATCGGGAGATGACGGACTTCTGCTCGATGCAGACGGCACAGATGGGTGCGGAGAGAAGCGGTGTCGCCTCGGCCTGGGCCGTTTCTGCCTCCAGGGGCTTGGTACCGAGGTATTTAACCTCGGTGCGACCCTCGATGACCATCACGGCAAAGAAGGCGCGCGCGAGCTCGCCTGTGGCCAGGGTGATGTCCCTGGATACTATCCTTATCTGAGGCCGTTTAATAAGACTGGTCATGACTGTACCCTTCTAGTATATCCTATATTACGCAGGAGCGTGAGTATTTTCAAGTGCCTGAACCCGACTCTTTAGGGCCTTGTGTTCATCCCTTGAAACCATGTTTTCTGCCATACGATCCATGCGATCAGAAAGTTCATTGAAACGAAGGTCTATTTTCCTGTCGAGCCTCTGCTCGACAGCATCAATTCTTAAGCTGAGCCTTTGATCAAGGGCGTCAATTCTCCTGCCGAGTTTGTCCTCGGTTCTTTGCGCGACCTCATCAATTTTCACATTGAGATAGGCAAAGCTTTCCGTGACAAGATTTGAGAAATCATCGAACTTTTTCTCAAACTTCTCAAAACAATCTTTTGTGATGAATTCTTCTTTCATACACAGAGCATATAATCCCCTCACGCCCGAAACAATGCCTCTTTTTATCTCCTTTTTATGTGAGCGAAAAGAACCAGAAACCGTCGGCTATTTCGCCTCCCCAACCTTTACCTTCGGGGCGCGAATGTCCTTGCCATTGAGACTGTATCCCTTGGACACGATGCCGATGATCTTGTTTGACTGCGCCGCATCGTCAACATGGACGAATTCGATGGCCTCGTCACGATTAGGGTTGAATTCCTCGCCCAGTGGATTGACCTCCTTGAGGCCGTTCTGCTCGAGCACTGATTTCAGCTGGCCGTGAATGTACTCCACGCCGGCCCTCCAGTTCTTGTCGACCTTCTCCCAGGCATCTTTGTTGGCAAAAGCCATCTCGAAGCTCTGCAGGACAGGTATGAGCTCCTCCACGAGACCCTCGTTCGCGAGCTTGCGATACTCGATCAGGCTCTCGTCCATGCGCTTCTTGGCATTGGCGAAATCGGCCTTGGCCCTCTGCCAGCCATTGAGATACTCGTCACGCTCAGCCCGCACCTTGTCCAGCTCGGACATTTCAGGTGCTGCAGGAGTGACGGTCTCAGCATTTTCGGTATCAGTGTTTTTGATGTCGTTTTCGTTCATATGTGTTCCCTATACTACCATTCAAAACGGAATAATGTGTCTGATATTTTAATCAAACAATACAAGTGAGTCAACGCTAGTACCGCGCAGGCCTTGGAACGAGCCTCCGCAGACGAAGAAACCGTCAAGTATGATCTTGACGGTTTCGAGTCGAGGACTGGTGAGGGAGAAGGCCTGCGCGGTACTAGCGTTTGGACCACTGTGGGCTCTTTCGCGCCTTCTTGAGACCGAACTTCCTTCGCTCCTTTGCGCGAGGATCTCGCTTGAGGAAGGTGAGCTTCTTGAGCTTCTTTCGGAGCTCTATGTCATAGTCGAGAAGGGCTCGGGAGATGGCATGTCGGAGGGACTCTGCCTGGCCGTGGATTCCGCCTCCAGAGAGGAGCGCGGTGACCTTGAACTTCTGGGCCATCTTGGTCTTGGTGAAGGCGTCCGTGGCGATTCCGCGGAGCTCCTCGGTGGCGAAGTACTGCTCGAGGGTGAGGCCGTTCAGCTCGAACGACTCCTTGGTCGCCGGGGTGATGCGGGCTCGGGCTCGGGCGGTCTTGCGTCGGCCGATTGCCTCGAAGTATTTGGTCTTTGTCTCTGCGGTTGTCATAAGTAAGGATTATCTAAATATTATTCGGTAACGACGAGATTCTTCATGATCTTCGCCTGGAGCTTGTTCTTTGGGAGCATGCCCTTCACCGCGATGCGGAAGATCTCTGACATGCCCTTCCTGGTCACGATGGCTGCCATGGTCCTCTGGATGAGGCCTCCGGGGAATCCGGTGTATCGGCTGTAGATCTTCTCCTCCATCTTCTTGCCGGTCACGTCTGCCTTTGAGGCATTGATGATGCGGACCTCGACGTCTGCGACTACGTTCGACTGGTACGCTACGGAAGACTTTCCGGAAAGGATCTTTGCTGCCTCAGACGAGATTCGTCCGAGCTTCTTTCCCTGCGCGTCTATGGTGTGGGTGGTTCTCATATAAATGCTATTAGCTTGCCTTTACGAACTGAATGTGGGCCATCTTCGCTCCGTCTGACTTTCGGAGAGGAAGCTTTACGATGCGGGTGTAACCTCCCTTTCGAGCCGAGTTCGCCGGGGCGATGACCTCGATGAGCTTCTTCGCAACCTTGTAGTCGCCAACCTTGCTCGTGATGAGTCGTCGGTTCGCGAGGGAGTCAACCTTTGCCTTGGTGACGAGCTTCTCGACAGAGGAGCGAATCTCCTTTGCCTTGGCCTCGGTCGTGGTGATTGCCTCGTGAATGACGAGTGATCGCATGAGAGATCGGAGCAGCGCGCCTCGCTGGTTCTTTTCCCTTCCGAATTTTCGCAGTGATGAATGGTGTCTCATGTTCTTGGTTGAGCTACTAGATTAGCTGTTTTTTCTGTATTTGTCCAGCTTATTTGAGGGTAATGCCGAATTCCGAGAGCGCCTTGCGAATCTCCTGTATGCCCTTTGGCCCGAGTCCCTCGATGTTCTCGACGTCGATCTCCTTCTTGCGAACGAGTCCTCCGATGGTTCGGATGTTCGCGCCGTTGAGGGCATTGGTCGTTCGCTGAGAGAGATGAAGGTCTTCGATGCGGGTCTTGAGGAACTCGGTGTCGAGCTCCTTGCGCGGAGCAGGGGTCGATGACTTGTCCGCTGACGCGACAGGGATGATCTCCTCCTCCTTGAAGCCAACGATGGCCTTGAGCTGATTGATCATGATGGCGATCGACTTCTCGAGGGCCTCGTGAGGCGTGAGGGTTCCGTCGGTCTCGATGGTGACCTTGAGTCGGTTGAAATCGGTTCGGTCTCCGACTCGCATGTTCTCAACCTCGTAGTTCACTCGGCGAATAGGGGCGAAGGTCGCGTCGAGGGCGATGGTGCCGATGTCGACTCGCTCCTTCTGGAGAACGTCCTTAGAGACGTATCCGAGGCCCTGGGCGACGGTGAGCTCGATGTCGAGGTCGGTTGCCTTGTCGGTGACGCTCGCGATGTGGAGGTCTGGGTTGAGGATCTCAACCTGACCTGGGATGATGACGTCGGCGCCGGTTACGTCCTTTACGCCCTTCACCTTGATGGAGAGGGTCTGAGGCTCCGAGGTGAGCATCTTGATGCGAAGTCGCTTGAGGTTGAGGATGAGGGTGATGACGTCCTCCTTAACACCAGCGATGGTCGAGAACTCGTGCGAAACGCCCGCGATCTTGATGTGGGTGATCGCCGCGCCCGGGAGGGACGAGAGGATGATTCGGCGGAGGCTGTTTCCGAGGGTATGGCCGTATCCAGGGTAGAGGCCGTCTATCTCATACACGCCCAAGAAATCCTTCTCGAGGACGATTTTCGGCTTTGATGGAAGC
>Ga0172380_10002849_pt1 | contig 25344 bp, 21 predicted proteins | sample Leawe162metaG_FD_119747 | JGI IMG/M metagenome (GOLD analysis project Ga0172380, IMG submission 119747) | Leachate microbial communities from a municipal landfill in Southern Ontario, Canada - Leachate well 162 metaG | ecosystem: Engineered > Solid waste > Landfill > Unclassified | place...
AACCACCAGGGCAAGGGACACCCGGATGATGTGGCGATTTCCTTTGATGATGGACCAGATCCCGAGTGGACCCCGGCCATTCTCGATATCCTCAAGGCCAAGGGGGTCAAGGCCTCTTTTTTCATGGTGGGCGAGCGCATGGAGAAAAACCCCGAGCTCGTCGAGCGCATTGTCCGGGAAGGGCATGAAATCGGGGTGCATACCTACACCCACCCAAACCTGGCAGAGGTTTCCGCAGAACGTGCCCGGCTCGAACTCAATGCCACCCAGCGTCTCATTGAAACGATCACCGGTCATTCGACTTTTCTGTTCCGGCCGCCCTATAACGCCGATTCCGAGCCTCATTCTCCAGAGGAACTGGTACCGATTAAAATTGCCCAGGAGCTTGGCTACCTCACGGTATCCAGCGACATCGATCCCGAGGATTGGTCTCGGCCGGGAGTTGCTGCCATTGTCCAACGGGTCAAGGAGCAGCGTCTTCAGGGCAATATCATCCTGCTGCACGATGCCGGCGGCAACCGCAGCCAGACCATCGCCGCCCTGCCCTTGATCATTGATTATCTGCACGCCCGCGGGGACCGGCTGGTCTCCCTCGGCCAGTTACTGGGAGCCTCTGCCACCTTGCTCATGCCGCGGCTGCCGGAAAACCGTCAGCCCCTGCAGCACCTGATCGGCGACAGCGGCTTCCGTATCATCCATGCAGTTGGCGAACTCGGCTGGGCCTTCATGATCGTGTCCACCATCCTGGTCACCCTGCGCACCCTGATTGTGGCTATACTTGCTCAGAGCCACAGATCCCGTCTCTTATCTTCCCCAACTGACGCGACGGATAAATTCCAGCCGCCGATCAGTATTGTCATAGCCGCCTTTAATGAAGAAAAGGTGATCGGCCGCACCCTGGAAAACCTGCTGCGCACCGACTACGCTGGGGCAATCGAGCTCATCGTGGTCGACGACGGCTCCACTGACCGGACATCGTCGGTGGTGGCGGAAATCGCAGGCAAAGATCCCCGCCTCCAGCTGCTCCGTCAGGGCAACCTGGGGAAGGCCCGCGCCCTTCGGGTCGGATTCCTCAACGCCCATCATGAAATCATTGTCACGCTCGACGCGGATACACTTTTTCAGCCCGATACCATCATGCACCTGGTGCAATCCATGCGGGACGAGCGGATTGGGGCCGTATCAGGCCATGTCAAGGTCGGCAACAAACAGACCCTTGTCGCCCGGTTTCAGGACCTGGAGTATACCTGCGGTTTCAATCTCGACAGACGGGCCTACCAGCAGCTGAACTGCATCACGGTGGTGCCCGGTGCGGTAAGCGCCTGGCGCCGCTCGGCGGTTATGGCCGCCGGCGGAATCAGCAGTGACACCCTGGCTGAAGATACGGATCTGACCCTGAGCCTGCACCGCGCCGGCTACCGGATCGGTTATGCCCCCCGGGCCGTGGCGTGGACAGAGGCGCCGGAAAACTACCAGGCTCTGGTCAAACAACGGTTTCGCTGGGCCTTCGGCACCCTTCAATGTCTCTGGAAACACCGGGATCTGGTCGGCAACCCGAAGCACAAAGCCCTTGGCTGGTTCAGTCTGCCCTCTATCTGGTTTTTTCAGATACTGCTGGTGGCTGTCAGCCCGCTGGTGGATGGGCTGCTTATTTCTTCTCTGTTTTTCGAGATGAAATTCGCCATCTTGCTGTATCTATTTGCTTTCCTCGCCCTCGACCTGCTGACTGCGGCCCTGGCATGCTGGATGGAGGAGGTGCCTCTTACAACAGCCTGGCGTATCCTGCCCATGCGTTTTCTTTACCGCCCGCTGCTGGCCTGGGTGATCTGGAAATCCATTATCCGCGCCGCCAAGGGTGCCTTAGTCGGCTGGGGCAAGCTGGAAAGATCCGCCTCAATTAACCTTAAAAACTAAAAATTTGTTAAATGATCAAGAAAATGAACGTAATGAAATCGGCAGTAAGGTATCAAGTGCTGACAAAACGCTTTTCCGCCCCGTTCAAACAGCCGGCCGCTTTGCTGTTGTTCGTGCTGGCTCTGTTGGCTGGCTGCAACAATCAGGATACCGTCACCCCATCCGGCCAAACGGCGGCCGTCGAGGCTATGTCGACCGTTGTCTTCCCGGCCAGCGGAGCTTTCACCGGGGCTTACATCGACTTCGGGGATTACGAAGATGATGTGACGCTCGAGGCCATTGATAAATTCGAAACCATGGTGGGTAAACACCAGGCCATCATTGCCTCTTCAAGCTATTGGGGAGAGCGGAAATTCCCGAAAAAAAACGTTGAACTCATTATCCGTCATGGTTCCATTCCGCTGATCTTCTGGTCCCCCTGGGATCGGCCCTATGAGGAGGGCAGGCCGCCGGACGGTTTCAGTCTCAATAACATTCTGGCCGGCAAGTGGGACGGGTATATCGACCAATGGGCTGATGAGGCGCGTTCCGTTGATAAACCCCTGCTGGTAGCCTGGGGCCTGGAGATGAACGGCCAATGGTTCCCCTGGTCCGGGGTGCATTATGGAGGCGGGCAACTCATCTCAACGCCGGACCAGCCTGCCAGATATGCCGGTCCGGAGCTTTTCAAACAGGCTTACCGCTATGTGGTAGCACGGGTAAGAGCCCGTGGTGCCGGTAAAATTCTCTGGGTGTTTCACGCAAACAACTTTTCCGTTCCCGTCGCCCCGTGGAACGTTCTGAGTAATTACTATCCCGGTTCAGATGTGGTGGACATTCTGGCTCTGAGCGTCTACGGCAAGCTCTTTGCCGATAGCCGGTGGATTTCCTTTACAGAGGCCATGGACAGTGGCTATCGGGATCTCTGCCGGCTTGATGCCGGCAAACCGCTTATCGTTGCCGAGTGGGGGGTTGGGGAGTTTCCGCAAGCAGGGGATAAGTCCGCCTGGCTTGAGCAGGCTTTTGTCTCTTACCAAAAAAAATATCCGCGGGTCAAGGCCGCGGTCTACTGGCATGAACGCTGGCAGAATGGAGATGAAACATACAGCAATCTAAGGGTCAACTCTTCACCGGAATCCCTGGCTGCGTACCGAAAAGCAGTGGCGGATCCCTACTGGGTAGGCAACCAGAAGCAGAGGTGATTGCCCGGGGGAGGAACCGCTTCTGTCATTTTGCCATGGCGTGGCATGACCTTATTGAAAGAAAATTCCTGCCCTCAAACTGCAGCCTCAGCCGGGACGATGCCATCATCTGACAACGGCGGCTGACTTTCAGATTTTATCTTTTCAACGGCTGCAAAGGCGGAAGTCTTCTGACCGATAAGATTGGCCAGTTCGTCTATCACCTCTTTCACTTCGCCCACCTGCTGATTGGTCACCTGGGCAGCTTCAGACAGATAGGTCACGGTTTCCGAATTATCCGCGGTGACAAGGGTCATCTCGGCTACGGCCTTATTGATATAATCGATTCCCTGGGCCTGTTCCTTTGAAGCGGTGGCAATATCACCCAGGAAACTGCCAACCTGGCTGGCATTCTCTGTCACCTCGGAAAATGAATTTTCCGTATCTTTTACCAGGAGGGTCCCTTTCTTTATTAAATTCCCGGTGTTGGCAATGAGATCATTGGTATTTCTGGCTGCCGTTGCCGAGCGCAAGGCCAAATTGCGTACCTCCTCGGCAACCACGGCAAAGCCCACTCCCGCCTGACCTGCCCTGGCTGCCTCAACTGCGGCATTGAGGGCCAGAAGATTGGTCTGGAAGGCAATTTCGTCAATTGTTTTGATAATTTTGGATGATTCCTCACTTGATTTGTAAATCTTTTCCATGGAAGCGGTCAGTTCGGACATCATGCTGTTTGCCTTGCTGATCACCTGGTTTGTTTCCTGCATGAGATCGTTGGCTTTCCGCGAATTTTCGGCATTCATCTCGATCATGGAAGAAATCTCATCAAGGGAAGAAGAGGTTTCGTGCAGAGAGGAGGCCTGATTCTGGGCTCCATCCGCCAGAGATCTGCTGGCCGTCTCAACCTGTTCGCTGGTTACCGCCAGCTGATCTCTGCTGTTGTTTATCGCGCCGATGGCCCGGCGGAGGGGATTGGTAAGCACCTTCCTGAAGGCCAGAAACATGAGGGCGGTCAGCACCACATTCAATACTACCACCGCATAGATGATATTAAGCGTCGAACTGTACAGCTTTTCTTGCATGAATGAGGTGCTGAGAAAAACATCGACCACCCCTAATTTTTCTTTATCCTTGGCCACCTCAACACGTTTGGTTTTCAAATCCCCGGTGACCTGACCGGTAAAATCAACGATTTTGCCCTCAGCATCCCGCTGTTTTCCCAAAAAGAGTGTTTTCCCATCATTTTCCCAGACCACGACGGCGGCAATCTGCTTCTCAAGCATTTCCACCGACACGACATTGTCCGCCTTTTCCTTATCAAGATTCCACAGTGGATTTTTCAGGTTTTCAGCCAGACGCAGAGAAGCCATGGTGATGCACTTTTCCAACCCGGCCTCCATATTGGCTTTATTGATGAAATAACTGACTACGGCAAAAGAGATAAGGGCAAGGGTCGTGGCCGCATTAATCAGAATGCCAAGTTTGGTCTGAACGCCTGTTGGACTGGAATTTACTCGTTTTATAAAACCCATGACTGTCTCCGGCATGCATGAATTAGCGAACAGATACGAAATAAGACATTACGATTCAGGGGATTCGTCATTCACAGCACTCGTCAATTGGGTTTTATCCGGCACCTGCTTGTTGTACCGCGACCTCTGATCGCAGCCGGCAGGAAAAACCGCCCAGATATCAGCAGGGTCTTACCAGTTCCATTTTGTCAGCAGTTTCTGGATTTCGCCTGAGGCCACAAGCTTCGGGTACGCCTCGTCAAAAATGGCCTTTAGGGCCTTGCCTTTGTCATTATCCGGAAAGGCAAGATACAGACCCAATTCCATTACCGGCTCTTTTTGAAAGTTATTCTTATCAACAACTTTCAACTCCAGAACCTCGTCCAGGTCATCCTCATTTTCCAGGTAGAAATCAACGCGGCCTTTATCCAGCACCTGCAGGATGTTTTCGCGGGTATCAAACTCCTTTTGCTCAACCGGGACGCCAAGATATTTGGCAATGGAATAGCCTTTGACATAGGCGACGGTTTTTCCTTTCAGAGATTCCTTGCCTTGCCAGTTGCTGACAGTGCCTTTTTTAAACAGAGCAACAATCGCATCCGCATCAAAGGGCTCATTGGTATAGATCATTCCCTTGATCTCATTTTGGTATGAACCGACCACCGCATCAGCCTTGTTGGTCGTAACCAGATTGATCGATCCCTCGTAAGAACGGATGATAAAATTCACCTTCACCCCGGCAGGTTCATAGACCGCCCTGAAAATGTCCCAGTAGAGACCGGTACCGTCCTTGTTGGTGGCATCAGTCCACTCCTCGCTGGCCAAGGTAATTTCTTTCGGCGTCTCAGCCAGGGCAATGCCATGCATTCCTGCAAGCAACAGCAATAGGACAAGGATTCCCACTCTTTTCATCAACATACCTCCTGTTTCATGATATTGAACATGATCGTCTTGAATAAATATTGCCCTTCCGTAAAAACACCTGTTATTGCGGCAAAACAAAAAGAAATAGCCATTCTGAAAACCAAAACGGCTTAAAGAGCCATCACAAACCGGCAGGATTGTCCAAATTATTTCGTAACGGCACCTAAATGATTATTACAGGCACAGAATCCTTGCGATTTTGACAACCGGACTGACACCAAAGACAAAAATAAATGAAATCAACGAGTAATGGGACATTTCCGTTTAATCGAAACTTTACTCTTTTATTATATGTGGAAAAAAAAATTAAACTCAACAAAAAGTTCTTCTACATAACAAACGGATGAATTGAGCAGTCCGCTACCGACGCAAAAACTGCCTGAAAGCTGCGTTGTCAAATCAGGGCAGCGGTTGAAGCGATACAGGAAAATGAATTCACCGGCCAAAATACCGGATAAAGCAGGCAGAGGCATACTTGAACCCCTCTGGTTGAAATTGAAATGGCCCTTGCTGCTTGATTCATGATGCCTTAAAACATTACTTGTGAACTGCGCTGTAATCTTTTATATTTACACAATTCATGAAAACAAATAATTACGGCTAGTTGAGGCATCAGGTCAACAGGCATTACTATACGCCACTCACCCAGCCGACATGCCAAGGGTTTCTATTGAATTTACTGCGATTTCAAGATATCAGCCTCAAATGGAAGCTCATCATTCCTTTCTTTTTCCTTGCTGTCATAGGAGCCGCCTCCCTGTTTGCCGTTTCCTACCGTTTCCAGAACAGCCTCATCCACGTCAACGAAGCCAAGCGCCTGAGAGATCAATATCAATATTTTCTGGACAATATTGTCTCCAAGGAAAACATGGCCATGGGCCTTGCCTACACGGTGGCAAAAAACCCTGATGTAGCAGCCGCCTTCGCCGCAAGGGACCGCGACCGGTTGATTAAGCTTCTGCAGCCGGTCTATGCAACCCTGCAGAAGGATTTCGGCGTCAAGCAGTTTCATTTTCATACACCACCGGCCATCTCATTTCTGCGCCTGCATGCCTTGTCCCGATACGGCGATGACATGGAGACCTACCGCCATACGATTAATCTGGCCCGGCAAAGCGGCACCGGGGTGGCCGGCATCGAGGCCGGGGTCTTTGGTCTCAGCATCCGGAGCGTGGTGCCCGTATTTCATGAAGGCAAGCAGGTCGGCACTTTTGAGATCGGGCTTTCCCTGGAACAGCATCTCCTGGATGAGTTCAAGAAAAACTATGGCACGGATCTTCTGCTTTATATTCGGGAAGCCTCTGAGGCAAACAATTTCAAGATTTTTACTTCCACCACCGAAAAGGGCCTGCTTACCCCTGATTTTTTTCATCGCTGTTATGATAACGGGGAAGTGCTGATTCAGGACGGGAAACTGGGTGATCGCCATCTCGCCAGTATTGCCGGCCCGGTTCGCGATTTTTCCACCCGGGTGGTGGCGGTGGTTGAGATCAGTGTTGACCGAAGCCCTACCCTGGCTCTTCTCAAGCAATACGGCACAATTGCCTTTGTCATCGGCTCTATTGCCCTGGTCTTTTCCATCATATTCGTCTGGTGCGTGTCCTTCATTTTCGTCAAACGCATTCGTGAGGTTGTCAAGGCCTCGGAAGAAATCGCCGCCGGCCAGCGCGATACCATGATTCCGGAGGAAAGCACCGACGAGCTGGGCACAATGGCCCGGTCCATCAACAAGATGCTTTCTTCGCTGGAGGCCTCACGGAAACGGCTCAAGAATTATTCCAAGAATCTTGAGGTAATGGTTGACCATCGCACCCGCAACCTCAAGGAATCCGAAAAAACGTACCGCACCCTGGTCGAGAATGTGCCCATGATCGTCTATATGATTTCAGCCGACGGAACGGCCGTGTTTTTAAACAGATCCGTTGAGCAGATGATGGGCGTCTCACCTGAGCAGTTGAACGGCCATCACTCTTTATGGGATGTGCACATCCATCCTGATGACCGGGCCCGGGTGGTGGCCCGGCGGGAGGAATGCCTGCGAGAGGGCAAGGATCTCCATGTCGATTACCGGATGATTCACGCGGATCACCATACCGTTTATGGGGTTGACCATGCCGTTGCCGTATATGACGAGGATAATGAATTTATTCGAATGGATGGCATTGTCGTCGATGTGACGACCCAGAAAGAACTGCAGGAAAAAATTCTTCAATCCGAGGAGCTGGAAACCCTTAGCCAGATTTCCGCCCGCATGGCCCATGAACTGAGAAATCCTCTTACCTCCATCGGGGGATTAACCAGAAGGCTGATCAAAACTTTCGACGAAGCGGACCCGCGCACCCAAAAGGGCAGACTGATCATCGAGCAGGTGGAAAAGCTGGAAAGAATTCTGTTGATGATGCTGGCCTATATCGGTCCACAGTCCGTTCATCTGCAGTCCGGCGACCTCAACACCTTGGTACTCAAAGCGGTTGATACCGTTCGGTCGGAATACCCCAGTAAAGGTTTCTCCGTCAAGGCAAGCTTTGACGAGAGAATTCCTCAGCTGCAACTCGACCTGGCTAAATTTAAAACCGTGCTGATCAACCTGATGGAAAACGCCTATCACCGCATGGGCCAGAAAGGTGAGATGAGCGTGGCAACCAGGAAAATCGGCGAACATGCGGCAATCACTCTTTCCTACCGGGTACCCTTTATCTCAGACGATGATATTAAAGACTTTTTCTATCCCTTCGCCGTGGCCTATCCCTTTGCCAAAGGGGCGACAAACGGAGATATCATGGATGTGCCCATTGCCAAGGTGGTCATCCATAACCACGGCGGGATTATCAACGTAGGCAAGGAAGACAATAATCTTGTCTGGATTGACATCTCTCTTCCGCTCAAACAAGAGTCGCTCAACCTCTAGTCCGGCCCGGCAAGAACGGCTCCCCTAGCGCGAAAACATCAAAAAAACAAGGGGATAACTTAAGAGAAGAGGAGCTGCCCGGTTGGCTTGCTGCCGAGCCAGGCCACCAGCCGGTCAACCCCCTCTGCCGTGGACACCTCCGGCCGGTAACCGAAATCCCGTCTGGCCTTTTCCAGGGAAAACCAGTGGGATTTCGCCAGCTGCTCGGCCAGGAATCTGGTCATGGGCGGTTCCTGGCTTCTGCCAAGCACTGAGTAAAGTTTTTCAAAAACAAAACCCGCGGCGTAGGCCTTGCCAAAGCTGACCTGGCTTGTCACTTGGGGAATTTCCAGGCGGGTAAAGAGTTCATTGATCCAGCGCCACAGGTTCACCGGCTCACCCTGGGAGATGAAATAGGCCTGCCCCGCCGCGCTGGCTGAATTTTCCAGATTTTCAGCCGCCAGCAGATGGGCTGCGGCCACATTATCAATATAGGAGATGTCCACCAGATTTTCACCGGCACCAACGATCTTAAGCTGCCTGCCGCGGCCCCTGGCAAGCAGCCGCGGGATGAGATTGGTATCTCCGGGCCCCCACACCAGATGCGGCCGCAAGGCCGTGGTCAGCAGCTTACGGCCATTTGCCCCCAGCACCATTTTCTCCGCCAGCACCTTTGTTGCCGCATAGTGGCAGAGAAATCGGTCAGCATAGGGGGCACCTTCATCAACGCCCGCCAGATCACCGCCGCAAAACACCACGCTGGGCGTGCTGGTGTAAACCACCCGTCTGATGCCGCTGGCGCGGCAGGCAGCCAGCACATTTTCCGTACCCTGCACATTGATGGAAAAATAATCCTGATAATCTCCCCAGATACCCGCCTTGGCCGCCACATGGAAAACCGTATCATGATCCCTGAAAACGGTGGCGAGAAACTGCGGATCACGGATATCGCCCCGGGCCACCGTGGCCCCCATCTGCCTCACCTCGGGATAATCATTACGGCCGATGACGGTAACGCCGATGCCCCGGTCCATGAGCTGCCGCACCACGGCCTTGCCCACAAAACCGCCGCCTCCGGTGACGATCACCCGCTGCATCAAACGGCTCTCCCGATCTTTTCCGCGGCCCACACGGCCAGCTTTTCCCTGAAAATCTTGGCATTGTGCCGGATATCAACCGGAAAGGACGGATGGATGAGAAAACGGCTGATTCCCGCGGTCCCGCGGTTTTGCCGGCCAAGTTCCGCCAGTTCAGCCAAAAAAGCGGCTTCATCGGCAATCCGTTCGTTCGGTTCGACAATTAAAACCGGCAGCTGCCGGCCGGCTTCTCCGATGCCGACCAGGGCTGACCGGAAGACCTTGGGGTGCTCGTTAAAGATAGCCTCACAGCAGATGGTGTACAGCGTCTCCTTCTCGGTCAGCACCCGATGGGCCTTTCTGCCGCAGAACCACAGGCGACCCTGGTCATCAAGGTATCCCATATCACCCATGCGGTGCCAGAAGGAGCGGCCATCACTGATTTTGGCCAGACGGTTTTCCCGTTCATTGTGGTCATAGGCCCTGGTCACCACATCCCCCTTGACGATGATCTCGCCGATCGCCCCCTGGGCAAGTAGACGAGCCTCACCCAGGTTTTTGACAGGTCCCTCCACGGCCTCCATGATCCCTATCTCAATGCCGGGCAGAGGACGGCCGACGCAGGTGCCCTTGCCCATTCTGGTCAGAGGCCATGTCTCGGCAAGGATTTCCGTGCCGCTGATTGAGACGATCGGCAGGGATTCCGTGGCCCCGTAAGGGGTGAAAACCTCTCCGTCCGGCGCCATGATTTTTTTCACCCGCTCGACCAGTTCGCCGGACACCGGCGCGCCGGCCATGAGGATCTTCTTCACCCCGAGTGTTATCTTCTTTTCCAGACAATAGCGGCTGATCACATTCCAGATGGCGGGCGAGCCGAACGAATAGGTGACATCATGGTCCTGGATGGTTTTGACGAACTTCCGGGGATCAACCCTGGCCGGGCGGGACGGGTCCATATCCGGGATAACAGCGCAAGCCCCCAGGGCCGTGGAAAAAAGGGCAAAGAGGGGGAAGGCCGGCTGGTCCCGGTCATAGGAGGTGATGCGGTAGTAGTTGCGGATATAGCGGAGCTGGGCGGAAAAGATGCCATGGGTATACTGCACTCCCTTTGGCGGGCCGGTGCTGCCGGTGGTAAAAATTATGGCGGCCAGCTCATCCCGGCCTGAGTCAATCAGATCATATTCCGGGGCCGCATGACCGGCAAGGCGCGCCAGTGATTTGGCAAAGGGCCAGAAGCCGGGGCCGGCCAGCAGGGAAATCCTGATGCTGGCAAAGGTCTGCCGAAAGATGGTTTTAAAGAGATGGGCCTTGCCGATGCCGATAAAAACAGTGGGTCGCACCGAACCGATACAGCGCAGCAGGTTCCGGTAGCCCATGCCCGGGTCAATGAGGATCACCACAGCGCCCAGCTGGAAAAGGGCAAAGGTGAGACAGACAAATTCCATGGAGGGTTTGACCATCAGCATGACCCTCTCCCCTCTTTGCACGCCGCTTTCCGCGAGAACTTTGGCAAAACGTGCGCTGTTTTCCCGGAGTTCGGCAAATGTCCAGCGCCGGTCTCCCTTGGCCGACGGCACGATCAGGCCGGTGCGTTCAGGAAATTTGGCGGCTGCGTCGGCCAGGGTGCGGGCAATGTTGTAGGACATGTTGATAACGGTTATGGGTCAATGATAATTGAGATCACAGCGCAGGGGCGGTTCGCGAACCGCTCCTACACGGCAGTTTCCGGTTTTTGCGAGCTAAGCCGTGGCAACAAAATAATGTCCTCATCTGGCTGGTAAAACGGCATAAAGAGCCGTAACGAAATGGTTCAGAAAGCCGAGGTTATTTCGTAACGGCTCCCAATCATCATGATGATCAGCAGGACAGCGCCTGTGCCGCCAGAAATTCGGCAACCAGCGGGCCGATCCGGTCAAAGGCGTCTTCCAGCAGATAATGTCCGGCATCCTCAAAATAATGGCACTGGGCCTCGGGAAATCGTGCCCGCCACTCCCTATAAAAATGGTCATTGAAACAGAAATCCCTGCCTCCCCAGCAGATCAGCATCGGGGTCTGCTTAAACAAGGCAAGGCCCTGCTCAATTTCCGCTAACGTCCGCCAGGACGGGTCTTTGGCGGATAAAGGGATATCCTGGACAAAGCGCAGGGTGGCGATACGGTTTGCCCAGGAATTATAGGGCAGCAGATAACCGCCGGCAATTTCGCCGGGCATTTTTTTCACCACGGCCATGTGGACTGCCGCCCCGGCAAAGGCGTTGAGACCGCGAATCAGCAAGGCGCCCAGCAGCGGCGTCCGGCAGATCCTGATACGCCAGGGGATCCTGCCGGAACGAAAGGCCGCGGTATTAAAAATCACCAGGGAGTTGATCTGCTCAACATGGCGCGCGGCATAGCCCATGCCGATGGCCCCGCCCCAGTCATGCACCACCAGGGTCAGTTTTTTCAGCCGCAGAGTCCCGAGGAGATGCTCGAGATTGGCAATATGGTTTTTCAGACAGTAGTCGTAATCCTGCGGCTTGTCGGAAAGTCCGCAGCCGAGATGATCCGGCACGATCACCCGGTATCTCTGTTGCAAAAGGGCGGCAAGATTGCGATAAAAAAACGACCAGGAAGGGTTGCCGTGCAGCATGACCACGACAGGCCCCTGCCCGACATCAAGATAGGACAGGGTATTGCCATCAGGAAGTTGGTGGGAACAGGGGGAAAAAGGGTAGCCAGCAACAGTGGATTGCGACTCAGCCATGCTAACCCGAAGTATTTTCGTCGGATGAGCGATTACGGGAAGAAGAGGGAAAGGCATGCTCCTTGATCAGCTGCTGGAGATAGCCCAGATGCTCCTGCACCATGGCTTCCGTTTTTTTCCGCTCCTGAATTTCCTTGGCAAGCTGGGCATTCAGGGCGGTCAATTCCTCGGTCTTTTTCAGCAGCTCGTCACGATGCTGCTTAAGATCAAGATGGGTTTTGATCCTGGACTTGACGATGGCCATATTAAAAGGTTTGCGGATATAATCCACCGCCCCGAGGGAAAGCCCCATGGACTCATCCTCCTCATCAACCAGGGCGGTAATAAACATCACCGGAATTGCCCGGGTCGCTTCATTTTCCTTGAGTTTCCTGCACACCTCATAACCATCCATTCTGGGCATCATGATATCAAGCAGAATAAGATCAGGCTGGGGATTTTCTGCTGCGAGTTTCAGGGCTTCCGGACCATTATCGGTAAAGATGACATCATATTCCAGCCGCAGCATCTCCACCAGAATTCTGATATTTGCCGGGACGTCATCAACAAATAAAAGTCTAAATCTTTCCCGCTGTGCCGTCATGTTCATTCTCCTTTATGTGAAAATCAGGTCATCGAACATCGCTGCCCGCTGTCTTTACCACTCCACGCCAAGCATGAGACAATTGATGCCGCTGCCGATGCCCAGCAGGGCAGCCTTTTGACCGGCGAGCAGAATCTGCTGCTCCAGAGCAACAGCCATGGTCAATGGAGCGGAGACCGATCCCACATTACCCCAAAACGGTAATGTTTCAAAATTTTTTTCCGGATCAAGCTGTAATGTCTCAAACAGGAGCTGCGCATGGGCCCGGCCAACCTGATGGCAGAAAAAATGATCGATGGCGTCATTTGCCCACCCGAGCTCTGCCTGAAAATCCCCCCAGGTGAGAAAGGCGGTTTCAACTCCCCGCTTCATGAGCTCTTCCGAGTCCGTGGCCATCAGAATGCCATCATTGCTGCTGTGTCCGCCCTGGCAGAGATTATTGTGGCTGCTGTTGGCCCTGACCGCCCCTCCGCTGAGGAGATGGCCGCTGTCATGGACCTCCCGGTCGCCCAGCACCACGGCAACGGCACCGGAACCAATGGTGAAGGAGGCAAAACTCGATTTTACCGATTTCCGGGTGACAGAGGCATCGTTGAGCAAATGCTGGATGGTGGTTTCGACGAGATTTTCGGCGGTCTCCCCGGCCACGACAAGGCCTTTCTTCACCTGCCCCAGTTCGATCATATTGGCCAGCATGGTCATGCCGTTGAGAAAGCCGAGGCAGGCGTTGGACAGATCAAAGACATAACATTTTTCCGGCAGGCCCAGCTGCTGGTGAACAAAGGAGGCGGTAGCCGGCTCAAGCATATCGCGGGAGACCGAGGTAAAGATAAGGCAGCCGATCTCGCCGGGATCAACGCCGGCCAGAGTCAAGGCCTTGCGGCCGGCAATGGCTGCGCCGTCGCTCGGCCTGGTGCCCCTGTCCCAGAACCGGCGCTGCCGTATGCCGCTCATCAGTTCCAGACGGCCCTCAGGCAACTTTAAACGCTGATAGAGCGGGGCAAGCCGCTGCTCCAGCATTTCTGAGGTCACCACCTGGGGAGGCGCCTCATAGGCCAGCGGATAAAGGCAGACTCGGCGATAATGCATGGCGGCTCAACCAACGACCTTGGCGACAATTTCTGCGTCAAAATAATTAATCCCCATGCCCGCATCAACCACCAGACTCTGGGCCGTGATGCCGGAGGAGCGCGGCGACAGCAGGAAGGCTGCCACATCAGCAGCCTCCCTGGTCTGCACCGCTGCCTTGCGCAGGGTTGCCGTCTCGGCAAAGAGATAGCTGTCCACATAACCGGGGATGCCGGCAGAGGCCGAGGTCTTCAGCAGTCCCGGACAGACGGCGTTGAATCGCACCCGGGAAAAGGCGGAAAAACTTTTGGCCAGAAAAGCAAGGGACGATTCCAGGGCCGCCTTCACCGGGGCCATGTAGCCGTAATTTTCCGCCGCCATCCGGGTGGTGGAGATCGATATGGTGACAACCGAGGCATCCCGGTCAAGATGTTCTTTAAAATGGTTGCAGAGGGAAATCAGGGAAAAGCAGGAGATATCAACCGCCTGGAGAAAATCCTTTTTCAGCGTCGCATGGAAGGGCTGCAAACCTTCCGAGTAATTGGCATAGGCAATGGAATGGACAAGGCCTGCCAGTTTTCTGCCGCCCAGGTACCCTGCGATTTCATCCCGCACCCGGATGATGTTTTCCTCCTGTTCCACATCGCAGAGGAACACCTTTGCCGCCGGGAAGAGCTTTTCCGCGGCCTTGCGCCGCTCTTCGCTTCTGACCACATGGATGACCTCGGCCCCTTCCTCGACCAGGACTGTGGCAATGGCGCAGGCCACCGACTTCCTGTTTGCCAGCCCGAAAACGGCAAAAACCTTATCTTCCAAATTAAGAAAATTCATGATCCGTTCAATCCCGGGTTCTGGTTTGGATTCTCTTTCCGCAGCATGAGGTCTTGGGAGCTTTGCCGGTCTTTCATGCGGATTTATCCTCATGCTGGTCCGGATGCATGGCATCTGACATGGCACAGGCAAAATCAACCTTGACCGCTGTTTTGCCATGCACCAGCACCCGGCCCTTTAAAAACCAGGCTGTGCCGACCCGCTCCTTCAAGGCAACTTCAAGGGTGATGGTTTCCCCCGGTTTGACCTCCCGCTTGAATTTGGCGCCGTTAATCCGGGTCAACACGGGAACTCCCTGTGCCGCGGGGTCGTTTTTCCCTTTATTGTCCTGTCTGATCAGCTCAGCGATCAGCAGGGCACCGGTCTGGAAAACCGCCTCACAGAGAATAACGCCGGGCATAATCGGGTAATCGGGATAATGGCCCTGAAAAATATCCAGGTCAACCGGGATATTTTTTTCAGCAATAAGACTGCCGCCAGCACAACTGACCACCTTGTCCACCCAGAGAAAGGGCGGCCGATGGGGAATTCGGGCTAATATAAACTCCTTAGAGTCCACCATTGACATCCAGCACAGCACCGTTGATGTAAGACGCCCTTGGCCCGGCCAGAAAGAGAACCGCGTCAGCCACCTCTTCGGGGGTGCCGAAACGGCGCATGGACACCATTTTTTTATACTCACTGAGCTGATCCGGGCTGAGATCATTGATCAGCTCCGTGGCAATAAAGCCCGGGGACACGCAATTGACCGTGATCTTTCTTTTGGCCGTTTCCTTGGAGAGCGATTTCATCATACCTATCTGGCCGGCCTTGGAGGCGGCATAGTTGGCCTGCCCGGCAAAACCCATATGGGACATGGGGGAAGTGATAAAAATGATGCGCCCGTATTTCTGCTTCATCATCAGCTGCACGGCAAATTTCGCCATGATGTAGGAGCCGGTAAGATTGACATCAATGACGCGGCGCCAGTCATCCTCTTTCATCATGGCCAGCACGGAGTCGCGGCGGATGCCGGCATTATTGACCAGAACATCGATGGTGTCAAACTTCTGCTCAATGCGGCCATAAAGCTTTTCAACCGCCGCATAATCGCTCACATCACATTGCTGGAGCTGCAGGAGATCGCCATAGACCTCGCATTGCCTCTGAAAATCCTCAGCCGACTTGACATTGCCGCCGTAAAGTCCCACAACGGTTGCCCCCTGCTGCAGAAAGGCAAGGGCAATGGCCCGGCCAAGACCGCGGGTGGCCCCGGTCACCACAACTTTCTGTCCCGTAAATTCAGCCATGATCAACTTCTCAGAAAGGCATCAGCATCATTAGCCACAATCACCCCGTAATTAATGGCCCCCAGCCAGCCGGACATGATAATTCCCACCGACCCCACATGAAAAAGGCCGGGAACAACCTTGAAAATTTTGCGGGAGATATCAAGCCCGGGGAATTTTGTGCCGAAAGAGGCTCCCTTGGTATGCAGGGTATAACGGCTAAAGGTTTTGGGCGTGGCGGCCTCGAGCCAGTCGATCTTGCTGCGGATATCCGGGATGTACCGTTCGAGGTCAACCAGGGAACGTTCGATCATCTCCTGCTTGGCAGCCTGATACTCTTCATCGCTAAGAGCTGCCCAGTCATCATAATTACCGTTCATGGAGGCGACAACCGTATAGTCGGGATTTGCCGGACGGGTCTGGGGATAATAGATGGAAAAGGTCCTGCTCTTTGTTTTCATATCACGCATCTCCAGCGAATCAAAGTTCGGCGCCGTCGAGGTAAAGAGAAGGTCCCCGACATCAGGAAAAGACTCACCCGGTTTAATGCCCATATAGACCTGACAGCTGGAGTTATTGATTTTGACCTTGTCGAATGCGTCCAGAAAATCTTCGGGAAAGGCCTCCCGGCCGGCCAGGCTGTCCACGGTGTTGGTAATGCCGCTGTTGGAAATAACGCAGGGAGCGCTTATCACCCGGTCATCCACCATCACGCCTTTCACCCTGCCCTTTTCAATGACAATGCGTTCCACCTTGGAGTTGGTGCAGATGGTGACCCCGTTGGCTTCCAGTTCATCACGCATCATGCCGATCAGATGGTCGGTCCCGCCCTGAAAGGTAAAAACACCCTTATCCATGAAGTTGGAAAACACGATGCCATAGGTAATGGCCGGATCATCGAGGGTTGAACCATTGGCGTAGGTAATCGGTTCCATGAGCAGCCGGTGCACATCGGTGCGACCCGGAAAAAACTCTTCAAAAAGCTCCCTGGTGCTCATCGCCAGGTCATCATAGAAGTTCATTTTCCGCACCGTGACAAAAAAATCATCGATCACCGTGCCGGAAATGCCGAATTTTTCCTGCAGGATCCGGGTAAAATCCTGCCGGTCAAAGGTTGTGGTCAGGGAAAACTGGGGATTATCAAAAACGATATGCTTGAGCTGGACGATGGAGTTCTTGATGGCCTCATTCCAGTATTTGCGGCAGGTTTTTACCATGCCGTAGGGAAAACCATGGAGCGAGACATCAAAGATGTGGTTTTTGCGCTTAAACCAGGTGGCAAGCCCTCCCAGCCGATGATGATGCTCAAGCAGCAGGACCCGATGGCCCGCCCGCGCCAGGCGATTGGAGACCGTCAACCCGCCAAGGCCTGAACCAACCACAATGACGTCGTAACTGTCTTTTGCCTTTTCTATTGACTGATAAACCATGAGACGAGGTGTTTAGTCTGTAGGTGTTTAGTTTGTAAGTGTTTTCAGCCTGGTAGCGCTGGGAAATCAGTAAAAAACCCGCTCTGGTCCTCGTTCCGGCCATAACTGCGAATCGATTTCACCCTGAATACCCGACAGACTACAGCCTAAACAACCTCAGCGGTTACTCTTTTAACAGATGTTGATTGACTATGGACACCCCGCTGAGCATGGAGCCGACAATGCCCAGAAAGCCTTGATCCGTCCCGGCTATGAAAACATTGCTGCAGGGGGTCCTGCCGTCCTTTACCTTCACCGGACTGCCGTAGACGGCGCCGCGGGCCTTTGCCGTAAACCTTTCAATGGTAATTGGCGTGAAACTGTCCTCATATACAATGTTTTGCTGATAATTCCCAATGATTTTAGCGGTAATCTCCCTGGACTGCGCCCCCCACTCCTGCTTCATTGCCGCATAGTCAAGGGATGATGCCTTTTTCCACAGGTCATAATTTGCTGCATGGGTGATGCGGATCTGAAAATAGTCGGAGAGCGGCATGCCCTGAAAATTCTCGGGAAAACATATGACCCCCCAGCTGGTATCCACGGGTTTCGCCGGCTGACGGTATTGCCAGTGATCAGACAGGCAGTAAAAGATGATGGTATGGTCGCCTTTCACCTCTTTTTTGGTCTGCCGGGGCAGGATATAAATCGATTCGACAAAAGTCATCCTGCCCGCATATTTTTCTTCCTGCCGGGGCAGGGAAAGCATGGCAAAGGTGCCGGGAGCGCCGACGGTTGAAATGACGGCATCGCAGGTGACGGTTTCCCCGCCTGCCAGTTTTACGTGGCTGGCCCGGTGATCCGTCATGGTGATTGATTGGACCTGGCTGTTATAGCGGATTTCTCCGCCATAGGCGGTGAACGTCTCCACCAGCAGGGCCAGAAAGTCTTTCATGGTCCCGTCCGGGCGGAAAAAACCCTCCTGATAAATGGAGCGGAACATGATGACGAACTGGGCAAAATCCATATCATGTTCTTCGCTGTTGCCGTAAACCATGAGCGGCAGCAGGATCATGTCGGTCAACAGCGGATCATGCACAAACCGGCCCAGCATGACTCGGGTGGAAATCCATTCCCTGGGGGTAAAAGGGTCATAGCCGTTTACCGCGGCCAGCAGACGGTTGAACCCGTCGATCTCCCCGGGGAAGCGTGCGGCTATATCCTCCTGCAGCAGGGAAAAATCATTGGAAAAACGCAGTGTGCTGCCCCCGGGAAAATGGATAAGCGAAGAGAATTGCTCATGGGTGATGAAGTCATGGCGGGATAGCTTGAGCTGCCGGAAGAGACGATTTAAGGGCGCCCGTTTGTCCCCGGGTTCTGCAAAGTTGGTCATGGCATGCAGACCGGTTTCCAGCAGAAAGCCCTTGCGGAAATAATAGGAGTTCAAGCCGCCGGGAATGGCATGCTTTTCGAGAATCAGGACCGAGCCGCCGAAACGGGCGAAACGAATACCGGCGGCTAAGCCGGAAAGGCCGCCGCCGATGATAATGAGAGAATAGTCAGCCACCGGCTGTTTTACACGTCGTTGATTTCTGGCGGACTGCCGAAAACATCTTGGCCGCCATCCAGTGCCAAATAACTCATAGACCCGCCCTCACGAATTTTTGGCAAGAGATTTTTACAAAGCCTTTAATTTGGGTTCCAGGTAATTGATGCAGCTGGTTAAAGTGGCCAGTTCAGGATAATCAGCCTCAGGAATCTGGAGTTTATAGCGCTTCCTCAACTCCATGACGATATCGAGAAAATCCATGGAGTCCAGGTCGAGCTGGTCGCGCAACGGTTCATCCGGATTAAGGTCAGCCATATCCGCATCTTCATCGATATCTGCGATTATTTCTAAAATGACGTTTTTTATTTCACCACGTGTCATGTTTACTCCATATTCACTAAATGGCATGCTGAAAGCAGCATCCATAACCTTGTTTGGTCAAATTTTCTCTTCTACGAATTTTCTGACAATCACGGCGGAATTGATTCCGACCATGCCGAATGAGTTATTCAAAATTGTGCTTATATTGTCAAGCTGTTTTGGCGAATGAGCAACGATATTGGGCAAGGCGCAATCCGCATCGAGATTATCGAGGTTAATCGTCGGATGAACAAGACCATCCTCAAAGGATGGCAGATTCCCGGCCAGCTCCAGAACCCCGGCAGCGCCCATGGCATGCCCTATCACGCTCTTCGTGTTATTGATATACGTTGAGCTGCTCTCTGCAAAAACCTCCCTAATTGCCCGGCACTCCTCCACATCACCCTGCCTGGTGCCGGTGGCATGGGTATTGACGATGTCAATATCCCCAGGGGCAAGCCCTGCCCGCTTTAAGGCAAGAAGCATGCATTCCGCCTGGCGTGGGCCATAGGGAAGGACAAAATCTCGGGCATCGGAGTTCATGGCATAGCCGGCAATTTCACCATAAATCCTGGCCCCGCGTTCAAGGGCGCGATCAAGCCGCTCCAGCACATAAACACAGCCCCCTTCAGAAATGACAATACCGTTTCTGTCACGATCAAAGGGACGGGACGCCTTGAGGGGATCGTCATGCTCGGCTAATGCCCCCTGGGCCTTGAAACTGGCAAAGATTCCGAAGGACCCGGTGCATTCGGAAATACCGCCGCAGAGCGCCATATCCACTTCCCCGAGCCGGATCATCTGCGCGCCCTGAATGAGCGCGGCGTTACCGGCCGCACAGGCTGCTCCCACTGAATAGTGGGGGCCGGTGATGCCAAGGTTCATGGTAATCTCACCGGCCGGGTTATTTAAGACCGTGCGCGGATTATGATGGTGGGTCCAGTAATCAACGTTATAATCAAACTTACTGATATTATAGACTTCATTTTCCGTCTCAACGGTGCCATGCTCGGTAAGACCGATATAAACCCCGGTGCTTTCTCGCGCATATTGGCTGAAATCTATTTCCGCATCGAGCAGGGCCTCATTGGCGCAATAAACCCCGATGCAGCCGGCCCGGGTTCCCCGCTTGTTTTCCTTTTTTTTGCGGTACCTTGTCTCATCAAACGAACATAAACCGGCATGAACCTTACCCACATAGCGCAGTTCAATAGTCTGGATCTCGCTGATGCCGGCAAGCAGCTTTCGGCGGAATTCCGCGAGGCTACTGGCATTCGGCGCAGCAAGTCCGACACCGGTGATGACGATTCGTTGTTTTTCTGATAAGTTTTTCATATGAATACAATTGATTCAAAAAATAAGAACTTTTTAATATAGCTGATTTTTCAGGCTATGTCGACCAAGAAAATAAAAGGAAAAAATAAATGGCGGACAATATCGAGAAGGGAATCGAGGAACTTCTGCGAAAAGGGAAAAGCAAGACGGAAATCTGGGAGATGTTCGGGCAGGGCAGGGAGCCGCACAAAGCGCTTTTTTATCTCAATAACAGCTCTCTGCCCAGGGACAGAAAAAAATTTCAGCTGATCAATCTGTTGCTCGCCTTGGGTTTGCTGGTTATCACGACAAAAAAACTTATCACCGCCCTTTCCTTCGGCACACTTGATATCTTCCTGCTGTTCAGCCTGGTGGTGCCGGTCATTAATATCTATGTGCTGCGGGAAATCCTGCGTTTTCACAGGATTGGTTACCAGTTTCTTTTTGTCCTCTCGTGCCTGGCACTGCTGCAGCCGGAAAATCATCACGAGCTGGAGCTCTTTATTCTGGTCCTGCTGATCGGGCTTTCCGGCTACCTCCACCAACAGATGTTTCCGGTAAAAAACAAGATCAGGATTCAGTGAACCTGCCCCCTGCCGACCACCCTGAGGGGAACCGGCTTGGCGCTGGTTTTGCCCTGGTCACTGACATGCATCCCGTTGTATTCGGGAACGATTGCACGCAGGTGCCTGATCAGTTCCGGCACGTCACGGCTGGTTGCCGCCCGGCGCAACTCGTCAAGGACAGTAGCCAGCCAGTCCCAGTCGCACTGGCGGGCGCGGGCCAGCTGTAATTTCGGATGGGTTGTGCCCCGCAGATCTTCACTTTCATGAAAGATCTCTTCAAAAAGTTTTTCCCCGGGGCGTAAGCCGATATATTCAATTTTTATATCACGATGCGGAACCAGCCCGGATAACCGGATCATCTGTTCGGCGAGATCTTTAATAAACACCGGCTCTCCCATCTCCAGGACAAAAATCTCCCCGCCCTTGCCCATGGAACCGGCCTGCAGAATAAGGCTTACCGACTCCGGTATGGTCATGAAGTAACGTTTTATTTCACGATGGGTGACGGTAACCGGCCCGCCGTTTTTGATCTGCCTTTCAAAAAGAGGCACCACTGATCCGGCGGAACCGAGCACATTGCCGAAACGGGTGGTGATAAATTTCGTCTGGGACCGGAGATTGAGATTCTGGCAGTAAATCTCGGCAATGCGCTTGGTGGTGCCCATGACATTGGCCGGATTGACCGCCTTGTCGGTGGATACCAGCACAAAACGTCCGGCCTGGTACCGGTCGGCGGCATCCGCCACCACCTTGGTGCCGAAGACATTATTCTGCACCCCTTCCGCCGGATTCAGTTCCAGCATGGGTACATGCTTATAGGCAGCGGCATGAAACACCACCTCAGGTAAGAACTTGCGGAAAACCCAGTCCACCCTGTCGTAATTTTTCATGTCACCCAGCACACTGATGATTTTCAGGTCAGGAAATGAGGCGCGCAGCTCATGATCTATGGCATAGAGATTAAATTCACTATGCTCAAAAATGATAAGCCGGCAGGGATTCAGCTCCGCAATCTGCCGGCACAACTCGGAACCGATGGAGCCTCCCCCGCCTGTCACCAGCACCGTTTTATTTTCCAGATAGCCCGCTATGGCCTGCAGGTCCAGCTCGATGGCATCCCTGCCCAGTAAATCCTCAAGGGTCAACGGGCGAAGCTGGTCTGCCTCGACCTGACCATTGGTCAACTCATCCAGGGACGGCAAAGTTTTGCAGTCGACCTCGGACTGGGCGCATGCCGCCACAATCCGCTGCACCGTTGTTTTTTTAGCGGAAGGGATGGCCAGCAGGACCAATTCAATATCCAGCAACCGGACAATATCGCCGATCTCGTGCAGCCCGCCATAAACCTTGACGCCATGAATCTCCCGGTTGTGTTTTTTCTGATCATCATCCACCAACGCCACCGGCTGGTACTCCTGCCTGTTCAGAAGGTCGCGCAGCAGGAGCTCTCCAGCCTGCCCGGCGCCGACCACCAGGGTCCGCTTCCCCTCTTTACTACGTAACTGCAGCTTTTTGTCTTTATAGAGCCGATAACACAGCCGGGGAGCCATCAGCCCGATAACGAGCAGCAAGGGAGCAAGAAGCAACACGGTGCGCGGCACGCCCTTGAGTTGGAAAAGGACAAGCCCCGCCAGGGTGACTATCAGAGAACTGATGATTACCGCCTTGATAATCCGAATCAGATCCGGCACCGAGGCAAAGCGCCAGATGCCGCGATACAGACCGAAAATCCAGAAAAAAATGCCATAAACGGGAAGGGCCAAGACGGTCAGGTAATAAAATCCCTTGATATAAAAAGCCGGTATTGCCTGCAGATTGAAGCGAAACCAGAAGGCCGCCCATACAGCAACGGGCACCCAGAGAAGATCGTGAAAAAATGCGGCCCAACGGTTAAAAAGAATTCGTCGCAAATATTTTTGTAACAAAATATCCTCCCGGGATATCGGCGGTGCAGCCAACATGAAGACTCATCAATTTATCAACTTGCTGTTCCGGCCCCTACCCTGACCGCTCCCCAGCCAATAGGCAGTAATGAAATCACTAGAAAAACAATGGCATATTCACTATATGTCGCCGCCAGAAAAGCAAAGGGCAGCAACCAGACAATATTAATTACCAAGGTTCCCAAAGTGACTTTCAAATGCGAATTAAAACGCCGGGACAGAATCTGATATGCATGGCTCCGATGGGCCAGATAAAACCGTTCACCCCGGCATATGCGCCGGACAAGGGTTACCGTTGCATCGACCACAAAGATGCCGGAGAGGATCATCCAGCTCCACAGGTTCATCCCTGTCCCCCCATAGTCGGAAAGGGCAAAAAGACACAGAACAAATCCCAGGAAACCGCTGCCGACATCGCCCATGAAAATCTTGGCAGGCGGCCAGTTCCACACCAGAAACCCCAGGCATCCCGCGGCCAGCCCAAGCAGAAGGAGTAACTGGGAATTGCCGCCGTTCAGCCACATGATTGCCGCGGCACCGCCGGCAACGCATATTGCTTCCACTGCGGCTATGCCATCAATCCCATCCATAAAATTATAAAGATTCAACATCCAGACAATCAGTACCGCGCCAGCCGCATCACCAAGCCATCCGATGTCAGCGAATGCGCCCCCCGACAGCAGGGAAGAAACCCCGCCCAGACAATAAAGCGCCCAACCGGCTGCAGCAAAATGAACCAGAATACGCCAGCAAGGCGGCACATGCCCATGATCATCCCAGAATCCTATCACAGCAACGAATAAACCGCCAACGGACATTGCCAGAAAAAACGGTGGTGAGAACAGGTCCCTGGTAAACATAAACGACAGAACCGCGATAAAGGTTGCAACAATTGCCAGACCTCCTCCTCTGGGGGTGGGTCTCGTATGCGAACTTCGCTCATTAGGCACATCAAGCATGGCCCGGCTTATCGCATAACTCCTCAGCAAACCGGTTAATATGGCTGATCCCATGAAGGCGGCAATGACGATTTTCAGATTATCCATTTATTTTTTTGTTTTCTGATACCATGACACCGTTTTTTCAAGACCTTGTTCAACGGTCAGGGGCGGCTGCCAGTGCAGCAACGTTTTCGCCTTCCGCGCATCCACCTGCAATGAACCGCATATTTTAGCAATCGCTTCCGCCCTCCCAAGCAATCGCGCCCCCATGCGCAGGAGCCCGATCGGGCAACCCGGCAATTTTGGTTTTTTCCCCATATAAAAGGCAATCCTGCAAATCAGCTCGGGGGTGGACAGGGTTTCGTTGTCGGCAACCAGAAAAGTTTCATTTGCGGCGGCGGGATGACTGATGCATTGCATTAAAAAATCCACCAGATTATCCAGACAGAGCAGACTCCGTCTGTTTGCAACACTGCCGAACGGCAGGGGAATTCCTTTATCGATCATTCGTAACAAACTCAAGAAATTAGCTTTTACACCTTCGCCATAGATAAGCGGCGGCCGGACGATAACCGTTTCCATGCCTGTGGCGGAGGCTATCAACCTTAATTCCCGCTCCGCTTCCCATTTGGATATTGCATACCCGCCCTGGGGACGGGGAACGTCTGCTTCCGAAAAGGCAACAGGCAGTTCATCATGACCCTGGCCAGTAAAAAAACCAGGGTGCAATGCGGTTTTTTCCCCATGCACCTTGACCGTGCTTAAATAGACAAAACGGCGCACCCCTGCTCGCGCTGCCTGATTTGCCAGATTGACCGTTCCCTGGGTGTTGACTGTGCGGTATTCATCCAGGCAATGCGCCGGGTCCTCATGGGTCACATGAACACGCGCCGCCAGATGAACTACCGTATCCACATCGCGCAATGCCTGTGACCAATCCGTATCAGGCGATATGTCGCCGGTATTGATATAACTGAGGCCGTTTTTATAGTTGTCGGCGGAATCGCCTTGTAAATCGGAAGCGAACCCTCTGACTGAGGCCAGCACCTTATATCCTTGAGATATTAGAACGTTGCACAAGGAGCGACCGACAAAACCTGTTGCACCGGTTACCATGACTCGCATGAGATTTGTAACTCTTTATCCATATCAGGCGCTTCAGAGAGGACGGATTCGCTAACCCAAGTTTAACGCCATAAAAAATTTTCCATATATAATCAGCAAGTTGCAGCTCAAGAAAAGTTGCAGTGGCACTACATTCGCGTATTTTGTCTATCAATTTATCAATTTCCGCACAC
>Ga0172380_10002850_pt1 | contig 25302 bp, 30 predicted proteins | sample Leawe162metaG_FD_119747 | JGI IMG/M metagenome (GOLD analysis project Ga0172380, IMG submission 119747) | Leachate microbial communities from a municipal landfill in Southern Ontario, Canada - Leachate well 162 metaG | ecosystem: Engineered > Solid waste > Landfill > Unclassified | place...
ACCGAAGCAGCCTCTTCCGTCATTGCGAGAAGTTTACGACAAAGCAATCTCTTCCGTCATTGCGAGAAGTTTACGACAAAGCAATCTCTTCCGTCATTGCGAGAAGTTTACGACAAAGCAATCTCTTCCGTCATTGCGAGGAGCATGCGACGAAGCAATCTAGAAATAAAGCTAAAAAACTTTTACATCTAAATCCTTTTTCACACATTTAACTATCTCTTCATCTTCTGCCAAATCTATCCACTTAAACTGGCTTCCGCTTTGATTGTGTCCTTTTAGTAAATCACCACCTTTTCTAAACTTCAAATCAAGATTTGCAATATCAAAACCGCTTGTCGTTTGTGTAAATCTATCTAATCGCTCCGATGAGTTTTGGTTTGTATATAAAAAGCAGTAACCTTTGAGCCCAGTACGGCTAACTCGACCACGGAGCTGATGCAGAGTGGAGAGCCCCAGCCTCTCAGCGCCGACGACAACAACCGTACTAAGTTTTGGCAAAGATATTCCAACCTCAACAACCGTAGTGGCTATGAGAATCGCACCTTTTTTGTCAAACTCCAACAAAACTTCCTCTTTCTCCTTGTCTTTTCCATGGGTAACATAAACATTGCTAAAATTTTTTTCCCAAAATCCTCTCGCCTCATCAATACTTTGATAGCCTAAAAGTTCGCTCTGCTCAACAAGAGGATAGACGAGCAAAATCTGATTGCCCGAGGCTATCTCGTTTTTTATATGCGCTAACAAATCTTTAAAATCATTTTTATGAATCACTCTGCTTGTTATATCTTTTTTAAACGGTGTCGTTGTAATAAGTGAAACATCTATGTGCGCCGTCTCTATCATAGCTTGGGTTCTAGGAATGGGCGTTGCAGAAAACTGCAAAAAATGCGGCTTCTCTCTTCCATCGCTCACCAACTTCTCTAGCATATTTCTCTGCGCCGTTCCAAATCTATGCTGTTCATCAACCATTACAAGAGTAGCTTTTGGAAGTTCTCTGTAGAGCAGCGCATGCGTACCGATGATAAAATCGTACTTCTCAAGATTTATATTTTTACTTTTGTTTGTAACAAGTGCGATTTTTACATTTGGCAGATATTTTTTTGCTTCTTCAAAAATTTGGTTTGCCAAAATAGTTGTCGGAGCCATCAAGACAGAGCGATTTGGCAACATCATAAGTACAGATGCAAGAATTACCATTGTTTTACCGCTCCCAACGTCTCCGACAATCATCCGCTTAGCGGAGACATCTTTGCAAAAATCTACTTTTATCTCTTCAATAGCTTTTATCTGCTCATCCGTAAGTCTAAAAGGCAGAGTTTCTGCCCACTCTTCGTAACTGTTACATGTAGAAGCCAAAGCTTTAAAATATCTTCTTTTATTTGATAGTTTTTTCATATACGCAAAGAGCTCTGTATATTTAAGCGCGTTTATGGTTTTTTGCTCTAAATCTCTTAAATTTGGTATATTTTGGCTCGGAAAGTGGAGTTTTAAAAGCTCCTCTGCAATCTCTTGGCTCAATCCCTCTGCCATTAAATTCTCTTTTGTAAGAACACTCTGCACGAGGCGAAACATCACGTCACTTCTTAGAGGGGATTTGTATTTTGGAGTTATCGCGCCGATATTTGTCACTTTTTTTGGCATGCTTATGGTGCACTGGCCCATTTTGCACTCTATCATGCCGTAGTAGTAGTCTCTCTCGCCGACTTTAAACTGATGCATCATATATGGTTTTGGACGAAATATAACACCCGTGATAACATGTCCGAAATTATGTGCAAAAAATGTGATTTGAAGAGAATTTGGAGCTCTATAAACCGACTCTACCGTGGCATCAATGAGTTGCAAAGCATGAGGAAAGAGTTTGTCGGAGATTCTTAAATCTTCATAGGAGGACGGGGTAAGGAGAGCGAGTTCACAGTAACTATTGATACACAGCTTTTTAAACTTCTCTTCTTGCTCTTTTGTTATGTTCATCTTAAATCCTTAGTATCAAATACTACCTATTTTCATGAACTACATGTTAAAAATATTGCGTTTTGCAATATTTATTTGGTAACTATCGCAAAGCTTAACTCTAAAATCTCTCTGTGCGCTTTTATAAACTCGTTTAAATCAGCAAGTTTTAGCTCTTTGACCAGTTCTAGCTCTTTGAGTGAATGTCCGAGCTCATGACCGTTATAGTACTCCATAAAAGTTCTATTTAGTCTCTGGCTCATAGTCTCAACTCTAAGAGGCTCGCTTCCAAGCATAAACTTTCTTGTCTGCTCAAGCTCATCTTTTGTCACGCCGTTTTTTACAAACTCAGCCACAACATCTTTGACTGTTTTTTTCGCCTCTTGCAAAGAGTCAAGCTTTGTCTGCAAATAGCCGTTCATATATGAGCTTGATTTTGTTACATCCATCTTTGCATAAGCCGAATAGGCAAGACCTCTCTTAACCCTAATCTCCTCCATAAGTCTTGAACCAAAACCGCTGCTTCCAAGGATAAAAGTAGCCACTTTTGCTTTGTAGTAATCTTTTGAATCAACGCTTATGTTGTATGGCGAGCCGAAATATATATACGCCTGCTCAGTCTCTTTTATGACTATCTTCTCTTTTGGCTCTTTTGCAACGGGATAGTTTTTTACCTCGCCGTTTTGGCCAAGAGGCATAGCTTTTATAATTTTTGCAACTTTAGCCTTCACATCTTCGGCTTCAATGTCTCCGCCGACTGCCACTATGAGTTTTGCCGTTACGATATTCTCTTTTATAAACTTCTTTACATCCTCTAAAGTGATGCTCTTTACGCTCTGCGGCGTTCCCGAAGACGGATTTGCCAGTACGCTGCCATCAAAAAGAAGCGCTTTTAACTCATTTGAAGCGATATAGTCAAAGTCATTCTCTTTGCGTGCAAGCGAGCCTAAAGTCGTAGTTTTTACCTTATCTATCACATCCTCAGTAAGATTTGGCTCTTTTAATAACATGTTAAAATATTTAAGCCCCTCGTCAAGCTCCTCTTTTAAACATCCCATCTCTATAACAAAGGTCTCTTTCCCCGTTGAAGCGGATATATGGATAGCCTTGCTCTCAAGCTCCTCGGCAAATGCGCTTGAGCCCAGTGTTTTTGTGCCCTCGTTCATCACTTTTGCGCTGAATTTTGCCAAACCGGCTTTTGTTGTATCTGCTATGCTTCCGCTGTTTCTAAAAACAAACTGCATTGTTACTAGAGGCAATCTTTTGTCCTGCTCGATAATTACAGGAATGTTCGTATCTTTAACTTTTATCTCTTCTATTGTTGCTGCCATTATTATATTTCCTAAAGCGAGTAATATTAAAACTATTTTCTTCATCTATGCAAATTTCTCTAAAATTTCATAAGCCGTATTTCGCACTGCAGGAATTTCTCCTATATCTTTTATGAGGTGAACCATCTCACTCTTAGCCATTTTGTACGCTGCTCCGGCAGAGCTTACAACATTCTCTTCCATCATGGTTGAGCCCAAATCGTTTGCGCCAAACATAAGTGCCATCTGCCCGATGTAAGGACCTTGCGTTACCCATGAGCTTTGGATATTTGGCACATTGTCAAGATAGAGTCTTGCAACGGCTAGAAGTCTTAAGTATCTGTTTGATGAAGGTTTATCCATATCGGGAATAAGTCTTAAAAGTTCAGTATTTTGCCCCTGAAAACTCCACATGATGAACGCTCTAAAACCACCTGTCTCATCTTGAAGCTTTCTTATCATATCGAAATGTTCTATGATGTCTTCGTCGCTCTCAACCGTACCGTACATCATGGTAGCCGTTGACATGATGCCTAGTTTATGAGCCTTTCTGTGGATGTCAACCCAAACTTCACTATCGATTTTTTTAGGAGCGATAATGTCGCGGACTTTGTCGCTCAGTATCTCCGCCCCTGCTCCTGGGATAGAAGCTAGACCTTTAGCATGAAGTCGCTCTAAAGTCTCTTCCACGCTTATGTGTGAGACTTTAGCAATAAAATCAATCTCGATGGAAGAGAAGCCATGGATGGTAATTGTGGGATATTTAGTGTGAATATGTCCAACCAAATCCTCATACCACTCGATTTTGAGTTTCGGATGCACTCCACCTTGAAAAAGTATCTGCGTGCCGCCAATTTCTAGCAGTTCGTCTATCTTCGCATCTATCTCATCAAATGTTAAAACATATGCATCGGCATCTTTTTCATGTCTGTAAAATGCGCAAAATTTGCAGTCAACCCAGCAGATGTTTGTATAGTTTATATTTCTGTCCACAACAAATGTGGTTATGTTATCTGGATGAAGCTCTTTTTTACGAGCCGTCGCCATCCGTCCAAGCTCTTTTAAATCTGCATATTTTATGAGATTAAGAGCCTCTTCTTTTGTTAATCTTTTCATTTCCAACCGTTTTGCTTTTTAGTGATTGGATTTTACCCTTTTTTTCAAAACAAAGAGATAAAGAGCAAACTAGGCTTCATAAAATAATAATCAAAAAAACATTATGCTACAATCTGATACCACAAAATAAAGGATTTTTCATGTATAAAACAATAGCTGTATTCACTATTGCGTCTCTCTTTTCTTCTTCCCTCATGGCTTATGACCTCAAATCAAATATGTTGCTCTTAAATGCAGAGCTTAGTGAAGTACAAAGAGGGTTTATCACAAGTGACCAAAAAGGTGTGGAAGAGTCTGTCAAGCGTTTTGCAAAACATGCACAAGACCTGCTTGGAAGCAAAGAAAAGTTTGCCGCAATGCTTCCTGATAAGAAAAAAAATAAGGCAGGCGAAGCGGTTATGAGTGCGCAAATCATCAGTCATAATATTCAAATCATTTTAGATGCGATTGAGAACAAATACAATCAATCGGGTCAAGTTCGCAGAGAAGAGGCACAAAGAGCTTACACTTACATAGAGCACGCTTGTTTCCGATGCCATAATATCGTTCGCGATGAGTACTAAGCTCTAAAAATTATTTTTAAGAGGGAAGTGCTGTTTTTACAATTAGGCTCTAGATTGCCGCGCTTCACTCGCAATGACATGTAACCGTCACTGCGAGGAGTGAAACGACGCGGCAGTCTATCTTCTATCAGAGTATTTAATTATTGAACTTTTTTACTTATCTTTAGAAATTGCGTCTAGTACACCGTTTATAAATTTTGGCGACTGTTCCGTTCCAAATGCTTTTGTAATCTCAACCGCTTCGTTTATAACAACTGCAGAGTCAAGTTCTCCGTAAAGTATCTCATAAGTTGCAAGTCTAAGAGTTGCTCTCTCGATGGTTCCTAGTCTCTCAAAATCCCAATCTACCAAGTGTTTTACAATGGCTTCATCAATGGATTTTAAATTTTGCATAACACCCTCATAAAGAGTGAGTGCAAAATCTTTTTGCTTGTTGCGAATCTTCTTCTCTTCTAAAATCTCATCCGTATGCTCTGCAATGTTTCCGTTGCCTAAATCAAATGCGTAAAGCAGACTTACAACTGCCATTCTGGCTTGATGTCGTGTAGCCATTATAGGTTCTCGTAAAGGTCTAGCATCTCAATAACAACAGTCATCGCTTCAAAACCTTTATTGCCCGCTTTTGTTCCTGCTCTCTCGATAGCCTGCTCGATTGTGTCAGTCGTTAAAAGCCCGAATGATACAGGTTTTTGATACTTAAGACTCATAGTCGCTATCCCTTTTGTAGCTTCCGCAGAAACATAGTCAAAGTGAGGAGTCGCTCCGCGGATAACAGCGCCAAGCGCACAGATTGCGTCATATTTTTTGCTAGCTAAAAGCTGATCAACTATCATTGGAAGCTCAAATGCTCCCGGAACCAAAACGTGTGTCAAATCAGCATCATCTCCGCCATGACGAGCGAATGCATCCTTTGCACCCTCTACAAGTCTATCAACAATAAAGTGATTCCATCTCGTACTTACTATCGCAATTTTCTTGCCGTTTACTACTTTTAATTTGCCTTCGATTAAGTTCATCTATCTTTCCTTTTTAAAATTTTTTTCTTTTTTATAGATTGCTTTGAGTGAATAATTCTTAAGATATAAACCTCTTCATCATGAAGTTGATAAAAAATCTTATATTGTTCAAAAACAAGAATTCTACAATCAAAATTTACACTTCTATGTTTACATTTCACACCCATCTCTTTGTTAAACTCAAGCAAGTCAATACATTTTTCTAATTTAGAAATATACTCACTTGCCGCATTTGGTTTATCTCTTAAGATGGTTTGAAATATATGTTCAACATCTATAAGAGCTTCAAGAGAGTACTCAATGGATACCATATTTTTCTCTTAGCTGGCTAAAAACTTCACGATGTTTTTTCCCGCTTTTCCCAGAATCAAGCCCCTTTTGTATCTCATCTTCCAAATAAGACAAATCCTCATCTAGACTTTGGTTTTTAAAGCCATCAAAACTAAGCTTGATAAACTCAAAGAATTTCTCTTTATTGCTATGGAATTCATCCAAAAATATATGCTCAATCTGCTTATCTTCAATAGTCAAAGTAATCATTTTTAAATCTCCCGTATTTTTTTAATCTTAGCAACAAGAGCTTCTAGCTCATCTAGTTTTATCATATTTGGTCCGTCACTTAGAGCAACACTTGGGTCAAAGTGCGTCTCAAAAAAGAAACCGTCCACACCGACTGCTGCTGCTGCACTTGCCAAATAAGGCACCATTGTTCTGTCTCCGCCTGTTTTTCCGCCGAGTGCACTCGGAGCTTGAACGGAGTGCGTTGCATCAAATATTGTCGGTGCAAACTCTCTCATGATGACTAGCGAACGCATATCTACGACGATATTTCCATAGCCAAAAGAGCTTCCTCGCTCACACAGATAAACTCCGTGTTTTTTAGAAGCCTCATAGCTTACCTCATCACAGCCGCGGGTTTTTAGAACTTTTGCCACAGAGTAGCGCATATCCGGCGGATTGATAAACTGCCCTTTTTTGATATTTACCTCTTTTGTAGTTTTTGCACATGCGACCAATAGATCAGTTTGGCGGCATAAAAATGCAGGTATTTGAAGCATATCGACAACTTCAGCTACCATGGAAACTTGATGCGACTCATGCACATCGGTAACTACTTTGTAGCCAAAATCGTTTTTAACTTTTTCTAAAATTCTAAGTCCCTCTTCTATCCCCAAACCGCGAAAACTCTCCAACGATGTGCGATTTGCTTTATCAAAAGAGGATTTAAAATAGAAATCTATAGTCGGGTCATTTTGATAAATCTCTAAAGCTTTAGCGATTTTAAAAATATTCTCTTCGCTCTCAATAACGCAAGGACCTGCAAGTAATTTCATATATTGCCTTTAAAAAAATAAGAGATGATTATAGCATAATGAGTTTAATGTAAAATCATTTTGCCTTTGCTACCATGATTCCTGCCATCACTACAAGAACAATTCCACATGCAGTTATAAAACTAGGAAGTGCATCGCCAAGCATTAAACCGACTAAAATTGCAAAAATTATATTTGTATAGCTAACCGCTCCTACAATTCCCGCTTTTGTCTCGCCGTACGCTTTTGTCATGTAATATTGCGACATTGTTCCAAGCGCTCCGAGTCCGATAACATAGAGCCAAACAACTCCTTTTGGCATAACGAATTTACCCATCATAAAATCTAACTCTTGCATATAAAAATATTTTGAGATAATAAAAAGCAAGAGGGGAACGATTGTTCCCACAAGCGTAAAAGAGAGAACTATCATCCTTGTATCGTAGTAGTTTCTAAGCTCTCTTACCGACGTATATGCAAGTGCGGCTCCAACTCCGCTAAAAATCCCAAGCAGGTCATATTTGCTAAAACCGATTCCGCTTGGCTGTGCTATAAGAACTATTCCTCCAAAACCTATAAATACTGCGATCCAAGAGCTTACAGAGAGCTTTTCGTTTAAAAAAAGCCATGCAAATATTGCTGTAAAAATAGGTGCTGTTTTTGAGTATGTTACGGCACTCCCAAGCGGAATATGGGCAATATTGTAAAAATATGCTAAAAGTGCTAAAAACCCCATAACTCCTCTAAAAAAAAGCAAAAGAGGTTTGCCGCCTTTGCTTGCCATGGGAGTTTTATAGAGTGCGTAACCTATAAAGATAACGCCGAATATGTTTCTAAAAAACACAACCTCAAGCGAGCTCATGTGCTCTGAAGCAAGTTTTGCAAATGCGCCCATAATTGCGAACAAAAAGGATGCAAAGAGCATATATTTTACGCCGCTGTCTAATTCTTTTATTAGTTTCATAAATGAAAGTATACCAATCTTTTTCAATTGAAATTGGCTATAATAATTCATATGCGAAAAGGAGGTTTTATGATGTGGCGATTAGTAGCTCTTTTTTTCTACACAACTTTTACCCTTAACGCATCCCAAGATAGCAACATCTCAGAGCAGACGTTTCCCGAGTATATTGATGAAAAACAGAAAAATTTCTCAAAAACGGTCACAAAACTATTTAACAATGTAGATAGCGGAATCAGCGGCTGGATGGAAGATTCTGATGAAAATATGACATGTGACGAAATGGCGTTGGCACTTGATGAGGAGTTTTTTCAAGACCAAAACTCAATAGACGCATTTTTCAAAAGCGATAAATTTATTGACGAAACCGAGGCAAGTTTTCTTCGCATACGCTTAAGCTCCCTATTTCAATCAAAAGAAGCAGCCGATTTTAAATACAAAATAAGAGCTCAAATACCTCTTAGCAGAACAAAAAAAAGTTTTCAGCTTTTTATCGACGATATTGAGAAAAGTTACTTTGACACTGCCACTTCCACGGAGATAAAAGAGGGAAGCACCGGAATCGGCATCAGCTACTTTGCTCCAATGTATAAAGATATAAAATCAAAATACTCCATAGGTATTAGCAGTTTAACGCCTTACGCTAGAGCTAGATACTATAAAGATTTTAATGCCATGGGGCTAGTTATTCAACCCTCTCAACAGTTCAAATATTCGCTAGAATCGGAGTGGAGTGAAGAGACAAATATATATATTGATAAACATCTTGAAACCAACTCAATTTTTAGAACAACACTTCATAGAAAAACGCAGTCACATGTAGATGGGTTTGATTATGCTCTTGCTCTTTCTTACTATCTTACACTATCTAAAAGAAAAGGCTTTAGCATTTCGCAGCAATTTTGGGGCAACTCAAAGTATGTCTGTGAAGTAGCGCCAGAGCCGTATAACGGAATAAGCAACTACTCTACTTTTGCATCTTGGCGCCAAAATATTTTTCGAAAATGGATTACTCTCGAGGTTCAGCCCGGAATCAGTTTTCATAGACAATATGATTATGAACCAAACTATGTAATAGGTTTTTATGTTGATTTTTATTTTGGCAAAATGGTAGAATAGGGTGTAATTATAATCTATTATTATGATTAAATGTGTTTTTTGGTATAATATCGGACATATAAAGAGGGGGTTAGATGAGATTTTTACTTATTCTGTTTTTTTTGACAAGCTCTATTTTCGCACGTGAAGTTTCAACTCGGTATGACGTACATGTTACAATGTTTGGACATGTAGGCTATGCTGATTTTACACTTAGAGAAAACGGCGATAAGTACGAGGCAAAACTCGTTGCAAAGACAATAAATATCGCAGCAACACTTTTAAAAAACAGAGTTGAGACCTTTACAAGCAGAGGCAAAATCATCAACGGTGTATATACTCCATCTGTTTTTATAAAAACAAAAGATACAACAAAAAGAAAAAGAATCCAGACATACTCATTTAACCAAGAAAATAAAGAAGTAATGCTCGTAGAAGAGAAGACGAAAACCGTAAATAAAACAAGATTTGACGCTAAGAGATTCAAGTTTGTTACAAGAGAGGTGGAAGAAAAGTCACGTAAAGAGGAAGTTCTTGAAACATTTATCGGTAACGATACTTTAAGTGCATATTTAAACAGCAAACATGGCTGTTCTTTGAAAGAAAAAAATCACACTCTTTTTGCTATCGGGGCACATAACGATAAAAATAACGTCTCTTACAGATGTCTTGAGGGGAAAACAAAAGAGACTATGCTCTTAAATTTTTCTAATGGTGTCCAAGATGTATACAATCTACATGTGGAGCCGCTGGACAAAGATGACACGGTGGTAGATGCTCTCATTGGGTACGACAGTGACGGCTTTTTGAAAGAGGGTTTGCTTGATGAAATATTTTGGATTGGTAAGATAGTAGCGGTGAGAGTTAACCACCAAATATCAAACTGATGGCGTTTTGTAATTTTAAATTTAAAAAAGGATAGTGATGGGAAATATAATACTATTTGCAATTTTGGGAGCTGTTTTTTACTGGATATTTAAGAGCTACTCAAAGTACACAGATTACTCAAAAGAGGCGTTTAAGAACTTTTCTACAAGCAAAGAGTCGATTGAACATAGCGATTTAGGTCTCTTTGTAGCACTTGTTGCAAAGGTTGCAAAGGCTGATGGAAAAGTTGATGCGCTTGAAGCAGAACTGGTCGGCATTATGTTTGATGATATCTCGGCAATTTTTCCAGAGCCGCAAAAGACAAAAGATATACTAAAAGAGATTTTCAATGAGCAAAAAGATAGGTTTGACAACTTAGAAGAGATTGCTCAAACTTTAGGTCATGCCATAAAAAGAGACAGAGCAAAACAGCACCAATTTATGGGATTTTTAATCCAGCTCTCATTTGTGGACGGAGAGGTTAGCAAGAGCGAAGAGGAGATGTTGGCAACAATCGCCGAGGCGTTTGCGTTTGACCCCAATGCTTATCATGCCATATTTGAGCAGTTTGAAAAGATGGTTCACAACATCAAGCCAAAAGCAAATGTAGGCGATGCATACAAACTTTTAGGCGTAAATGAGAGCGATGACATGGACACAATTAAAAAAGCGTATAGAAAACTAATAAGAGAGTACCATCCGGACATCATCAAATCACAAGGCAAAGACGATGCCTACATGCAAGAGGCGACCGCCAAAACCCAAGAGATAAATCAAGCTTATGAGATGATAAAGGCTCACAAAAAGTAGCGCTAAAAAGATGAGAGATTATTTTATAAAATCTCTCTCCCAAAAGAAATCTATCCATCCTTCGGCTTCATTTATCCAAAAGTGAGGCTCATAAATGGATGTTTTTTTATAAAAAAGAGTTGCTGCTTTGAACTCTATATCCTTAAACTCACTATTTAAGTAGTTCATAACCGCATTTAACGTATCGCCGCTGTCAGAGATATCATCCACCACCAAAACCCGCTTGATATTTTTAAATTCGCACGCCCCAAAGATAGTGATATTTTCTCTTTTTTGGCTCTTGTCGTAAAGTTCGCATCTTATGCTCTGAACTTGGCGTATCTCTAGCCCCTCAGACATGGCATGAGAGAGGGTAAGCCCTCCTCTTGCTATTGCGACTATTGCTTCAAAGTTAGAGCCTCTGACTTTTTCTATTAAGACTTTCGTATCATTTTTAAAATTTTCATAACTGTAATATTTCATGGCGATATTATACTTTTAATTTAATAGATAAAGCTAGCTTAGATAGTAAATATTGTTTAAGATTAAACCTGCTACAATGATTTTAGAAAAAAAAGGAGATCAATAATGATCAAAACAATGTCGTCAATTGCGTTAGCGGCTATGCTTTTTGTTACAATAACTGGCTGTAGCAAGGAAGTTAAGGTAGGAGAAGAGAGACCTGATTTTGAATGTAAACAAGAGAACGTAACAGCTCCTACGTGGAGTTGTATACCAACTGTTGAAGACGCTTACGCCGGTGTTGGCATAGCTGAGAAAAGCGCTGCAGGAATGGACCATATGAGAAGAGTTGCTCTTGCAAACGGCCGCTCAGACTTGGCTCAGCAGATACAGTCTCAAGTTAAAGACAAAATAACTATATATACGGGAACTACAGGCGTTGGAGGCGGTGAGACAGTTGATAAAGCAATTGAGACTGTAACTAAACAGGTAGCTAAAGTTGATTTGGTTGGTTCAAAAGCTGTTGATATGTGGACTGCTCCATCCGGCGCAATCTATATGCTCGTAACAGTTTCTCAAAATTCTGCAAATGAGCAGATTAAAAACAACATTAAAACAAGTTTTAAAAATGACCAGGCTCTCTGGCAGCAATTTAAAGCAAAAAATGCACTAGAAGAGCTTGAAAAAGATTTCCCTACAGAGTAGACAATTTTTCTGCTAGCTTATAGTCTTCTATAAGCTAGTTTTTTATAAATCAAAAATTCCTCTTATATTTCGGTATAATTCCAAATAAACTACATAAATTTTCTTCACCTAGGCAAAAAATATGAAAAAAATCGCAATAATCGGTCGTCCAAATGTTGGCAAAAGCTCGCTTTTTAACAGACTTGTTAAAAAAAGAGACGCTATTACATCCGATGTAGCAGGAACAACAAGAGATGTTAAGAGACGAGATGTAGTCATCCTAAACAAAGCTGCACTACTTCTAGACACAGGCGGGCTGGACCAAGGATGCGAACTTTTTGACAAAATCAAAGAAAAATCACTAGAAGCTGCAAAAAAAGCCGACATCATTCTGTATATGGTAGATGGAAAAAGTATCCCAGAAGATAGTGATAAAAAACTCTTTTACGAGCTTCAGACTCTAGGCAAAGAGGTGGCGTTAGTCGTTAATAAAATCGACAACGACAAGCTAAAAGATAATCTTTGGGACTTTTACGAGTTTGGAACTGATGCCATATTTGGTATCTCTGTTTCACACAACAGAAGCGTAAACGCTCTATTAGAGTGGATTTATGACAGATTGCCTGAAGAAGACATCATCAAAGAAGAGGGTGAAGAGGACGACGTAAACATCGTAGAAGAAGATGAGAGCGAATATGATTTTGACAATGATGCCTATAATGAAGAGGAAGAGGATGACAACTTCTTTTATACAGACGAGGATGAAGAGGAAGAGGAGTTTGCAGACGACTCCATCTTTGCACAAAATGACAAAATCAAAGAGTACAATCCAGAAGATGCAAACCATATAAAAATCTCCATCATCGGACGCACAAATGTCGGTAAAAGCTCACTTCTTAACGCTCTTTTAGGCGAGGAACGCTCCGTTGTAAGCAGTGTTGCCGGAACTACCATCGACCCGATTGATGAGAGCATCGAGTACAAAGGCAAGCAGCTCACTTTCGTTGATACGGCAGGATTAAGAAGACGCGGCAAGATTGTGGGAATAGAGAAATTTGCTCTAATGCGCACAAAAGAGATGCTTGAAAACTCAAATATGGCTCTTGTGGTGCTTGACGCAAGTGAGCCTTTTTTAGACCTTGACGAGAAAATCGCAGGTTTGGTTGACAGTAACCGTCTTGCGTGCATTATCGTTTTAAACAAGTGGGATATCGCAAATAGAGAAGATTATGACAAAATTATTCAAGAGGTCCGTGATAGATTTAAGTTCTTATCATATGCGCCAATCATTACGCTATCTGCAAAATCACACAGACGCGTCGATAAGCTTTTTGATATGATTTTAGAGATAAACGACAACTACACACAGCACATTAAAACATCTGAACTAAATGTTGTTTTAGAGAGAGCGCTTATCCGCCATCAACTTCCAAGTATGCGCGGACAGGTAATTAGAATCTACTACGCAACGCAGTATGAAACTAGACCGCCAAAAATTGCCATTATTATGAATAAACCAAGAGGTCTTCACTTTACATATAGAAGATATTTGACAAACAAACTGAGAGAAGCTTTTAACTTTACGGGGTCACCTGTTCTCTTCAAAGCTAAAAAACGCGGAGAGAAGTAAAAGGAGTTTGTGACAACTGTCATTGCGAGAAATTGTCATTGCAAGGAAGCTTGCGACGAAGCAATCTAGGTTATGAAAGAAGTCTATTTTTAAAACGGCTTTACTATAACCAATGCCACTATAACAAGAAGCAAGATTGTCGGGACTTCATTGTAAGCTCTAAAAAACTTTCCGCTCTTTTTGCACTCATCTTTTAAAAATTTCTCTCTAAAAAACCCAAGTGAAAAAAAGTATCCCATCAAAATCAAAACTAAAAATATTTTAACATGTAGCCAGCCGTTACCGCTAAAACCAATCTCATATGCTAGATATGCGCCGCTTAAAATTGTTGCCCACATGGCAGGAAGACCTATATATTTATAAATCTTCATCTCCATAATTTTGACAACTTTTACAAAGCCTTCGTTATCGATATTTTCAGCATGGTAAACAAAAAGGCGCGGCATATAAAAGAGCGCCGCGAACCATGAAACAAGCGAAATAATATGAAACCAGAGCATCCAGTTATACATAGTTAGTCTACTACAACTTCTATCTCTTTAATAGAGGTTGCATGATGAGAAACTACTTTATCATGAAGACGGCGAAGCGCTTTTGTCGCTCTGTCAATCGCTAAATCAATAGCCGTGTCCAAATCATCGTCAACTTGGTTAATAACCACAGGTTGAGCATGCGCGATATGAATATCAAATTCTACCAAAACGCCTTTTTTCTCTGTTTTTAAATTAACATTTACCGTAGTAATATCCAATGAATATTTTTTAAAACTCTCTATCGCCGCTTCAATATGAGCTCTTGTATTTGCGTGGAGCACTAAATCTTTTGCATGAACTTGTACATTCATAATAAATCCTTTTTTGGGCAGTTTTGGCTGCCATATTTCGCTTAATCATATCGAAATAAAGCTAAAATCAGTATAATACCGTATATAAAATTTAGAAAATTTTGGAGTTATATTTATGAGAGTTTTAACAGGTATTCAGCCCTCGGGTGATTTGCATATCGGAAACTATTTTGGTTCAATAAAACAGATGGTAGAGGCGCAGTCACAGAGCCAGACTTTTGCTTTTATAGCAAACTACCATGCAATGACAAGCGTAAGTGAGGGCAAACGCCTTGGCGAGCTGACAATGCAGTGCGCGACGGACTTTTTAGCCCTTGGCATAGACCCGCAAAAATCAGTTTTTTGGGTTCAATCTGATGTCAAAGAGGTGCTTGAGCTTTACTGGACGCTTTCATCTTTTACGCCGATGGGACTTTTAGAGCGTGCTCACAGCTACAAGGATAAAACAGCAAAAGGATTCGCAACTAATCACTCACTCTTTTCATATCCTGTTTTGATGGCGGCAGATATTTTACTCTTTGGCTCGGATGTTGTTCCTGTTGGAAAAGACCAGATTCAACATGTTGAAATCGCCAGAGATATCGCTATAAAATTCAACAATCATTATGGAGATATTTTAACAATTCCGGAGTTTAGAGTTCAAGAGGAAGTTGCATCAGTTCCGGGAATTGACGGGCAGAAGATGTCAAAAAGTTACGGAAATATTGTAAATATCTTTGGAGAAGAGAAAGCACAGATGAAAACAATCAAAAAGATTGTAACCGAGAATGTTGCCATGGAAGAGCCAAAAGAGTATGAGACATGTAATGTTTACAATATGGCAAAACTATTTTTAGAGGGTGAGAACTTAAAAGCGCTTCAGGATAGATACAAAAGAGGTGGTGAAGGCCACGGTCACTTTAAGGTTTATCTCGGAGAGGTAATGTGGGAGTACTTCAGAGAGTTTAGAGAAAAAAGAGAGTATTTTGAGGCTCATCAAGACGATGTGAGGGAGATTTTAAAAGCGGGTGCCGCTAAAGCAAGAGAGATAGCACTTCCTACAATTGAAAAAATAAGAGAAGTTATGGGAATTAGATATTAAACTTCTTTAATATCTAGAGTTCTTCATCCTTGTCATTGTGAACTTCATCCTTGTCATTGTGAACTTCATCCTTGTCATTGTGAACTTCATCCTTGTCATTGCGAACTTCATCCTTGTCATTGCGAACTTCATCCTTGTCATTGCGAACTTCATCCTTGTCATTGCGAACTTCATCCTTGTCATTGCGAGCGCAGCGCGGCAATCTCCCCGCCTTATTATCTGTGTTTGTCAAGCCAAACCATCAAGCCTTTTTGAGCATGAAGTCTATTCTCAGCCTCGTTAAATATTATCTCTGAGTGCTTCTCAAATACGCTTTCGCTTACTTCGTAACCTCTGTATGCCGGAAGACAGTGTAAAAATTTGGCGCCATCTTTGGCAAGAGACATCATCTCACCATCGACCATAAATCCTCTGAACACTTTAAGACGCTCCTCTTTCTCTTCCTCTTGCCCCATAGAAACCCAAGTGTCCGTTGTTACGACAGTTGCACCTTCTACCGCCTCTCTAGGGTCGTTCATAATCTTTATAACCGCCCCGCTCTCTTTGGCTAACACTCTTGCCTCTTCCAATATTTTGGCATCTACTTCGTACCCTTTTGGTGTAGCAACTCTAAGCTCAAAACCCAGTTTTGCGGCAAGTATCATCCACGAATGAGTCATGTTGTTTCCATCACCGACATAAGCTGCAACAATGTTTTTCTCTGCTCCATGCTCAACCAAAGTCATATAATCCGCCAAAAGTTGCACGGGATGGTATGAGTCTGTAAGTCCGTTTATAACAGGGACTTTTGAGTAGCGTGCAAACTCCTCTATCTTGGAGTGCTCGTAAGTTCTTATCATGACCATATCGCACATGCTAGAGATTACGCGTGCTGTATCTTTAACAGGCTCGCCGCGGCCTAGGTGAATATCGCGGTTTGAGAGAAAAAGAGCATGTCCGCCGAGCTGAAACATTCCAACCTCAAAACTAACGCGTGTTCTTGTGGAGCTTTTTTCAAATATCATCCCAAGCGTCTGGTTTTTAAGCTCTTGGTTATATATTTTTGAATTCAGATTCTTTTTTATCTCAAGCCCGATGTCAATTATCTCTAAAATCTCTTCTTTGCTAAAATCTTTTAGTGTTAAAAAATGTCTCAATATATGCCTCGAATTTTTAAAAATTTTCTGCCTCTTTAGAGGCAAGCTTTTCTAAAGAAACCGCTAAAGCAGTTTTGTGTCATAGCGACTAGCGTAGCAAAATGGGCTCTGCTCATTTTGCGTTAAATAAATTGTAAGGCGTAAGTTTATAGTAATTTACTTTAAGATTGCTTTTGTAACAGTTTTGCAACCTCTTTAGCATGGTAAGAGATGATGATATCCGCACCCGCGCGTTTAAAACTAATCATGGTCTCCATTACGACTCTATTATAATCAATAAGGTTGTTCATACCGGCAAATTTAAGCATTGCATACTCGCCGCTCACATTATAAACAGCCAGAGGAAGCGAGGTATTGTCTTTTATCTCTCTTACAATATCCAAGTATGCAAGAGCCGGTTTTACCATCAATATATCTGCGCCCTGAGCTTCATCTGAGATACTCTCTGCAATTGCTTCTCTTCTGTTTGCGGGGTCCATTTGGTAAGTTGCGCGGTCGCCAAAACTAGGCGCTGATTCTGCCACATCACGAAACGGTCCATAATATCCAGAAGAAAACTTTGTCGAGTAGCTCATAATTGGAAGATTTACATATCCGGCGCCATCAAGTGCATCTCTAAGTGTCTGAATGATTCCATCCATCATGCCAGAAGGCGCTATCATGTCCGCACCTGCTTTTGCATGAACAATTGCCTGCTGTGCCGATATCTCAAGTGTTGCATCATTGTTTACGCTTTGGGTTTTTGTATCTATTATTCCGCAATGCCCGTGGTCTGTATATTCGCAAAAACACAAATCAGTCACTACAAACATTTCAGGATGGGTCTTTTTGATAACTCGTATAGCTTTTGCAATGATTCCATGCTCGCAAAGTGAGTCTGAGCCGATAGAGTCTTTTACGTCTGGAATTCCAAAAAGTATAATTGCGTAAAGTCCAAGTTTTTTCAGCTCCTCACACTCCTTTAAAACCTCATCAATACTCATCTGAAAAACCCCCGGCATAGATGAGACTTCCGTTTTTATGCCCTCCCCAGTGCGAACAAAAAGCGGATAGATAAAATCATTCACGCTTACGCTTGTTTCACGAACCAGTGAACGAAGATGACCATTTAGACGAGTCCTACGAAATCTTTGAAACATTATTGAACCTTTTTAGCTATAATTTTGAAAAATATTTTACCGTTTTAAAGTTAAAAATAGGCACATTAATTGAATATAAAAATTTCAGAAGTAGCAAATTTGCCATCAAGATTTGGTGATTTTAAAGTAAAAGCTTTTAAAGAGGGCAACAAAGAACATCTTGTAATTTTTAAAGAAGCTCTAGACGAAATTCCAATAGTAAGAGTTCATTCAGAGTGTTTAACAGGCGATGCGCTAGGTAGTTTAAAGTGCGACTGCGGCGCTCAACTGGAGTACGCACTGACAATGGCTTCGCAAACAAACGGAATGGTTATCTACCTAAGACAAGAGGGACGCAATATAGGGCTTCTTAACAAGATAAACGCCTACGCTCTGCAAGACAAGGGGCTAAATACCATCGAGGCAAACCACCAGCTTGGCTTTGCAGCAGATGAGCGCACTTATGAGATGGTAACTTTCATATTACACCATTTTAATATACATAAAATTAAGCTGCTAACAAACAATCCCGACAAGATAAAATCTATCAGCGATATAGAGATAGTCGAGAGAATACCGATAATTATGAAATCAAATAAGTATAACGAAGCTTATTTAAACGTAAAAAAAGATGACATGGGGCACTTGCTTTAAAAAAAGGATATATTTTTGAATTTAAAAACCGCGCTTATTGAGCAAAACATAGAGCTGCCTGAGAACTTCTTTCACAATGTTCAAAAATATAAAGAGCATCTTTTTAAATGGAATAAAATCCACAACCTGACAGGCGCAAAGGATGAGAAGACTATTGATGAGTTTATATATGACTCTATTTTTCCTATAACTTTTCTGCTAAAATGCAAAAATCTCCTAGACATCGGTACGGGTGCCGGCTTTCCGGGTCTGATATTAGCCATGGGACTTCCCCAAACACAGGTAACTCTTGTAGAACCATTGGCAAAGAGAGCCAGTTTTTTACAATTTATAAAAGCTGATTTGGGACTTGATAATGTAAAAGTTGTGAAAAAAAGAGTCGAAGAGATGGAGAGTGAGATTTTTGAGCTTGTAACTTCAAGAGCCGTTGTTGACACAAATATGCTCCTAAAACTAAGCAAAAACTTCCGCGATAAGCACTCAAAGCTTCTTTTTTACAAAGGAGAGAGAGTTTATGACGAAGTCCCACAAGACTTAAAATACAAAGTTATAAAAACACAAAATAGACACTACTTGCTTATTGGAGAAAATATATGATACTAAAAATTTTATTGCTGGTTGGCATTATTGCCGTAGTTTATTTTATATTTATAAAGAAACCCTCACAGGTGCAAAAATCTAACCAAGATGGCAGTGATGCAAAGAAAAAAGATGAACCTCAAAGCAGTGAAATGGTTGAGTGTTCTACATGTAAAATCTACTGCTCTCTTGATGATGCGCTTTTGAGTAACGGAAAATACTACTGCTCAAAAGAGTGCTTGGAGAAAATGAAATGATATTTTTTGGACATAGATTTATAGAGAGTAAGAACTTTTACCACATCCCAGACATCGAGGCCATACAAAACACGCCGCCCTCCTCAACTCTATATATTGAATTTAGCGAAACAAATCTCGATATAATAGGCCATGCATTTTTAAACTCCATGCCAACCGCCATAGAGGTAAAAAATATAACAGAGATGCTTTATGCCTCATCTTTTGGCGCTTCTTATATCGTTGTAGAAAAAGCTTTGGCAAAGACCGCCCAAAATATAGCAGAAAACTATCTTTTTGATGCAAAAATCTTGGTTATGATTGAAAATGAAGATGAGATTGAGGAGTTGGCCCTTCTTGGAATTGATGGTGTCATTTTTTCAAATGCGATTATAAAGATTTTGTCTTTATAAAAAAATATTATATAATGATATAAGCGGTATAATTGGGCGACTTGTGTTAATCTATAAAAGAGAGTGGTTATGAAAGATTTTTTAAATGACAAAATTTTAAAGACTATTCCTGTTGTATTTTTAATTGTTATTCTGCTTAAAATTGCCTACATGTACTTTGAAACAAAAGAGAGAGAGTACGAATTTGCAAAAAAAGAGGCTGAAGTTTTAAACAGCTACGCAATTGAGAGCAGACACTACTACCAAAAGCTTTTTTTAAATGGCAATCTTGAGATAAACGAAAAAACTCTTCCGGCGCTTCCTGCTTTTAGTTCTCCTATAATATCTGAAAATTTTTCCAAAAATAATCCTCTCAACATAAGCGTAAAAACAGTATCAGACAGAGCAAGAAACGCTAAAAACCAAGCTGATGAAGATGAGCTAAAAGCTATAGAGTTTTTTAAGAAAAATAGAGATGAAACTACCTATTTTAGCAATGTAAACGCTAAGATTTATCAATATGCAACTGTTTTAAAAGTAGAAGACGCTTGCTTAAAGTGCCACGGAGAGAGAGAATCTGCTCCGCTTCACATACAAAATCTTTATGAAAATGCTTATGACTATAAGGTTGATGAAGTAAGAGGGATTATAAGTATTCAAATTCCCACAGAGAACTTAAGCAAGTACTTCTATGAGAGCTTCTTTAGATCTGCTCTGTTTGATTCCGCCCTATTTTTACTACTATTTTTAAGCGTTTTATATCTTGTTAGACAATCAAAAAAGATAAGCATTGCGCTTGAAGAGAAGGTGGCGGAAAAAACAAAAGAGCTAAAGGACTCTTTTTTATATGACAGACTTACACATCTGCCAAACAGATTAAAACTAATCGATGATATTTCTCAAAATAAAAATAGCAACTCACTTCATCTTGCACTTATAAATATAGACGTTTTCAAGGACATTAACGACCTATATGGCTATGATGTGGGAGATGAAATTTTGGTTCAAGTCTCAAAACGCATCAGAGAGTTTTGTGAAGATTCAAACTCTGTTTATAAACTGCCAAATGATGAGTTCGCAATGTTTACAACGATACAAATAAGCGATGATGAGTTTTTTGCCACGATTAAAAAAATACTCGGTTCAATAAGCGAGACAAAGTTTGACATATCGGACCAATCGATATTTATAACATTTAGCTGCGGTATCGCCTCAAATCAGGAGTCTCTTCTTATAAAAACAAACACCGCTCTGCAAATTGCTAAAAAGCACTCAAGAAACATAGTTATTTACAACGACTCTCTTGATACAAAAGAGCAGATTATAAAAAACATGGATGCTCTTTTAATCCTTAAAAATGCCATAAAAGGCGACTGTATAACCCCATACTACCAACCTATATACAACACCAAAACAAAAAAGATAGAGAAGTACGAAGCACTAGCTAGAATAGTTACAAGAGAGGGAGATGTTATCGCTCCTTTTGTCTTTTTAGATATCGCCGTTAAATCAAAACTCTATCCAGAAATAACAAAGACGATGATTACAAAGTCATTTGAGTTTTTTAAAGATGAAAATTTGGAATTATCCATAAATCTCTCTATCGTAGATATTCAAAGCAAAGAGATAATGAGGTTTATTTTGGGCAAGATTCAAGAATTTAGCCAACCTCAAAGAGTAGTTTTTGAAATTCTTGAGACCGATAAAATTAACGACTATGAAGAGATAAAGAGTTTTATAAAAGAGGTTAAAAAATATGGATGCAAAGTAGCCATAGATGATTTTGGAAGCGGCTACTCCAACTTTTCACACATATTAGAGCTAAATGTTGATTTTCTAAAAATTGACGCATCACTTGTAAAATTCATCACCACCGATGAAAACTCAAGGGTTATAGTAAAAACCATTATAAACTTCGCTTCCAATCTTGGGCTTAAAACAATTGCCGAGTTTGTGGAGGATAAAGACTCTCTCGAACTTTTAGAGAAGATGGGAGTTGATTTTATCCAAGGATATTACATCGGAAAACCCCAAAGCGGTCTAAATAGCAATTTTGATTCTATATAACCGTTCTTTTAATCTCAGGTTTTAAAGAGGTCAAAATCTCGTAACTAATAGTTTTGGCAAACGGTGCAACCTCTCTTGCATCGTCAAAAACCAAGATTTTCTCTTTATCGCTCTTAAATGTACTGTTATCCATAGAAATTCTGCCCACAAGCTCTGTTCCGTCTGGAGTTTTGTAGCCGCACGCGCATGCTCTTAAAAAACCGTCCCCATAACCAAAATCATAGTTGCTAATAACACAATCCTCTGCAACCACGTAGTCACCGCTGTAACCCACCCTCTCTCCGACTTTTATCTCTCTTGATGAGACTCTAGAAGCCCAAAGGGACAAGACGGGTTTTAAACCTTTTATATCCAACGCTTCTGGCACTTTTATACAGCCGTAAGCCGCTATTCCGACTCTTGCCATATCTTCGTCAAAATCTACATGCCTAAAAAGTGAAGCCGAGTTTGAGGAGTGAAATCTAAGAGAGCCAAAACCAAACTCAAGCGCTAATTTACGAGACTTTTCTTTAATATCCGCGAAGTTCTCTTTTTGCCAAAACCACTCGCTTGTAAGCTCATCAGAGCTTCTATGATGCGTAAAGACGGCTTCGAGTATTAATCCCGCCTCTTTAATTTTCAAAAAAGCCTCTTGTAGCTCGCTCATAGCTATGCCGTTGCGGTGCATACCGGTGTCAACTTTTAGCTCCACTTTTGCGCCATGCTCAAATCTATCTATGGACGCCATGTCGTTTATCGTATATCTTATCTTTTGACTTTTTTCAGCCGTTTGAGTTCTGCCCAAAACCAAAATATATTCAAAAAAGTTCTCTACCACATTTGCCTCTTGACATGTACGAACCACCGCTCTTTTAATGCCGTATTCTTTTGCCATAGAAGCCACTTCAAGCAGCCCGTGTCCATACGCATTATCTTTCAAAACAAGAGCTATTTTATCTCTTCCTTTGGTACTTTTAGCGATAATGTCGAGATTATTAAAAAAATTATTTTTATTTAAAATTATATAAGCCATAAGGAATTATACCAAATGAAAAGATTGATTGCAGAGTTTGAAAAACAGAGTTTTACACAAATTATATTTCCGCACGCAAAGAGTGACTGGGTAGAGTATCTAGAGGAGGCTCAAGATACTTTCGTAAACATCATAAAAGCTATTACAAAATATCAGGAGTGCCTTGTTGTGTGCGACAATGTTGAGGACGTAAAGGGCAGATTTAAAGATACTAAGAACCTCTACTTTGTCGAGTATGAAACAAACGACACTTGGGCGAGGGATTGCTCTGCTCTTTGCATAGAAGAGAGCAACACCGTAAAACTGCTTGATTTTACATTTACGGGCTGGGGTGGAAAATTTGAAGCCTCAAAAGACGACGCCATGAGCGCTGCAATAAAAAGATGCTACGACAAAGAGCTTAAAAAAGTAGACCTTATCTTGGAGGGCGGTGCCATTGAGAGCAACGGCGTAGATACAATACTTACAACTTCTGAGTGTGTACTTAACAAAAACAGAAATGCGTCTCTTAAAAAAGAGCAGATGACAAAAAAGCTTCAAGAAGAGTTCGGCATGAGCAGGATTTTATATCTAAATCACGGCTACTTAGCAGGTGATGATACTGACTCACATGTAGATACTCTAGCAAGATTTATCGATGAAAATAGCATAATGTACGTCAAATGTACGGATGAGAGCGATGAGCATTACAAAGAGCTAAAGCTTATGGAATATGAACTGATGGCATTCTCCAATGAGTATGGATACAGACTTATAGCACTTCCGATGAGCGATGCCTGTTACTTTGATGGCGAGAGACTTCCTGCAACTTATGCAAACTTTTTGTTTGTAAACGGTGCAGTTTTAGTCCCTACTTACGGAGTTAAGCAAGATGAAGAGGCGTTGGAGATTTTTAGAGAAACGTTCCCAGAGAGAGAGATAGTGGGCATTAACTGCTTTGCACTCATAAAACAACACGGCTCACTTCACTGCGTCACTATGAACTTTGCCGACGGAGTCAGACTCTCCTAAGATAGTATTTAAAATTAAATACTTTTAGTCTTGACTTTAGCAAATAGTTTACACTATACTTTTAGTATTTAAATACAAATACTAAAGAAGCTTTTATGCACTCACCGTTTCCCTATGATAGGCTCAGCACTTTAGAAGAGTTTTTTGGAAGAGAAGAAGAGCTTGAAAAACTCTCAAACACTGTGAATTACTCTAACAATCTTCTCATTCATTCAAAAAGAAGAATGGGAAAAAGCTCGCTTATAAACTATTTTTTTGAACAACACAAAGAGGATTATTTATGTATCTATGTAGATATTTTTGACATAACTTCAAAAGAACATTTTGCGCATTCGCTCCTTAGGGCATTCTCAAACTCACATAAATCGGACATAAAAACAACCATTAAAAATCTCACTGCACTCTTTAAAAGAGTACGCATCGAACCATCCATAGACCCTGTTACACTAGAGTACTCCATAAAACCGATTGTTGCAACACTTAGTTTTGAAGAGATGATGGATGATTTTTTTGACTCCATGACAACGCTTAGCAAAAGCAAACAGATAGTTTTAGCCATAGATGAGTTTCAGCAGATTGCAAATATCACGGATGTAAACCTAGATGCACTGCTTAGAAAATATATACAAAACAGAGAAAATATCTCCTATATATTTTTAGGTTCAAAAAGACATATGCTAACCTCTCTTTTTGAGTACAAAGCACCGCTGTACGAACTTGCAACACACTATGAGCTCCAACCTTTAAAAGTTGATGACATCTATAACTACGCAAAAAAATTTTTAGATTTAGACGCTGATATGGTTGCATATATCTATGAAAAAAGCGACGGTGAGACAAAAATGGTGCAAAACATCTTGCACTTACTTTACATAAACAGAGAGAAAAAAGTATCCAAAGAGCTTATCGATGAAGCCATAAAAGAGACACTCGGCTCAAAAGATTCAAGCTATAAAATCATCTTTGACACGCTTAGTAACAATCAAAAAATAGCTTTAAAAATAGTAGGAAAATATAAACGAGGTTTTTTTGCAGCGCCTATTTTAAATGAATACAATATCAAAAAGCAGACACTTCAGTCGGCTATCGATGCCTTGTTTAAAAAAGAGTTTATTGACAAAGAGGGTGACAAATACTTTATACCCGATAGAAGTTTAGAACTTTGGATTGAAATTATTTAGCAATCTCAACCTTTGAAGAATTTGCATCTTCTTGGCTTAAAATGGCAAACCCGCTGTACATCAAATAAGCCGAAAGGCTTAAGCCTAAAATTATCAATATTATTCGTTTTATCTTTTCTATTTTGCTCATGGCAGAATTTTAGCAAAAAATTAACATATTTGTAACACTATGTTTATATAATTAACTAATTTTAAAAATTAAGGTTAATTATATGATAAGCAAAAAAAT
>Ga0172380_10002851_pt1 | contig 25302 bp, 32 predicted proteins | sample Leawe162metaG_FD_119747 | JGI IMG/M metagenome (GOLD analysis project Ga0172380, IMG submission 119747) | Leachate microbial communities from a municipal landfill in Southern Ontario, Canada - Leachate well 162 metaG | ecosystem: Engineered > Solid waste > Landfill > Unclassified | place...
CCCCACTTATTCTTATCCCTTCCAGGAATCCAACAGTCTGCAACGACGCCATCAACACCAAATCACACGCTCGTGCCCCGGCGGTAACGGAAGCAATGATGGAAGATATTTTCGATCTTTGACCATACAAAGCCGGACTCAAACTGGACGCACCCAATTCTATTGAGTTTTCCGCTAACAAGGCATGTGGCGCGTCAGAGGAAAAAATAGTGTTGGTCTGTATGGAGTTTGTTCTACCCCTGACTTCGAGTGGAACAACAGGGGTGAACAGATTGTTTGTTCCTATAAAAGTCCCCGCACTAACAACCCTTACCATTTGCGTCATGTTGTCCTGACTGTATAGCCGAAAAGTATCACTGTTTATGATAAACTCCTGATTAGGCCTTTTCGTGCCAAAATAAGCGTATGTACGATCAACTTCCATTCCGCTTGACTTAATATAGTTTGTTGCAGAATTTCCGGCCACCGTAAGATTCGTAGCCGTTATCGCACCCGCATTTGTAAGCCCATATCCCGCCATTCCGATATTCCCATCCACCACCGCATTGCCCCAGTTGGTCTTGGTCGCCATGCTGTCTGAGTAGTTGGTAGAGGCAAACCCTGAATCGTTCGCAAGGACAGAGATATTCGCGCCGTTGGTGACAACTGTTCCCGCAATCGCGGTCTGCAATCCCTGAGTAGCGGCATCAGTGTACGCATTGGCCGCAACTACCGCACCATTCGTACCTGCATCAAAGGTGTTCGTTGATACATAGCCGGAATCGTTCGCAAGGGCAGACACATTGCTTCCGGCCTTAAGATACCCTTCCCCGGCATGATCGCCCCATGAGTAGGCCGTATCCCAATTCCCGGTAGTAGCAAATACATAAGCCATGCCGCCAGAACTTACCAGATACCACTGATAATTGGTGTTCCAGTTCGCAATGTCAGCCGAGGATATGCTTCCAGTCGCAAACGATATGCTTGACAACTCCATTGTCCCAGCGTAAATCTTGGCAAAACCTGTTATGATCCCTGATCCGATGCCTGTCAGATTCCTGATATTCTTAATGTTATTCGTCCACAGGTTCAGGTTCGTTCCAAGCGGCGTTCCGGCCAGATCGTAAATCGCGTCAACTGTTACCCGCAAGTTCTCATCGTTCGTTCGCGTGACCATGAGGTTTGCGGGACTCGTTGTTTCCAGGAGTGTCAGTTGCGTCTGATGTGCCCACACTGTATTCAGCCCCATCAAAATCAGCCCAATCGAAACGGCTGTTATGCCGGACAGTATTCCGAGTTTAAGTTTTTCCATCATGCGCCACCTCTGTTTATGAGATCATTTACCGTCATCTCCGACAACTCAGCAACCGTCTTCGTTGCCGCAAGTTCACCAACTGTATAATATTTTCTGATGCCTGCCAATATATCAGCAAACTCGTAAACTGTGCAAACACCATTTGCCACCTGTCCGACAAGCGTTGACCCGCCCAGGCTCATAGCGAAGGCCCCGGATATACTCGCCGGATAGCCCCAGCCCTGATTCTTGCGCTCGCCATTGCGGAGAAGCGGCTTGGCAAAGCGAAAGTCAAAGTCACACACAGCGGCATATTCGTCAGGCTGGTCGGTCTTACCGTACCCCGAATGATACCCACGAAAGACCTTCATCGTGCGGCCAGTCTTCTTATTCGTTACGTCGTTTTCTCTTGAGTAGGACATTATGGATACCCCGTAAAAGATGAAAAATGCTGTTCATCTTTCCACCAAGTTTGCCCGCTTCCGTCCCCGCCAGGCCCCGTTCTGACTATTGCTGATTCTCCCAGACCTTGTGGCGCGCCCGTAGTAGCGTCCAGAGATACATCGCCCATAGTCTGAACAAAGGGATCGCCGCCGCCTTGTGAAGTCCACAATTTAGTTGCCGTGACGCGCCCTACGTAAATGTAATACCCATAAGCATCCAACGATGAATGCCAGTTCGGACTCCATGCAGGAATACCCGCATTCCCTTGATTTTCTTCCGTCACAACCGTTACATCAATATCAGTTGGCATGGGCGGCCCCGGCGGCAGGTACGGCCCCGTTATTTGCGTATAAGTTACAACTCGTCGCTTTGTAAATCGAAGTTGTCCGGTATACAGAGGGACAACGTTCAGCGAAATAGCGAAAGTCTTTGTCGTTGCGCCCAACCCGGTGAACGTGATTGTGGCAGAATAGATCCCTGTAGCTACCCCCCCGGGATTCGTAAGCGTCAGCGTTATGTCCTGAAATGCATCCTTTGCCAGACTCCCGCTTGTCGCACTTAATCCGCAAATAGCAGTCAACGCCGCATCCCCTGTAATCGCCGCTGACCAGTTCAGGATGCTTCCTGTCTCACCGCTATTCGTTACACGGATAGTCTCTGTGCCATTGCCTGAATCGCCCGTAACGCACACGTACGCATAACTTGTCGGAGCCAGCGTTATTTGAGGAATTGCCACCATGAGCGTTACTGACACAGCAATCAGCTTTCCGTCAGAGAAAGCCAGACTCTTGACGCTGGTATACGTACCCGGAGCCAGCCAGTTCCCGTTTGCATCCTTGCCACTCACGGAGAACACTACCGCTTTGACCAGCCTTCCATTGCACGGGCCAATAAACCAGTACCACAAGCCTTGTTCAACTGTTGAATACCACGATTCATCAACACTGTAGACCCCGACAATCGAATTCGCCATGAACCCGTCAATCCGCCAGAACCAGTATTGATCTGCCGGCGCCGGGCCACCGTAGGGCATTGTGAACAGCAAACTGGCAGGACTGCCTGTAATCGTATACGAATTGGCACAGGCTTGCTTCTCTACGGGCTCCAGGGGGTCAGAGGACGGCGTGTCATTCACCTTGTCGGTTGGCTTGGGCCAGCCAGCGGGCCAGTCTGTAGGAAGGTCTGGAAGCGGCTCAGGAATAGGGCTGTAGCCAAGTCTCAACCCGTAATCAAGCAGACTCAGCCCCCCAGCCGAGATCAGCCCGTACTGTTGCACCCCAGCTATTGTGACCATGAATATGCCAATGATTGACGCTGTTCCACCTGTCCGGTCGGTCTTCGCGCACCCTTGCCGGAGCATCAATGACCCCTGTTCACCAAGAAAGAAGTCCTGAACCTCGTTGGCTATGGACATGGAGAAGTCGCGGCCTTCCGGCCCATGAAGGACAAGAACTTGTGTCGGAGGCCCGCCAATACCGCGAAACTGCCGGATTCGTTCAGGGGTAGATCGTACTGGCGGAACAAATGGCATTATCCACCCCCTTTAGTAATCGCTCCTGTGAATTGATTGCGGGGTGTAAACCCGCGTTCGCCCGAAGCTGAACCGTGACCCAAGATGATCCCTGGGCGCCACGAAACGGTCAGGAACAGGCTCCAATGACTTGGTCTGGGCGTACGCCTCAACATACTCAGGAACCTGCTTGAGGCTGTCATTGTCGTATTTCTGCGTGACCTGCATCAACTTGAGCAGGGCAATTCGGAGAAAGTCACATTCACCGGGAAGCAGTATCTTGTCATAATCGTTGTAAAGCGGCAATGGCTTCCTCAGATACCACAAGATCCTTGTGGCAGAGGTTATGGCCGCCGCATTCTCGTCTTTGTAGATGATCTGCTTTGTACCTTCCGGCCTTACTTCAAAGTACAGGGCAGTATCAGCCGCGCCCCGGTAGGCATCCTGGAGCGTAATACTGCTTGCGCTATTGAATCCGGCAATCTTGTAGACGCCTCTATTCTCATCAATGCGAATATACTCGCCAACCATTGCCGACGTGAAGCCTGCCGCCGCGCTTGTGAATGTAGTGCTATTGGCAGTTGAAACGCCGTCTGTCCCCGTCAGCAACGGCGTTCCAGTTGAATAGTTCTGCCACCAGTTATACATTGTGCGGTTTGAGTATTGCTGGGGATAGCCACGCTTGAAGTACACCTTATCAAGTCCGTCTTCGATGAACAGTACCCGTTCAAGATCACCCGGCAAGACCGAGCCAGGGTTTGTCACCTGTCCCGTCATGGCGTACCACGGATGATCAGCCGCCGCGATCATGTAGAGGGCGTTCAAGTGCCCCAACAGGATTGACTTGGTTTCCGAGGAATGATCGTCAATCATGTCCTGTACCCTCGCCAACAGCGCATTACAGGCTATGCTCATCGTCAGCCCCCTTAATATGCGTTGATTCGGAGCGTTGCTGTTCCGCTTGCCGTGCGATACCAGAAGCCACGTATAGGCGCGAGGGCGTTGCCCTGCTCAACTATCGTTGCTCTGTTACTCGACACGATCATTGATCGGCTTCCGGAATACATATTGGTGAACACATCACCTGAACAACTGTACCCGAAGTAGACGGGAACGTCTTCCGGCCCGACACTGACTTCTGCGCCATAGGCATACGCCAGGGCGGGTACTTCTCGTACAGTCACATTGTCCACCGTGAGGTTGTTGGCATTCGTGTCTAATCCAATTACTCTGAATGTAATGTTGCTGTCAGTCATGGCTGATATATCATCAGAATACGTACCATTGACCGTACGAACTTCGCCCTCTCCTCCACCAACAAACACCTGAACTTGATTTGTAGTGAGGCTCAAATTGGCAACCGTATAATCAACTCGATACTTTTTTCCACTTACAACAGCAGGCATGACCTGATACATGTCATTCGTAAGAGTCGCTTCTGTGTTCGCCGTGTTCGTAATCTGCGCTTTTCCGCCAGTGACCAACCACTGTGTGTTTGTGATCCAGTAGGAAGTTGAAGCGAAAGTCCCGTTTGAAACGATGTCAGTATTCGGTGCTTGTTCGATTGCGATATATGTAGGCGTTGTACTTGCCGTAACAGAAGCCCCAAAGCCGGTCTTTAAGCGTTCAGCACCCGCGCCAAACGCGCTGTTAAGAGCAAGCAAACCCGCCAGAATAATTGTAATTTTCTTCATGGGTAAGCTCCTGTTAAGGCAGGCGGGATCGGAGCGAGCCGACCCCGCCATTGCCTATTTTTTACTTCACTGTGAACATTGCGCCAATGCTTCCATTCGCGCTGATGCTCGTTCCACGGGCCGCACGGACAAGGCACTTGGCTTTCGCCGGCACCCTTATCCCGTACACTCCGTTGTCAGTCAAAGACTCAAACACGTTCACGACATTTACTGCCGTGTTGGTATTTGTAGTTGTGCTGATTTGACCAAACGCATAGACCGGCGAAGTAATGACCTTCTTGAAAACTTCAAGATAGCCGCTCCCCGAATCAATGTATGCTGTCAGGGTTACGTCGCCAACTCCCTGCGGGCAACCGTATATCTTCGACAACCACCTGTCCGGCACATTGTCGCCATACGATACGGCGTTCCATTGCAGGTTGCTACCAGTGTCAACCTTCAATACTTCCGTCCACTTGCCATCCAACAGGGAAACAGCCGAAGCCGCAACCAAGTTAGAGGCCGTGTCGCCAGGAAGGTAAGCCAGCAGTTCAGCTTGGAAGTTCGCTACGCTGTCCACGTTAGTGGCCGCAACGATACTTGCCAGAACTGAATCAGCCCGTGTAGTAGGCGTAATCGTAATCGTATTGGTGATGTCACCGTCCACGACTTTGACCACGTTCACTATGTTGCTGATGTACGCTGTGCTTGCGCTTCCGTTATACTTTACCCTGAACCCATACGACGCACTATTGGTCGAATAGGCATACGTTCCGGGCAGTCCTTGTGCGAGAGCCATTCCCGCGCTGAGGACAACCACCATTATCGCACTTGCAATATTCTTTCTCATACTTATTTCTCCTGCTTTTTCTTTAACTCTGCAATGCGAGCTTCCGCATCTGCCAGCTTCTTCTCAAGCGCAGTCACCTGTTCCGCCCTTGCGCCTTGCGGCACAAATTCAGAGGGTAACTCACCGAGCTTGACCTTGTTGTCATTGACAAGCTGACTGATCTCTTTCAGCTTTCCATCGCTCTGAGCAACGTACCGAGCCATGACTTTCACAATCAAGTCATACTCTGGCGCATTGGCTTCAACGACATACTGCCCATTTGCGGTTGCCTTCAACATTACCGGCGGCCTCTTAATCTGAACGCCGTCAGTAACCTGAGTGCTTCCGTAGCTGATGCCGTACTGCGGGAAAGCCATGTTGTCTTTCCTGCGGAACTTTATCGTGTCCGTCGCTTCGTCAATGTACCTCACGAAGTCAGGGATGTACTGCCATACTCTGCGGATATTTTCGCTCACTTGTTTTTTTTCCTTTCTTTGTTTTGAACTCTTACTGAACGCCAGACCCGGAAGCGTGAAGTTCAGGTAATGAAACCTGAAGACCAAACGTACCCGTAATGGCGTCAACCTTCGTATGAACCGTGGACAAATTCGGGATGTCCGTGATCATGCGGATAGGCAGACCTTGCATCGTCAACTGACGCACATGCTGTGTGTCAATGATGAAGAACCTGTCATCAAGCCCGTTCTTCGCGTTGAGCATAGGATCATAACCAACATCCATTGAACCGTGTCCGGTCAGGATGCTGTTGATCGCAATACCCCACTTGGTGTCATTCGGGCTGACTCTCAGAGCTTCACGCGGCCACGCGGAGATGTTGTTCCACGCCTTGTTGCCGCCAATGAATATCTTGCTGTCACTCGATGCCGAATGATACTTGGTGTCGCCAAGGATATTCGACAAGAACTCAAGCGTAATCGCGCCCTGTGCCGCTGACATGTCCGAGAAGTTCTCAGAGAGTTTCTCGATCAGTCCGCCACAGATGTGACGACGTGCGCCGGAAGCCGATGTGACTTCACGGGTTCGCTTGCCCAAGTAGAACAGAAGGTTCTGTTCACGCTTGTACATGATCCAGCCTTTCTTGCGGTCACGTGCGCGTTTCTTGGTCGGATCGTAGGTCTGCTCGGCTTCTTCCTCGATGGTGGCCGAAATCCTGCGATCTTTGGTCATGACGTAGTCGAAGTCGTTTGTCGGCTCGTTGCTGTATGCCGCCGGTACTTCTTCGCCTTCCGCGTGTGCTTCGCCCATGATCACCAGAATGTTACCAACACCCCATGCTTTCGTTGTGGTCGGCGTTGTGCCGGTGGTCGCCTCGGTAACAGTTACCGAAGTCGTGGTCGGAACACCAGTAACCTTCACCAGGTCTTTCGTCGTGGTATTGAACAGAAGGAAGTCATCCTTCACTCTGTCATACTCAGAAATATAAACCGTTGTGGCGTTTGCCGCTGATGCCGCGCTTACGCTGGCATAGGACGGGAGCAAGCGGTCGGTCATGAATTCATGCTTCCAACGCTTGGTCGTTTCCGTTCCGTTGCCAATTTTCCGTGTGAGAGCCTCGAACCAATAACTGTTTTCATCTAACAGCTTGGTGAAAGGTTCCATGTCTATGACAAGGCCGTTCTGATTTATCTGATCAGATCGTGCCGCCCCGTCAATGAGGGTTCCAAAATCTATAGCCATAACAACTCCTTAACGGAAGGAGTCTGTTATCAAAACGCTTCAGCAGTTTCCCGCGCAATTCGCTGTGCCGGTGTTTCTGTCTTGCCGGTCGTTGAAACCGCGCTGGGTCTCACGCCTCCGCCGCTTGATGTAACAGAGCCAACCTTCCCTTGATTTTCTTTGTTTTGTCGTTGATTGGCTTGCTCTGCCGCCCTCCGCGCACGGGCCGGCGCTATTACACGCCATGCCGAATCGTAAAACCGCCTCAATCCGTAATCGTAATTGTCTGCACTCTGTTGCATCCATTCAACAAACTTCGCCGATGATGGAGACTGATAAATTCGTTTCATCATATCCACAACATCCGGTTCGCTGAATCCTGGAAGCAACGGCTTATCACCCAACTTGGCTTCCGCCAGTCGGTTGAATACAGTTGCAATATCAACTTCCGAAATGATTGTCGGTTCAACTTCTGCGTTTACAGGTGGCCGCTTTGCCAATGTTTCAGTCACTACTGCCTTCACGAGTTTCTTCGCAACATCCGGGTCAATCAGTTTTCGTTCTTCTTCAGTCAACTGATTCATCACGTTTGGCATTTCCTCATCTTTGAGTTCGCTTTTATACTTCTCGGTTGCTTTCAGTTGATAGCCTTTCCGAGTTTTTACAACCTCAATTCCGAGTTCAGCCAATGCCGCGTCTCGTGCCTTCTGCTCCTCAACAAGTCTATGGGCCTCTCGTGACGCGCTCTCGTAACGCGATTTCACTTGTTCCACAGTTTCCTGCTGTTCAGTTTCCAAGCCCAATGCTTTCAACGGATCAACCTCGTCGGGTTGAGCCGGTGTAGCAGTTGCCGGAACTTCGGAGGATTTGTCAGTCTTAGCGTCTGCCGCCTGGCCGGGTTGCTCAACTACAGGGGCCGGGGTTGCCGGGTTGCCTGCGTCAAGGGCCGGTGTCGCTTCAGTCGGTTGAACAGGGGTCTTCGGAGTCGCCGGTGAAGCACCAAGAGCCGCTTCTAAATCGGCTTCGGTAACTTCTGGCTGGCTCGGAACACTCGTGCCTTCCGTCTTTACGTTTTCGACATCCATCTGAATTATCCTTTCTTTTCTGCCCATTCGGACAGTTTACGCGAAATCAACGAAAAGATTCCGCGCTGTTTCTTTTCTTCTACCTTGAGATTTAAAAGCTCTCTTGTCAATAAAATTCTCTCTTTGAAGTTACCCAGCGCCTCGGCATGGCGCATTGCATCAGTTGGCGGGATCAACATTGCGTTGCGGGCAATCTCGTTCAATCGCTCTTGCGAGTCACGCAAAACGATCTTGTACCGTTCATTCGTCTCTTTGGCGTTGATCCTGGCTTCCAGTTCTTCCAGTATCGCCTCGGTACGCTCGTGCATGTGAACCAGCTTGGCCCGTTCTTCATCATCCGTCAGGGGCTTGCGTATTGGCCTGCTGGAAATCGTTTGGTCAATATATGTCGCTGTTTCCGTCATACCACGCTCTCCATCATGTTGGTTTGCTGGCCCTGTAATCCAACGCCGGTTCTACCCATTTGCGACATCATGTCGTTCATCGGAGTCGAGGCGCCACCCGCCTGCTGGCCCTGGGGGGATGGCAATGGGGTATTGGCTGGGGACTGTTCGCCTATGATCTCGTCCGGATCGTCGTACCCGCCAGACTCCATCAGGGGCCGGAGCGCGGCGGCTTGATTCTTGACAACGGGGTTTCCAATGATGAATTGCGCCACGGCAAGCTGTTTCCGGAAGGTTTCTTCTGCCGCCTGTAGTGCCCTGCTTCCCGAAATGTCAATGCCGTATTCATCGGTAATTGCTTCAAGATCAACCTGTTCCCATGCAAATCCACCATTGCCGGTAACGCCTCGTACCCATTCTTCATCGTTTTTAAACTCCTTGCCATATTTCAGGGTCAACCATAATGAGTCACGGAGTCCGGTGTTCTCCATGTTCATAGCCCGCATCATACTGCGGGCAGTACCCTCGTTGACAAGATTGGCTACACCTGTGGCTGTCCCTTCTGCGGCTTGTCCAGACGCCAAGCCTTTGAGTAGGTCTGTCTGGCCCGTGACCTTCTCCAGGAAGAAGTTCATCCGATCATCCTCAACAAATGCCTGTTGAGTGATTGCGGGCTTTTGCTCGGTGTAAATGGCTCTGGCTATGTCGTTTATGGTGCGGGGATAAGGTATGATCTTGTATGGCGCCGGATCGAATATGGACTTGTCACCGTCATGATGGTCGAGCAATGCCTCCGGAACATAGGTCGCCGGGTGCATAATACCCGCCAAATGGTCGAGTCTGTGATTAAAATTGAGCATAATCGAGATAATCAGGTCTTCTGAGACTTCAAGGAGGCCCACCCCAAACCAGTTCTCAAGGTCAAATGACCCCACAAACTTGGCTATGGGAATGGCGTCGATCTGGGGCGGGCCATCGTACAGAAGGAAGTTATCTTCTGCCACGCACGTCCATCGGTCGCGTGAAAAATGCCAGCCTACAAGATAACGCTTCGTTAAGTCCTTATTGCGCAAGCGTATCTGCTGAACCCAATCGGGCATGGAATACCGATTCCACCCGTCTTTTGCTGAGGCAAGCTGTTGAAGGTACTGTTCGGAAGGGTGATTCTGCTGGCTTGAATTGCGGTTAAGCAGGGCTTCAACCTGGTCGCCCCGGAACCAGCCGCGTTCGGCATTGGCACGAATCTCTGTCTCGGTCGGGTAATCGTACCACAATACGCCGTCAGCGCAGGCTTGATTCGTGTCGTCCACGGCATTTACCAGCCCGCCCCCTGGCAGAGGCAGGACATTGAAGAAGTTCGTTGATTGACCGGAAATAATGTTGCGCTCGGAGATCGTTTCTACGTTCTGGAAGCCATAAGGCATGCCCATCTCTTCGCCGGCAGGCTGGATACCTGTCTGCCGTTTGACCTTTTTTTTGACCGAATAAATGCGATATCCTGTCCCGAAGATATGGGTACTCTGGAAGGTAGGGATCAGGGTAACAGCCACATTCTGAACACGCTCCATCTGGTACTTAAGCCACTTTGTAGCGGCGGAGGCCGGGTATTCGTACATGTACTCAAGGGCTTCCAGCTTGAACCACTTGGTCGTTCCGAGCGCACGAGAACTCCGGGGAAGCTCGGATTCGATCATTGCCCTGGCAATCTGGAGTTCAACCTTGCTGAATGTGCCTTCAAGTTCGGCAGGAAGCATCCCAGCAAAAAGACGATACCAGCGAGTAGCGCGATCGAATTGTCCCTGACAGTATTCGCGGGCAATGTCTTTGGCATCAAGAAATTTTTGGACAGCGCGTTTGTCGGATTCGGATTGACTTCGCGTTAAAGTTGCATCGGCCATCAACTATCTCCGGTACATCTTCGCTCTCAACTCGTGCAATGCTTTAACCTTTCTCATTCCTGAAAAAGAGTTCCGGCCACTTGCAGATATGCTTCCTTCACGCTTTTTCTCAAGTTCGTGAAGATTCTGCAACGTGTCTGAAATGGATTGTTTCACACCCCTGACTTTTTTGCAAGCAGTAATTTTGAAAAACTCGTGTTCGATAACGCGCCAGCCAATAGCAAGCTCCATTACCGTGTCATCGTGCAGTCCCTTCTTGGCGCCATACTCCACAAAAGTCTTGCCATCCCTGAACTTATTAATTCGCCGTTCGTAAGTCAAAAGCTCCGACAAACTGATATGAGAGCGAAGCGGGCAGAAGTTACAAGTCGCCATTTCCTGAACCATGCGATATGCGTTTTCAAGGATAAGCGGCTTGGTTGAACGGTTCGTACTGAACCCAATTTTCTCAGTCGGTAGTTCGCGCTCTTTCTCCATCGCGGTCAATCGCTTATAGTTATTGCAGTAGTTTCTTGAACGGTCAATGAACGTGCCAGACGCCTGTGCTACGGCTTCAGGGATCAACAGACATTCTCCGTAAATCGTCGCCATGCAACAGCATTGTTGCGCGAAGTCGCCAGGCATGAGTCCACGCTTGCGAAGTTGTGCAACCTGAACGGGCGTCTTCGGATTCGTACACTTCCACACGCTTGCGGCCTGCGGGTCTGATATCGCCATACCGTCAGAGATATCCACAGAGATTATGTATTTCTCACCTTCAACTGGAAGCTCCCATACCCGCCACACGTGCAGAAGCGGATCATCAACAGCAGAAGCTTTAAGCGGCCTGAGTTCACCCTTGAATTCTCCGCACTCGATATCAATAGATTGCTCGAAGACTTCATACGGTAAGCCTTCCGTAAGCTCTGGCATCTTGGCCCACTTCTCCAGGCTTTCACGATGAAAGTACGGATTCGCCGCCATATCGGAATACTGCCCATAGTAGCGATAAGGCAGTTCCCACGGTTGCATTGAATTGCGGATATTCTCTTTTTCTTCCGGAGAGATTGACGGGTTATCATCAACACCGATATTGACAACGTAAATGGATGGATTCTGTTTCTCGACGGGGAGCGGCTTGCCAGTGGCCGGATTGTAGCACGATTTGTAAATGTCCTCATACGTCCAACACTGATATCCTTCCTGCGGCACAAAGTTCAGCGTTACAGTCTTCGGGCCGTCAGGCAGAGAGATACCACGCGACAGAGACTCCTTCCACACTTCGCGGGTGTTCAAGTCGTCAATCTGAGTGTGATCAATTTCAGCAGAACGGACTTGCCGAGGAAAGCCTGTGTCGTTCGGATCGCAGGACATGATTGAAAGAAATGACCCATCCGGGCCAACAAACATGTGAGAGCTTTCATCCCAATCAGACCACTGTTCCGGCAACATGCCGTGTGCACCTCGCGCCGGATCGCCAAGCAGTATCGGCCTTATTGTTTCCGGCCAATGCGTCGTGAATGAAGCGACAATGATACGAACATGCCGGGGCCGGTTTGTCGGAATCTTGTGCGGATACACGCCTTGCATGGAAGGCGGAATTATCCCCGTGAAATTCATAATACTTTCAAAGCAACATGCCCAGGTCTTCGTTGATTTTGGGGAGCCGATAATTGCCTTCGTCTTGCGCGGTGAAGCAAAGAAATCCATCAACGCCGGAATCGGTTTGTAATTCCAGAATTGATGAAAGCGCAAGTCAGGGCGGTTGATGTCCTTTGCGAATTCAAGGGCAATCTCGCCTATACTCTGCGCGGCTTGCGGAGCCTTCTGCGGTGATCCTGCGTTACGGGCCATTTAATTTCATCCCCTTTTTTCACCCCTCCCGCCGCGCCGTCAGCGCCGCATTGACCATATCAGTGCGGCGGTAATGGCCAACGGCATCGGGGCGGTTTTCTTCGTTTTCCGGGACTCATCCAGTTCTTTATCAATTTGGCTGTTTCGCTCAGATCGCGCTTGCTTCACGCGAAGAAGTGCGCCGTCCAATCTTTGTTGATAACTCCCTCTTTGTTTTGCTTGGCCCATGTCAGCCCCCCTGCATAGTTAATTTAACAACGTCCCGCCATAATGTTTTGCAAATCTCGAACGGAACAATTTTCGCGTAATGCGATTGCCGCCCTTAATAAATTCCGACCAGTCATTCCGGTTCGTCCATGCGCTACAGAACAAGCCGTTCGAGTGGCGCGCCCATCCCGTTGCGATTTCTTATGTTTGTTCATCATCAAACCCTCCCGCCTCTGTTCCTCAGCCAATAAGCCAACCACGCGCCCCCCCACGCACAAAGCCGGAAGCATCCAGAATGATACCAAAATAACTGTATCGGTTTTAGTCCACATCAAGCACCCGGCCCAGTCTGCCCCTTCTCGAAGTATCGTACCAGCCCGGATATCCCGATCAATTCAGCAATCAAATGCCTTAATCGTACCCTGTCTTCGTATGTAGTTGCCGCCAACATCTTGCCCAAGTCTTGAATTTCCTTTGTCGCTTTTTTATTCGCTTTCTTCACCTTCTTCATGTACCCTCCTTTTTTGTAGTGTCACCGTGCATTGTGGGACATCCACATGTTTTACACGGATATTCCCCGAAAACTGTTCCGTCGTCAACTTGTCCGCAATCTTCGCACGGTTCAAGTCGTTCGACTGTCACAAGATATTTTCTACCGCTTAGGCTGTTTGAAAATGGGATTGTTGCTTTTGCCGCTTTCATGCAATCCAGATGACCACACAACTCTGCCGCCAGTGTATGAGCGTATTCCCGCATGTCTCTTAATTCGTCGTCGCACATGTTTGCCTCCTTGTTTACACGTCCCCCAAGTTTGCCTTGATAAATGCCTCTGTCGTGTCAATGAGGAACGAAAGCAAATGCCTGTTGTATTCCCGCGTTACCTGTCCCTCTATCGCGTTGTGTAACTGCAAAAGCAGGTCCCGCCGCACCGTGTTTGCCTTCGCCTGATTCTCCAGCTCGCATATCTCGCAACTTCGCGCCAAGTGTCCATGTTTGCAGTCGCGTCCGTTCATCCCTCACCCCTCCATCATACAGCACCGCTTAAAGCGTTTGCCGCTACCACACGGGCACTTGCTGTTTCGGGTGACATAATGCTTGCGTGAACCCATGATCTTGAACAAGATTCGATCCGGCAACGTCTTCGGGTCAATTGGCTTCACAATAGTGCCGTATCTATTCTGCTTTATGACTTGAGTGTTCATGCTGGCTCCTTTATGAATTCCGCAAACCTTTCCGCCCCCATTGCTTCCCTGAGAAATAGAAGTCGCTTCGGACACACATTAAGCGAACATTTCATATCGTGATACGGAGAGTATTCCGGTTCATCTCTGTGAATCACGCAGAACGCTGACGCAGAGAAATTAGGATCAGCACAATGACAAACATCACGGCGATACGAATCCCATTGCGTCAACATGTTGTAGAATTCTTCGGGGTTTATCATTATTGCTTGTTTCTTCATCCCCCATCCTTCCCGTCCTCGTTCTGTACTTTCGTTGTAGGACAATTCATAATCGCCGTATGCACCCTCTGATGTTTCTCATCAAGGTTTTCCATGGCCGCTTCGTCCTCTCTTGTAAATGTATGGGCGTTCAGCCTGCGATGATTACACATAACAGCATGATTTACTGCGTCTATCCAGCACAGGAGCGCAATAGAAGTCTCCAAGTTCATACCCCCCCATCCTTCCCGTCCTCGTTTATCTGGACAAAGAAAATTTTGCGATACCCGTCGTCAAGTCGCTGGCTGATTCGCGTCAACACATTCGCATCGTGGATCTCGTCGAACAGTACCGCCTTGAACAGTATGATCAACTGCTTCAACTGCGATACGTGGAAGTAGAACCGCTTGCTCGTCAGGCATGTTCTATATTCCTGGACAAGGTTACGCACGGAGCCGGCCAACTTCGATATCAGCAGGATATCCTTTTGTTCCATATCCTTGTATTCTTGCATCACCTTCCTGATTTCAGCTTTTGAGGCCAGAACAAACTTGAAGTATTCTTCGTCACCGCCGGGAAACGCTTCCTTCTTAGTTTGAAACAGGGTGTTACGCAGTTCAGCCAAATGCTCCTCATGCCCAAGCGTTGACTTCAAGTGACTCGTATGCTCGGACTGAATGAGTAGTTGCATCTCCCTGATATTGTGGTTGATGATCTCGTTCGTATCTTTGAATGAACACGCGGCCCGCCACGCTTCTTCCATGCTCGCGGCGTTCGGATCGAACTCCTTCATCTTCTTGTCGTAATCCGCCAGAACCTTACAGGTTGCATCCTGTAAGGCTGTGAGTCCTGACGGATCAGCTACGGCTATTTCTTTTTTCTTCTTCATGTAAATCTCTTTTTTCTTTTTTCGCCCTTCTTCATGGTTACAAGCTTATGACCAATCTTGCGGATAAGCTTCTCGAACCAATAACTACTTTCGTCCAAGAAAATAAGGGAATTCATGTTTGTAATTCGGCCTTTTATTACAAAACCTCTTATCATCTGTCTCCATGGTTTCTTGGCGGTTTTCTTCTTCATGTCGTTTCTTTCATCACTTTAATCTTGTCGCCCCACGCAAATACTTCTTCGGCCAATATCGGCCCGCACCTTTTTGTTCCCACAACCCATCCGTCACAGCTCAAATATGGCCATACCCCGTAAATACGAATAATTGCGTTGATCTCCCTTCTGTTTCCAACTGTAGCCCAATAAAATCCTTCTTCCTTCGGCATATTCCTTGTATTTTTCATACCTTAATCCTCCATCTGCTTGATCTCGTCGCCCCATATCATATCATCAACATCGCAACTTTCACTGTAGCCACATACCCTGCAACGAAGAAAAGGTTCTTTACCTTCAACAACAACAATACCCCAACACATGTCTTGACTTGTCTTCGCCCAATAGTACCCAGCGTGTTCCGGTATTTTATTCATTGCTTATACCTTTCATTGAGTTTGCTCTTGAGTATGAACACAACTTCATTGCTCACAGATCGCCCGGCAAGATAGGCCCACTTGACCAGTCGCCGCTTCGTATCCGCATCAATGTATATGCTCAACGTGACCTTTCTTTTCTTTTTCATGCACCCATAGTATCACACTCATTTTTAATGTCAAACAGAAAAACACAGAAACACACAAAATAAATATTGACATTCTCCCCGCGTTATGAGACGCTTTACAGAAATAGGACTAAACCCAATAAATGGAAGGATTGGTAAAATGAGTAATGTCAAGATCACCGCATTGGAAATCGAAAACGTAAAGCGCGTCCGCGCAGTGTCAGTTGATACCACAAGCCCGCTCACCGTAATCGGCGGCAAAAACTCACAAGGCAAAACGTCTGTGCTTGATGCCGTCATGTGGACTTTGGGCGGCGACAAGTTCCGACCAAGCAATCCAGTTCGCAAGGGCGAGGAACAGGCATACACAAAGATCACGCTCGATAACGGCGTTGTCGTTGAACGCAAGGGCGTCAATGGGTCTTTGAAAGTTACCAGCCCAACCGGCAAGGGCGGGCAGTCTCTGCTTAATGAATTCGTTTCTTCGTTCGCTTTGGACTTGCCGAAATTCATGGCGTCAACGGGAATCGAAAAGGCAAAACTTCTCCTTGAAGTCTTTCCCGGCCTCGGCAGAGAGCTTCAACGGCTCAACGAGGAAACAAAGCGGCTCTACAATGAACGGCTCGCCATCGGACAGATCGCAGACCGCAAAGCGAAGTACGCGAAAGAACTTCCCTACATAGAGGGTGTGCCCGAGACTCCGTTGTCCGGCGCGGATATGGCGGAAAAGATGAAAACGGCATTATCCGTCAACGCTCGAAATGATGAACTCCGGCGCAATGTCGGCAAGATCGAAGAACAAATCCGGGGCGATGAATACCGACTTGAATCAATAGGCAAGCGGGTTTCCGACTTGAAGCGGCAACTTATCGAAGCCGAAAAAGAGTTTGACGACAAGAAGGATTACATCGTTGCGGCAAAGGCGGCGCTCAACAACGCCAAGGCCGAATCAGCAGGACTCCAGAACAGCGACACTTCTGAAATCGAGAAGGAGCTTGAACAGATTGACCAGATCAACGCAAATGTCAGGGCGAACTCCGAGAAGGCACACGCCGAAGCCGAAAGCGACGAACTCAAGAAGCAGTACAACTCTATAACGGAAAGCCTTGAAAAAGTCCGTAGTGACAGACTCAAGCTCCTGTCCAGCGTCAAGATGCCGCTTGAAGGCTTGCTTGTGGACGAAGAAGGCGAGCTTGTCTTTGCCGGGCAACGGTGGGACTGCATGAGTGGATCTGAACAACTCAGGGTTGCCACTGCCATTTGCGCGGCAATCAAACCCGCCTGTGGCTTTGTGCTTCTGGACAAGCTCGAATGTATGGACACCGAAACGCTGTCAGAGTTTGGAGCATGGCTTGCATCGAGGGACTTGCAGGCTATCGGAACCCGGGTTGGCACCGGCTCGGAAAACTCTATCATCATCGAAGATGGAGTTGTCGCGGTGGATGAATCAGCAGTTAAGTTCTAACAACAAAAGGAGAAAACATGGAAGGCAATATGGAAGGTACAACAAACACGTCTGGTATAGAAAAACTGGCAACTGCACTTGCCAAGGCACAAGCGAAGTTCAAGAACCCACCAAAAAACCGCACCGTGAAGGTGCAACATAAAGCAGGAGGATCACACTCCTACAGTTACGCCACACTCGACGAAGTTCTTGACGGCGTTCGCGGCCCGCTCTCAGAGAACGGCATTGCGTTCTTGCAACTCGTTACTGTGCGGGACGGCATGAACGTGCTGGTTACTCAACTCATCCACGAGTCAGGACAGATGATAGAATCTGTCTATAAGCTCCCGGAAGGGCTTGGAAGCCAGGAATACGGAGCGGCTATTACCTACGCTCGCCGTTACTCCGCATGCCCGATGCTCGGCATTGCCGGCGAAACGGACACAGACGGCGAACAGTTGGAAGCGGCGGAAGAGAAAGCGGCGGAAGAAAAGAAGGCAGTGGCTTTTGAAAAACTCAAGCAGGCGGCAACCGAAGGGCGGCTCACCGATGCCAATACCGGAAAGAAAATCGCATCAGCCGAAATCGAAAAGAAGAAGGAAGAGAAAAAGGAGGAGAAGCCAGAGGACAACATTCCAATGGACAACATTGACAAGGCTCTGCAAGCAAAACTCGACGAATCCAAGATCACGCTCTCGCAGTTCAAAACGTGGGGCGTAAAGAAAGGCAACTGGCCCGAAGAAATGGATATGACGAAACTCGAAAAGGGGTTCATCACTGTGATCTTGAAGAACTGGGTAAAAGTAATCGAAGCCATAAAAGGAGACAAGTAACATGACAGAAAAAACCGAAATGAATTGGAATGACGAAATTGATCCATCAGCCGATAGGCCTGAACGGGTATTAATGCCCGAAGGCCCGGTGAAGTTTGCGGTGTTGAGTTTTAAACGCGCACGTAAGGAGTTCGGAAAATTCGGCACAATCAATGTCGCTGAAATCAAGCTCCTAGTCATCAGCGTTTCAGGTGAAGGCGATGGCGCTGAGGTGACAATCAACCTCGGACTCCATGCTGACTTGCAATGGAAGATCACGGAATTCTTCACCGCTATCGGCCAACGCGCTCATGGAGACAAAGGGAAATTCGTCCCCAACTGGGCAAAGGTTGAAGACTCAGAAGGCTACGCAATCAACAAGCACCGCGAGCTTGTGACGAAGAAGGGCGAGAAGTACATGGTAAACGATCTCGCCAAGTTCTGCACGAAGGAAGAAGCGGAAGCAGACGTTGTCAAGGAAACACCCAACTTCTGAGGAGGCCCTTCCACCTGCCGAAGACGCGGCACCTCAGCGCGTTATCTGGGGTATCTTAGAATGGGAAGGATTCTAAATGTTTACACTTAGACAATATCAACACGATTGCATACACGGCAATTCACAGTATCCCGGCATACTGAAAGCATGGCAAAGCAATCGGCATGTTCTGAATGTAGCGGCCACGGGGACAGGGAAAACCGTAATCTTTTCCGCGCTCGCAAAATTGCTGGTTTCACAAGGCGCAAGATTTTTGATTCTCTGTCACAGAAGTGAATTGTTATCTCAGGCAAAAGATAAGATATCACGGTCAACCGGACTTGCCTGTGCTATCGAAAAAGCGGAATCAAGCTCAGTTGACTGCATGGAAATGATTACCGTCGGCAGTGTGCAGAGTTTGATAAATCCTGATAGGCGTAGCAAGATACACGCACCGACTCACATCATCATAGACGAAGCTCATCATTGCCTTAGCGACTCCTGGCAATCTGTTCTTGGACAATGGCCTGACGCCTATGTAGCAGGTTTTACGGCCACGCCTGAGAGGGGTGATATGCGACAACTTGGAACATACTTCGACTCACTTGCTTTTGAGTACACCTTGCCGGAAGCAATTCTCGCGGGCTATCTCTGCAAAATCAGGGCGCAGACAATCCCGCTGAAGCTCGACATGAGCGCGGTGAAGAATGATAATGGCGACCTTGCTTTATCGGGTATCGCCAAAGCTCTTGAACCGTACTTACCACACATCTCAAAGGAGATTGCAGAGCATTGTCAGAATCGGAAATGTCTGATATTCGCACCTCTCTGTGCAACAGCTCAGACGATTCAAAGTCACTTGCAGAAAATTGGGTTTCCTTGCTTCTACGTTTCCGGTGAAGATAGAAGCCAAGCGGCGGCATGGGAAGCTCATGGCCCAGGATGCGCCTGTGTCAACGCGATGCTCTATGTCGAAGGATATGACCACCCGCAGATTGACGCCGTGTGTGTGTTGCGACCAACGAAAGTGAACAGTCTCTATCAGCAGATGATCGGGCGCGGCACCCGCATTCATCCCGGCAAGGACTATCTCAAGATTCTTGATTTCCTCTGGATGAGTGAGAAGCATTCTCTTTGCCGGCCAACGAATCTCATCTCCGAGGACTCCGACCTTGCCCTTTGTGCGACGGAACGCATGGACGCCGACCCCGGCGGAGAAGTAGAACTCAATCTTGAACTGATTGAACAGGCGCGGAGTGACTTAATTGAGAAACGGGAAGCCGCACTTGCCAGGAAGCTTGCGGAAATGCGGCACAAAAAGCGGCAACTCGTTGACCCTGTTCAGTACGCTCAGAGTATTGGTGCCCCCGAAATAGGAGAGTATAAGCCGACACTCGGACAGGACGCCAAGCCGCCGACGCCTATGCAGATTGAACGACTCGCCAAGGAAGGAATCTACCCCGAAGAAATTCAATTCAGCGGGCACGCCAACGCGATTCTGAATACCATCGAAACACGAAGGGCGAACAATCTCGCGCAACCTCGGCAAGTCCGTTGCCTGGAGCGATACGGATTCAAGCATGTTGGACAGATGGAGTTTAAGGCCGCTCAGAAGATCATCACGCGGATCGCGGCCAATGGCTGGCGATTGCCGCCGGATATGAGAGGGAAGATATGACAACCTGCTACCTTGTCCCTATCGGAAAACCGCGCATGACGAAAAGAGATCGTTTCCTCAAAAGGAAACCTGTGGTAATGTACAGGATTTTTGCCGATGCTCTCAGGCAGTGTATGCGAGGTGTTGATCTGTCAGATGTATGGTGTCTGTCGTTGAAGCTCTACATGCCGTTTCCGAAGTCGTATAGTCAGAAGAAACGGGCATTGTTGTCGGGTAAGATTCACAGGGAAAAGCCCGACCTCGACAACTGTGAGAAGGCCGTAATGGATGCTTTGATCGAAGAGGACAAGGCGGTTGCCGGGATATTGGCTTGGAAGTATTGGGATGATGGACAGGGATCAAGAATCGAAATATTAGTCAATCAGGAGCATCAATGACAAGCGAAAAAGACTTTCAAACCGTTAAACGTATGCTTGAAGAAAACATGGTCGAAGGCGGCATGCACGTTGCCATACGCGGCGCAGGCCGTCTCGCCGGAGGTATGCTTGCCGCTGGCCGCCTATCATCCGCCGACATTGCCGCACTCTGCCGTTGCGCCTGTAATATGGCCGTGAACAGTAAGGAAGCCGCTCAGAAATGGGAAGACGCCGTTGACTACGGACGCCGTGAACCCGTAGAAGCCAGGCGCCCAGATTGCGGCGGCGCTCTCGACTGGGACTCGCCTATCTACATCGGGGAAGAGGACACCGCCAAGCCCATCATTAATCAGAACTATGTAGAGCCAGAAATAATTCCGGACGCCACACCGGATTCAGAAGGCGGCGACATTATTCGCTATCTAGCCGCCATGTTTCAGCCTGATGAACACGTAGGCATTGTCGCAGACTCATACGTCAACGACGCGGGTAAACATCTTCCGAAGAAGGGCGTATGGGATCGCACCGCCGGCAAACTCATTGAAGCACTGAAAGCCGCCGGCACCGACTACCGGGCAGTTCTCGGCGACTATGATCAAACATGCGGCGTCTGGGTGCGAATCAATCCCTTTGACGGGAAAGGCTGTAAAGATGAAAATGTAACCTCATTCCGGCACACACTGATTGAGGCGGATGATCAGGACTTGGGCAAACAGTTGGCCTTGATCCACCGGCTCAACCTACCCTGCTCCTGCGTGGTTCATTCCGGCTCCCGTTCAATCCATGCCCTCGTCCGTGTGGAGGCGGCATCAATGGAAGAATACCGCGAACGGGTTGATTACCTGTATGAAGTCTGCCGCAAAAATGGCCTGAAGGTGGACGGCGCAAACCGCAACCCGTCCCGACTCTCTCGACTGCCTGGCGTCCTCCGGGGCGAACGCAAACAGTACATCATCAATACCCGCACCGGCTCGGACTCATGGGAGTCATGGGTTGACTGGCTCGAAAAGGAAACCGACAACCTTCCGGACATCATCGGCATAGATACCGTCTTCCACCGACCCGCTCAACTGGCCCCTGAACTGATCGAAGGCATTCTCAGGGTTGGCCATAAGATGAGGATCACTGGCCCGTCAAAAGCTGGCAAATCGTTCGCTTTAATCAGCATGGCCGCCGCCATAGCAGAAGGAACCTCCTGGATGGGCTTTCAGTGTTCACCAGGCAAAGTCCTGTACATAAACGCCGAAATTTCACCAGAATCGTTCTATGAAAGGATTCGATCAGTCTATACCGCTCTCGGAATCCCGCCGAAGAACATCAAGAACATCTCTGCATGGAACCTCAGAGGCAAGACTGTCCCACTCGAAAAACTACTCCCCTCCCTGATCCGCCGTTGTAAACAGCAGGAATTCTCTGTCGTTATCATTGACCCCATCTATAAACTCAACTGGGGCGATGAGAACGATGCCGGGCAGTCTTCCCGCTTCTGTAACCTCCTGGAGCGCATTTGCTCCGACCTCGGAGTGTCCATAATCGACTGCCACCATCACAGCAAAGGCACTCAGGGACAAAAAACCTCCATGGACAGGGGGTCAGGTTCAGGCGTCTTCTCCCGTGACCCCGATGCCATCCTTGACATGATCGAGCTCCCCATCAATCAGAAGCGCAGAGAATTGCTCTCTGACATGCTTGTTTGTAAGGCCCTGGAGGCTCTAGGAACAGCGATGGACGTTAATCTTGATAGATGGCCTATCCCAGACCGACAACATGCAGAAGCCGCTATTATGACCTTCCAGCGGGCATTCCCCAACCTCGGCTCAGACGCGGCACGGGTAGTAGCAGAAACCCACGAAGTCTGCGACCGCCTCACCGGCTGGCGCGTGGAAGCCACACTCCGCGAATTCGCCCCCATAAAACAGCGAAACGTCATATTCCGGCATCCAGTCCACATCCTAGACGACGGCGACATCCTCCGCGACGCCAAGGCCCAGGGCGAAGAAGCCCCTTGGGAAGCCAAAGCTCAGGCCCAAAGGGAAGCTAAAGCCAAACAGACGGAGACCGACAACAAAAACCTCGAAGCCACTATCTCAGGACTCGGCGGGCCAGGCAAGGCTACCGTGACTCAGATTGCCGCACACCTCGGTATATGCGAAAAAACCGTCAAAACACGAATCAAGAAACATGGTCTTTTTCAAGTCGAACGCGGACTGATTCTAGCCAGAAACGAAGATTAAAATAAACCCCGGTTTTTACCCCCTGTTTTTACCCTTAAAAAACAGGCCCCTTTTTTACCCCTCTTTTTTGCCCCGTTTTTGACCTCAATTCCGGTGCCAGTTACCCCCCCCCTGTCCAGCCAAACACCAAGACCGAAAGTAGCACAAAACCCCAAACGGAAAAACCGGAAAAATGACAGTTTTCCACTTCAAAAAATAACAATTATCCTGTTTTGCGATTTGGAAAAACCCGCTTTTCCACTTTCCACCCCAAAAACCCCTTATAAATCAATAATTTTCAGGCAAACGGAAAAAGGAAAAGGGTGCCATTTTACCGAATGTCTGCAAGTGGAAGAAAACCACCCTACTACGTAGGGTGTTTTTTCCAAACTTTCCGTTTGCTCCCGTTACGCTCACGATCGCGCACACTGCGAGGAGAAGAAAGGCGGCTTAAGCTTCGCCGCCACCTTCCTCCTCTCACAGCTTGCTTGTGCCCCTACCCCAAGACCAAAAAAGATTCCCAAAAATATCACCAGTTTTTTACCCCTCTTTTTTGATGGTGTTTTTTTAACCAGAATTATGTTGCAAATTTCCGGCCACCATGAGACTATCTTGCCAATGACGATAAACAAATCAATTTCACTCCCGGCGTGCAGGTGCAAGTCCTGCCTCTATCACACCTCTTTGTGATGTCGTCATTACGACCGGGAGCGCTTTCAGGAGATCAACATGAGCGTTAAACACGAGATCAGGAATCCCAAAGGCGGCACAATGGAGGTAACCCTGACACCACTCACGGCAATCGTACAGATGTGCCGCGAGTGCCTGGGTTACGAGCTCGATCCAGCAGACTGTACTTCCCCATTGTGCGCCTGCTACCCGTTCAGAACAGGCGATGCACATTCCGGAAAGACAATGAGCGAGGAGAACAGGAACAAAGCAAGGGCACGGCTTGCCGAAATCCGAAACTCTACAGTCTCAAAAACGACATAAATCCGCGTCGTGAGCGCCTACAAGCCATCATGACAAGGAAACGCTAAGGCAATGTTTTCGGATTGTGTTTGTAAGTCGTTATACGGCAATGACTAGCGCGAGCAAAATTCCAGTAACTCAATTTTTAAGGGAAATGGGGTTACCCATCTACGCTCACGCGACGTGCAATCCGCCCCCCCGCCCACCCGCCGTACCCCTCAGATTATTCCGGCTGTGCCCGAACTCATCGGGCTGACGCTGGCGCGAAGCGTCCCGCCTCCCCTGGCGCGCGCAATCCAAAACGATAGGCACTGACAACAAGTGCAGGCCGAGCTTTCAGGCGCCACGGTGGCGCGTGTGTCTTGATTACGGATAGGGGAGCCGATTACTGGCTACAGCAGTGACCACCATATGACTGATAGTGCATAAGGTGGATACAGTTGTTACCACCTGCCTGTGGGCTGGTGTCTCAATGTCTCAACCTGGTGTCTCAATGTCTCAACAAGGCATGGCCTGCAGTGGTAAGGGCCGCGAATCCTCTAGCGCCGAACTGCACGGGCTGTGCTGTGGCCTCGGTGCGGGAGCTTGTAAGGCAGTCTGGCAATGGTCTGGTATGCAAGGCTGTAGGAGGCACGATCTCTGGCGATGGCTATGGTGATGGCCTCTTGGAGCTGATTGCCGGTTGTAGGGCATCGTGATGCGACCGTTCAATTTGTATTGAACGTACTGAACGAATTGAACGCAATAATAAGAATGGGCTGGCTCTTACTCCTGCGAAAAGGTATTAGAATTGCGAACTTGGAGTGATGAAAACGGGTATAAAGTCGGGTATAACCACGGTATAACTTTTATTTTAGGGAAGTTGCCCCACAATTGGCTTGAGAGGCGGGTAAAATAGGGCTGATGCTCCACCGTAAGGAGTTGGCATGCAGGGTGCTATATGTACAGGTAGATGAGGAAAATAAACAACAAAACGGAGGGAATAAAAATGAGGAAATACATTATCCAGTATATCTCTACTCACGACAGATTGAGGGAAATTGTTATTGATGCGCGATCGTGTTGGTCTGCAGTTGCGATGTTGAGGCGTGACAAAAAATTGGACTGTGGGACTGTTATCAAAATCAGGATGGGTTAATGCAGGTAATCCGGACAGCAAGCCGGGAAAAAGGAGGGCGGAAGATGAAGAAAGAAATGACATGGGACGAGTTGAGGGCATTGAGGGCCACGATAGTCAAGGCGTATGACAATCATGGTTACGACGTGCGGTCGGTATTGGGGCGGGCGGCGCACAGCATAGCGGCGGATGATACGCTCCCTGCTGATCTGCGCAATATAGCGGCTGATCTGGTTATTGCATCCGGCAAGCCGGGCTTTGGCCGCCCTACGGATAGGCGCACACGATTGTGCAAGCAACACAATGAGACGGTGAGGAGGTTGCAGGGTTGCGACTTGAGCAAAGACGGATTGAGATAACAAAAAGGCAAATAAAC
>Ga0172380_10002852_pt1 | contig 25299 bp, 17 predicted proteins | sample Leawe162metaG_FD_119747 | JGI IMG/M metagenome (GOLD analysis project Ga0172380, IMG submission 119747) | Leachate microbial communities from a municipal landfill in Southern Ontario, Canada - Leachate well 162 metaG | ecosystem: Engineered > Solid waste > Landfill > Unclassified | place...
AAACCCAGTTGCTGTCAGGGCATTGGGGAGATTACAAGTTCCCGTGTTTGTGATTGTGACGTTGCCAGACCCGTTGAAGGCTGAGATGCCAGCGCAGTCGCCAGAGTAGTTAGCGGCTTGTGCCGGGGAGGCAAAGCCTATGAGCGCAAATAGCGCAGGGGCGAAGGCTAAACCTAGCCATCGTTTCTTTATGAGTTTCATTTTGATTACCTTTTGGGTTGTTGAGTGGAACTTCTCTTCGCACCAGGACGCAGGCGATCAAGACTTCTCTGACACAGCGGTGCCTAGAAAAATTTGAAGATTTACTGCCTGTTTGAGTTTTGAAAAAATTGCCTGCGTGATTTGATTAGATGAGAAGTCCCTTAACCCTCGCCTTTCATGGCTTTCCAATGTGCCCAGTGTTGCGGGATCTTCATTAGCCAAACATTTAGACTGGCAGCCTGTAGCCAATATGATAAAAATAGAGCCCAAGCAATGGGCTAGCGAGGTTCACGCCATGGGCCTTTCAGGACCTGCTAGTCCAATTGAGCGACTACTCATATACAGCTCAGTTCATAAGCTGCTGGCAGGTCGGCCCTGATTAACCCCAGAATTTCAGAATCTCAAATGAGTCATCTAGGTGGCGATTCCCGAAAATTTGGGACGGCTTTAGCGACAATCGAGAGACACTACCTGTAGTGTTTTGGCCAAACTACTACTTTTCAACCGTTCGCAATAAAGCTAATCCACATCTAGTGTCAGCCCAAGTAATCAAGAGCAAAGCGCCCGCGCCCTTCATCCCACTCACTAGCTAAAACGCGCATCCTGAGCCATTCTAAAACCAATAAAACACAATCAATATTATCGGCACCATAACTTCCTCCTGAGGCTTTTGCTTCGGGAGTTTTTGTTTTTTTGAGTTTGATTAGTAATCGAACGGAAAGTGGCGCTAAGCTCAAGACCCTTAGCTGCAATGGCTTTACGGCATCATATTGCACCTGGTGACAGCTTCGCTATCCCTATGCCATCTACAGCCAAAAAGAAATTATAGCCTGCGCGTATTCCGGTGTTTCTCAAGGCTGTAGGAGCCTGTTGAGAGGGATTCAACTGGGCATAATGATTCAGTACCATGGAAAGCCAAGATGTGAGCCAAAGTGAAAAGACCAGGGCGCACGACAAATGCCGCCAATTGTAAAAACGGTCACACTCTCTATAGGACACGGCGATAACCATACTCACCTACTAGTCTCCCAGCTCGGAGACCGGCCAATTTGCGAAGATCGGTTGAGGCGAATCTCGGCTGCGACAGGATTGGCAATGCACGAACTCGAACATTGCACGATTAACCATCATCTTGATCCCGTTTCACACTTCGGCAGAGCGCCAGGAATGGTTGGTCCGTTCCCAGATTCGCACACCGACCTGCATGCGTTGATTTGCTTTGCCGCCGATGAGCCACCCTTTGTAGCCCTTCGATATACACCAATTGATACCGTTTTCATGACGCGCCCGATTTTCGAGTCACTGGTCAGAACTCACTGTAAATTTATTGACCTGCAGTTCCATTGCATTTCCAATTAGGAAAGGGTGGCTTTTGTGACGTTGGTTGGTTGCTTGCTTCGTGGTGCAGTTTAGCCAGCCAACATCAAATCATGAATCATCTTCAAAGCCCTGGCATGCTCTGGGTTTGTCGGATCTTTGTAGGCATCTCTTAGAGCTTTAAATTTAGCCAGCTCAGCCACAGGAATGGAGTTATTCTCATCAATAATCAAGTCCAAAATTTCGATAATGTTCGGGGCTGGAGCATCAAGGCGAGATGGAGTATCCTTCCATTCTTTCAGTAGTTTAGTAGACTCAGGCACACCGCTTTCAAGGCTTTCCATTCTAGCCAAGGGCACCGCCTGCGATGCCGAATTAGGCTTGACCGCAGCTGGCTGTGAGCGGCCCAGTAAAGAGTCTTCCGTGCGAGCACGTAGCTTGCTTTCTATGTTCTTGGTTATTACAGGAGGTTTGTCACCAACAGCACCACCACCGCGAATAACTGCTTGTTCGCTCATAAATACGGAAGCGAGATTTTTAGCATTTGTCTGGAATTTCATATTGAGGCGCAGCTGCTTCTCAATAGCGGCGTGCCTATCAGCACCATTGAGCCCCTTAAGGGCTTTACTATCACCACCGAGGGCATCAATCTGACTATTACTCAAAGACTTAGACAAGCGCACATAGTCAAGAAACTCGCGACGAGCGGCATCAATACTGTCAGCGATGCTGCCACCATTAAAGAAGCCACCGTCTTTGGTCTTGAGCATAACAGTGCCTTCTTTGTTAACGCTGACGCCAGAGACGCTATCGGCTTTAGGAGGCATGCCATATTCTAATCGCTTAAACTTGCTCATGGCGTAGTTAATCAGCTCCGTTCGAGTAATCGAATCTAAGCTCTTTCCTAACTCAGGCGAAGCAACTTGAACAGCCTGGATATTAGAATAATTTTTCGCCCGCTCAAGGACAGTAGCCATTTCTGACCAATCGCTGCGCTCGTTGCCATCAGCGGCGGCCTTCGCTTTAGCTCTGGCCCAGTCAACCAATTGACCAATCTGGCTAGTAGCCTCTGCTTCGGTTGTACGACTCAAACTCGGCAAAGGTGGCCCGTCGACACCCAAGCGGAAGGCTGACGGCTCCTGAGTCAAGCGCCGAATTTTGTCTTCAAGATCAGGTCTGAAGTTTATTGCTTCGGTGCGAGTAACAAGGTTATCGGCATCAGTTCTGAGGGCACCAGATTCATCAAACAAGCTATTCTTAACGCCAACCACGCCTGATTGTCTAAGCCTGTAAACATTTGAGCCCGAAAGATTCTCAATTTTTTCCTGATTACCTGTAGCATCTAAGAAGTGCACATCACCAGTTTTAGTATTCACCAATAGGAAATCGGCACCAGTTCTATCGAGCGGAGAACCAGTTACAGTAGGATAAACTTGCCAATCAGCACTGATTCCGTTATCCCCTTTTTGTCTTTTCAGACTAGCGAGAATACCGTCGCGCTCGTTATTGAGCATATGCCAAATGGTCAGCTGGCTCTTGTCTCCGGCCCTAGTCACTTGAGTAAATTCAGACCCGCTCAATACCTTATCTCTAAGCTTGTCTAGCTGTCTAACCGCTGAAGGTACATCACCAGTGGCCCAATGAGCGGCGCTAGCACTTCTGATTGGCCAACTATTGCCGTCGCCAACAGCATTGAAAGCGCGCTTCAATAGCTCATTAGCTTCAGCGCTCTTAGTGATTTGATCTCTTTGCCCGGCAGGCGTGTAATCGAGAAACTCTTTGTAAGCCTTGGCCCGCTCAGCCGGATTAGACTTAAGAGACTGACCAATTTCGTTAAACCAAAGGGCAGCGGTTCTATCAGGCAATGTGCCTTCTTGGGCACGCCTAGCCAACTCAGTAAAGAGAATCGGACGAAATTCACTGTCGGCGGTGCTGTTCTTCAGGGCGTAGTTGAGTACACTGGCATCGGCCCTACCAAGATTGTCTCCGGTCAAAAGTGCCACTTTCACGTGCGCTTCTGCACTTCCAGGGGCACTGAAGTTTGGCTCAGTCAATTTTGAAGCAATCTTCTGTGATATGAAAGCATCTAGCTGAGCAATTTCTTCATTCGTCTTTGGTACTGACTGACGTGAAACTGTGTAAGGCCCCTCATAACGGAGGCTGACCCGTTCAGAGTTAGCTGTGACAACTTTCACTTTTGACAAACCAGGCAGGTCATCAGTTAATCCTCGAATCGACAACTCTTCCCCATCTCGGAAACCGGGACGGTTAAAATGACTCTGCATCTGAGCCGCTGGTCTCTTCACCGTAACAGAAGCATTGGCGAAAGTAATTGAATCCGTCGCTACATCATAATCGCTGACCACACCCTGACCACCTTCAATAAACAGCCGAGGCGGCTTAACAACCGGTGCATCTTGGCCAAGGTGCCTACCGATGCTCTCGAAAGAGTTGTCTAAAAGATACTCGATCTCGGCATTTTGACTGGCCGTTCTGCGAGCGGCTTGAATCTCTGGTGCTGGCCTGTAGCCACGCTCCATGGCCTGCGAGCGAGCGCGCTGGCCGCTCAAGAAGGCATCAACTTCGTGAGTCTGCATATAATCAGCATAGACACTACGACGGCTAGCGTTAATGTCTGTCAATCTGGTTTCTAAGGTCTCTTTCAAATATTTAGTAGCCGCAGCAGCTTCGCTCTTGGTCCAGGTATCAGCTCTACCCTCAAGCGAATTTTTAAGATTACGATAGAAAGCTTGAACCTCTTGCGGTGGCGTTGCTGTACCGAACAAACGCCTGGCTAGAGTTTCATCTCCACCTTCAAAGACTTTGGTCAAAAGGCGATAGGCAACATTAGGATCGGCACCAATCTGGAACGGTTTGAGATAACTTTTCACAGCACGGAAATCGTTACCAAGCGCCACAAGCTTCTCGGCTGCTGGTGCATTTTTGCGGAATGCTGCTTCTAAATTGTTCGCACGCAAGACCTGCTCTGGGCTCAGCTCAAGCGGGCTCAGCTTTGCTCTAGCATCGAGCAGCTGCTGTGCTTGCTCGTCTGACATTTGTTGCCTAGTCTTGTGCTCATAATAGGCTTTGAAGTGCCCTACTTCTTCTTTCGTGGGTTTGGCGCCGAGTTGAAGTTCATCAGCAATACTGCGGCCGACAGTGAAGCGTTGCTCGTGGTGGGTCAACTCGTGGTAGGAAGACTCAAAGACATCAAGGGTGTGATCTTTAGCCAAAACGTTTTCTGGATTAAGAGTAATAGTGCCGTCACTATAGGTAGCAGCCTTGCCCACCATGGCCGCGCTGCGACCAGACTCAACTTTGACACTAGGCAAATCATTGGCAGCAGTGAATGAATCTATAGCCTTCTGCAAATCCGCCACTCTTTGATCAAGCACTTTGGTCTGCTCAAACAATGCATCCGCATAGGCCTGCCGGTCAGCGATATAGGTCTTCAAAGTCGCTAAATCTTCTGGATGACCTTGCATCTTCGCTACCATATCGGCAGTATCTAACTCACCATTGCGCCATGGCATGCCGTATTTATCAACAAGAGCATTGACCTTCTGTCCGTTCACCTGGAAGCGTGAATGGGCATCATCAGCCGCCTTGGGGAGATGCGAAAAGTCTTGTGTCCAGCCCTTTGTAGCAGCTTCAATGCTGTCAACAAACTGGCCAGCCTTAGCCGAGGTATTGAGCGGAGTAATGTCTCTACCTAGCTCACGCACAAGAGCTAAACGCTCATGAGGAGCCAGTCTTTCCATTTCACGAACTGGCATCCAAATCTGGTCAGGTGCGGCAGTTCCACCTCTTGGATGGGTCTCAATGGCAGCCATAGCCATGTTGGGAGTAAAGTCAATTTGCCCACGCAAAGGCAAATCATGAGCTATGTTTGGTCCTCGAACTTCGCTACTAGGTCTTACTTCACCGCTGGGTCGAAAAGCACCGATAGAACTAGCTTCGCCACTAGATCTGATTTCCGGCGCCAAGCTAAACTCAGAGCGTGCGACTTCGGGCGCTGCCTTGAAGCGACTCAGACCACTAAATCCAGCTTCACCAGCCTTGATGGCACCACCAAAGAACAGGGCACCACCAGCACCAGCAAGAGAAGAATTGAAAGTATGCATGCCAATATTAGAGAGATTTCCAGCCAAGCCTTTTCTAGAATCCCAGGCAGCAACCCCCTCCAAAACCCCTGTGCCACTGTTAGCTGCAGCACCAGCACCAGCGTTCAAGCCCTGAGCTGTTCCTTGATATACAAGCCAATTAGCTGTGTGCCGAGCAAATTCTTTGGTCGCTTGCTCTGTCAACTCTTTGCGCACACTGGCCACAGCAGCATCTCTAAGAGGCCCTTGAATGCCTGCATCAACCACCCGTTCGGCTATAGCAGCAAAAGACTTTTCTTCAATTTTTCTAGCACCATTAGCCAGCAAATTGCGCATAGTTGTCTCAGTACCTTCTGCTACGATTTTCTCGTAACCAGCCACAAACAACTGCTTACCGGCTACACCTTCAGCCAGCTCTATACCGGCCCGCTTAGCGACAACGTCTACGCTCTCTTTAGCCAGAGTACCAAGAGTAGCTGTAGCAGCAGATTTAGCCGCTTGCTGACCGACTTTAAATACAGCCGCTAGTTGCGCTTGACCCAAAACTGAAGTAGCACCAGTTAGGGCACCAATCGAAGCATCTTTAGCGACTGTGCCTAATTTGAAATCATAATCTGAGCCCATCAGAACAGCTTTGCTGCCAACTTTAGTGGCGGCCCCACCAGCAGCCAACATGGCAGCCACGAGGGGAAGATCAGTACCGCCAGTGGCAATCACACTAGCGATAGCAGCACCGGCAATCAGTGCATCAGCAGTGTAATCAGCGGCTGCACTCTTAGTTTCGCGATGATTATCAATAGCACTAGCAAAATCATCAAGCATGTGCTTCATTTGCTCTGGGCTGGCCATTTCGCCCTTGCGATTGGCTTCAGCTGCAGTTTGTAGCATTTGATCTAAGGCATCATCTGACTGTTTGCCAGTGGCGCTAACCCAGTCAGCAAAGCCTGCACCGACACCACTGCGAGTTGAGTACGACTCATCGCGAGCAATATCGACACGCTCAACTAATGACTTATCCGCTGTCAAAACACGTCGCGCTTCTGCCATTTCTTGACCGCTTAGCTTAGCCATGAGATCGCTCTCAAAACTGGTGCCATACTTGCGGGCATAGTCACTTTTTAGCTGGTTCAACTGCTCTGTGGGCACTTGTTTGAGCTGCTCGACAATGTCTCTACCGCCGCCAAAGCCTAGTACAAGGGCTCTAATTTTATCTTCACTGCGATACTCACCTTGTTCAGCCGCAGCTAAAGCGACTTTGCGCTCGTCGCCATTGAGATGATCTAATGCCGTATTTTGATAAGCGATATCGTTCAACAAGCGATCACGCTCTTGCTTTGGCGCTTTAGCTATATCTTCGTAGGTTGTCTCTTCATCATCGCTGAAAGTGCCCTTAGACAATTTAGTCATCTTATCGGCAGATATCGAGCCAGTCTTAAGCAACTCACCCACATACTCTTGGTACATGTCTTTGCCCAGAGCCTGCTCTCCGGCTTTCTTAAAGTCGGCAGCAAAGACTCGGTCAGCGTCAGTTTTAGGTTCGTTGATGCGACTTCGAAGAGTTGGGTCAACGTTGAAAGCATCGCGAATATCACGCACTGCCTTTGCTTCGTCAACAAAGGCATTAGCGGCATGCTGCGCTAGCTTTGTCACTATTGTCGACACTGGCTTATCGCCAAGCTCAACAGCTTTTAGTATTTTTTGCGCTTCGTCGCGCGCTTGACCAGACATGTAACTATCGACTTTTTGATCAAGCTCGGCTTTGAACTTTGTGTCTGTTTTGTAGCGCTCACGGTCTTCTTTCGACATACCAGAAACGGCTTCGAGCATAGCGCCCTGGTCATTGCGATAGAAGTGCCATTTCTCGTCCATGCGGTCGACAACAGAAACTTTTCCACTGTCAACTGACTCTTCGTAGGTTTTGGCGTTCATTTTTAGATCAAAAATCTTGAGCAAGCCTTGCTTATCTTTCTCAGACTGATTGAGGCTATCGAGCATAAGCTCTAGTTCTTTGCGGGCAGCAGGATTATTCTTAGCCGCTTCCCAATCTTTTTTGGACATGCTCTCAATGGAAGTGCCAATGTCAGCGGCAGAATCATTCCAGAGTGAACCTCTGTGTTGATCAAGAGTGGCAGCAATAGAACCACCCCGCACATTGATCATGGACTCCCAGCGGGCCAATTCAGTGGCATTGCCTGCCGCTTCTAGACTAGTTCTAAGAGTGTGATACTGCCCAGTGGCAGAAGCTTTCTCAGCAGGTGACATGGCCTTAAGCCGCTCACTATCTTGAGCTCCAAGTGGAGTATTGTCGCCGCTAAGTTGCCTACCAATACGATAATCACTGCGCTCAGAGTCGGTCATGCGCGAAAGAGCTAACTCAATGCCTTTGTTGTTATCCCAAACAGTGCCGGTATTTTCTTTAACTTGGGTGGCGGCCGAGAGTTTACCATCAACACTAAAATCACGAGCCTGAGCTAAATCTGAGCCAGACCAAGCAGCACGCATTTGCTTATCACCGCCATTAGCGACAAAAGCCTGCCTCTCTTGAGGGCTAGCATCTTTCATCACTTCTTTGAAAAACTGCAAGTCTTCCGCCTTAAGGGCAGCGGCAGTGAGCTTTGTGAAATCTTCGGGGGCGCGCTTATCATTACCCTTGAGGTAAATCATGAGCGCTTCTTTGGTTGTTGCTGTTAGATTTTGATCTTGGGCAATTGCTTGAGCTAAGGGCTTTCCATGCCGCTCTTGATATTCAGCCGAAATTTGTTTGACTTGCTCAGCGTTGGTCGTCCGCAAACTATCGCGCAAATCTTTCTCGATGATTGAATTGCTGCGACCAGTCCACTCGCCCCGTTCAGTCAAAGCGACACTAATGCGATCGGCGGCTATGGTGCTTACATTGCCGTCTTTTTTGTGCAGGGCAGCCTTCAAGCGCTCGCGGTCTGAGCCGGTCATGAATGCCGACATTTCTTCTTCTAGGCCCTTGCCAAACTTCATCTTGTAAATGCCGTTGAGCACCTTCAATTCAGCGGCTGTATGACCCTTGAGCAAATCAACGATTTTGTCTCTATCGGCCCAACGTGCGACCCAATTGTCATTGCCAGTGGCCTGCCTCAGAGCATCGGCATCTCTGGCTAAAGCAACCCGGTCAATGGGTTTTTCGCCAGGTTCAGCGGGCTTGGCGGTCTTGGTGAGATCTTCGAGCTTAACCCCAGGCAAAACTGCAGAGTCGCCTTTCGCCTGACTGCTGGCAGCCTGTGCCTTTTGATCTTTGACAGTAATCTCGTGAACAGCTTTAGTAGCCGCCGAAACTTCAGGCGAAGTTTTATCGTCGCCGCCATCTTTTGGTAACTGTCGGACGTCGATTGCCATCTGGTGGGGGTTTCGGGCTCACTAGTAACTACCAGTTATATATACCCGCAACCGGCTAGTTCTGGACATCTAAGACTACTAAAGTATTTAAGCTCCGCCTTAGTACCGAGTGGGCGCAAATAAATGCATTTCTTCGGCGCCAGGCCTGCTTTCAGAAGACGATTTCTTACCGTAGTTGTCAAGCGCCAAATTAGGGAGAGTTTTTTTCAAAACCTCAAAACTAGCGCCTTTCAAGTCGCGATCAGAAAGTACCACCCGCTTAACTCGCGCAAGCTTAGTCAGGCTCTGCAAATTGACTGAAGTACCCGCCAGGCAAACGGCCTTAAGATTAGGCAAAAGCGCCAGGGCAGGAAGGGAAGCGTCAGTTATGGCACGGTTGTTAGAGAGATCAATGTTCTCCAAACTCTTACTCGACTTCAGTGCCATGACCATGGCATCGCTTACCTGAGCCCCGCGAAGGTATAAAGCAGAGAGCTTTGGCAAGCGGGCAATGTAGGAGAAATCAGACTGCCTGAGGTCGACACTGTTCATGGTCAAGTCCTCAAGATTGGTCAAACGGCCAATCACCGGCATTGATTTACCGGTGATCAGAGTGTAACTAATATCTAGTATCTTCAGCTGCGGCAAACCCCGAAGAGACTTTACTCCGATATCAGATACATCACAGCGACCAATTCTAACAATTCGCAGATTCTTCAAATGCGATATCTTAGCCACTAGCTGGTCAGCAATAGCATCTTCAGAATCACCAGTTGAGGTGAAGGAGAAGTAAAAACCCAGAATATTATCGGGAGATATGGCATCCATCAGCTCTGGACGCCTGATTAATGCTACTCCTGGCGCAAAGTAGACCGCGCGGTTTTGAGCTGCTGTGAGTTTCACTATGCCCCTAGCCGAGGCCACGGTGTGCCGCCGACTGGCAATCCGGTCAAGGGCAACAGCACCAGGGCGGTCACCGATACGGGTCTCCAAAGTACCCAAGTTGGCAACATCAGGAAAGCGATAGACCACCTCACCGGCTGCATCGGCAGCGCTAGCAGACAGCATAAAACAAGCCGAGCCGATTCCTGCAAGCAACGCTAGTAATGTGCGAAAAGCTTTCACAGCAAGGGCCTCGAAACTCAGAGAGAAAGTTTAGCCGATGCCAGCGCAAAAGTTTCGAATTATCTTTTCGTCGCTGGCGAGATTTCCATTGTCACAAGTTTTTCTCTTGCTCATATTGGTCGCGGCCGAAGTCTGTCAAGCTTGCTCCATTTCCACTAACATGACTGTGCTTCTCTAGTGTAGCTCAGCAAGAAGTCAAATACGCATCATGCCTATTGCACAATGCGCACTTGGTTTTTTCGCGCGTTTAGCGTAAATTGCTAGTTAATCAGAGCCTTGTTTCTCTTAGAATCCAAGCATGCCACGAACTTGATTGACATATCCAGCGTTAGCTAAATTACTGTTGTTGTTGAGAAATCCGCTATTGATGCCAGTATTGAAATTACCATTATTGAGAGTTCCGTTGTTCAAGTACTGGTTGCGCAAATTGCTGAGAATGCCATTGTTGTAGCCATTCGTTCCATTGATCCCAGTGTTCTGGTTGAAGGCTTTGGCCTCTAACTTAGCCAAACGATTCAACAACTTGTCACGATCGCGGGCAGACAAATTGCCGTAAGAGAGCTTCTGTTGCAGTCTTGCCCTTTCACTCAAGAATGCTGGGCTATTGGCAAAAGAGTTGTAGCCAAGATTTTGATTGTAACCATATGCGGTATTGCCGGCGAATGGTGTGTTGGGATAAATACCTACTTGACTCTGACTTTGGAACTGGTTTTGGTTGCCGAATTGGTTCTGGAACTGGTTACCGAAGGCTCTTTGACCCCGACGATGATGACCACCGGCACGATCATTGCCGCGATCACAGCCCCCGCCTGAGTTATTATTGATGCCGCTACTCAAGTAGTTACCATAACCATTATTGTCTCGTGCCTGGGCCGGTGCAGCAAACGCGATCACTGCTAGTGCCAGGGTTAAACCAAACAAACTAGCTGACTTGATCTTCATGACTCTCTCCTGTGCAGAGGGAACATCCCTCTGCTTTTAAAAACCTACGACCAATTTAAGAACTAACCGAACTTACGTTCGCCACCTTTGTGCTCCCAGCCACCACCAGGACCACCCATTGGCCCACCTGGTCGATGGCCGCCCCATCTATGCATCCCGGGGCCACCATGACCGCGACCGTGACCGAATTTACTGAACATTTCACGTTGCTCTGGAGTGAACACAGCCGATGCTGTCAAAGCCATATCGATGCGAGCATTGGACAGATCAGCTTTCAGCGAATTGATTTTGCCTTGCAGCGAGAGCACAGCTGATTTATCAATTGTAGCTTTCGACATCAGCTGATGTTGTTGACTCATAGCCACTTCTAACTCAGCTTTCTTTTGAGCTGTTGCAAGTTTGTACTGATCACGAATAGAGCTGAGTTTGTCCTTTTGTTCAGTACTCAATTTCAGCTTTTCATGCATCGAACCTGGCGCACAGACTTTAACAGCTGTTTGAGTGCGTGCACCACCAGTAGAAGCGGAATCATCTGCAATGGCTGGGAGAGCACAAAAAAGCAAACCGGATAATGCGAGTGGCGTAAATTTGTTCATAACTTGGCTCCTTCAAAGCACTTGTTTCCTTCATGCATCAATAGACGCAGGTGCCCAGGTAATGATTCCGCATTTAGATAAAACCAATCTCATAATTGATAGCTTTCGCCCATCTACCTATATATTAGGTTGGCATTAGTTTGAGCAGCTGATTAGTTGCTTTACTGATTAGTTGTTCTACTGACCAATTGCCTTGCAGGTCACTCACCTCGGCTAATTCTTGAATCACCGTTTTATTCGTCTGAAGACCGCCTGGAGACCGCCATGACCACTGATAGCGACGCTCCGATTCCAGATAACCTCAAAAACAATCTAGGTTTTCTCTTGAACAAGGCCGCCCGCATCATGCGCGACGAAGTGGCAGAAGGCTTGAAGCCACTCTCTCTATCATTTCAAGAATATGTAATTCTGCGCATGATTGAAAATCACGCCAGTGAAACTCAGCAAGAGTTAGCCATGCGTAACGGTATTGACCGCACATCAATGGTAGATATCGTTGACAGATTAGAAGAGCGCGAACTGTTAGTGCGCCACAAAGACGAACATGACCGGCGCAAATATCAACTATTGATTACACCCAAAGGTCGCAAGACCCTGACACACGCTAAGCGCATCACAGAGAAAGTGCAGAAGAAGTTGCTACAGCCATTAAGTGAGATTGAACTGCAAACCACGAAAGAAGCGCTATCAAAACTGATAAGGGCTCAGCTTTCAGGAAGTGCTTGAGGGCCCAAACCATGACAGTCAATTTGGGAACTAGGTAACACCGAGACACAGGCAAGATGGGTGTATTATTGTAGTCCTCTGCCGGAAACAGCTCTCTGATTTATCCGATTGAGCAACGCGAAAGTTCAGCTCCGTTCGCTGTTTATTGACAAACAATCTCATATGACAAACTATGGTTACATTGACGAATCAGGCACAAAAGACGACCAGGAAGTAATGACTGTAGCGTTAATAGTACTTGAGGGTCGCTTCACAGCCAACAATATCCACAAGCAAGTGTTAGCGTCAGTCTATCCAAAACACGCAGCAAACAAGCATGACAAGTCACAGAACAAGCCATCTTTGCACTATGCACACATGAAGAAAGAGCACCTGCGGTCAAGTGGAAAAATACTTGCCAATAATAATATTGACTGCTTTGCCAGCTGCATCTATCACGACGGGTCGGAAAAGCCACACGCAGAGAGGCATAGAATCTACTCTAAACTAATAGCAAATTGTGTATTTCAAGCCATAGAAGTATTCGACGACCTGATTATCAATATCGCTCAACAAGGCAACTGGCAAACGTATCGAGTAGACCTAGTCAACTCTCTTCAACTCCTGATCTCAAATGTTAGTCAGCGCGGGGCCTACAAAAAAGCGAAATTTGAGTTTCAATCAGCGGCAAAACCAGGTATCCAACTAGCTGATTTCTACGCTGGCGCAACCAGAGGGCACCTTCTGCGGCATAAAGATGCATCCCTAAGCGACGCCTACGATTTAATTGCGAAACAGGTACGCGACATAAAAATCGAGACCAGCGATCAATCCAAATAAGCGAAAGAGTGAGAATTTCTCCTCACTCTTCCTCAATTTTTGTCTGCTTCAATTGGAGCTGAGTAACTAAATACTCCTTCGCCGCTAAAACGCAGGGGACTCCAACAAAGTCTTACGACACTTTAATTAATACCACGAATCTCACGGCAAGGCTATTTTTGATAAGCTATTTTTATGTCAGTAAGTTCCATTGAAATTCATAAGCCAAGCCACGAGCTGCCCAAAACAGCAAGCACAATTGCGGCTGGTTTATTACTGGCATGGGTCGGATCGTTTGCAGTCCAATGGTTCCATGCGCCAGAGAATCCGATCAGCTCAGATGAAGCAATGACAATCATTGAAAAATGCAACAGCAAAAATAGGGGGCAAATCAGACTATGGCTCGAAAGTGGCAATCACAGCCCTGATAAGGGCTTCTATTTGATCACGAGCAAAAACCAAAAGCGCCATTACATTACCTGCGATCAAGAAGGTTTCGTGAGCATAGTCAAAGCCGCTCAGGCACGGGGAATTCTGATTGGTGGAAGATCAATGTGTCTTTGAAAGCCAAATGCGCCAGGCATCTAGATTAGCTTTCCGTTCTCTATTGGAACCACCGTTATGAATAAAGCCCATGCTTACGCCAGTATGCTCATGGAGCAAAATTGAAACTGCGTCTAATACTGTTTTGGGGCCATAATGTGCAATCGCTTCAAAAGCACCAGGCGGATTGAGAAGAGTAACGTTGGAGTCTTTGAGCATTCTGAAATCGTCCATCGCTCGAACCAAAGCCGGTATATAGCTGCTAGGCAAATCCAGAAGCTTTTGCCAAGAGTCACTTCGCTGCATCCCTAACTCCGCAAACTGATCAATCAACACTTTCACACGAGCATCTGTGCTGTCTTTCTTAGATAATCTAGAAGTAGAAAATTGGGCAATAATTTTCTGCTGCCTACGATACTCTTGCTTGAGACGCAGCCAGTCACGCTCGTTAAATGGACGCAGGGCAATCTTACTATCATCACAGAAGAAGTGTTGGGGCGGAGGACATTCATCCACTTGAATCAATAGCACCATGACGTCTCTGTAGTTAAGACTCAAAATACAGGCAAGATCAGGCTCCCGCAAACCAGCGTTCTCGGCATAGTATTTGACCAACAATCGAGCATCTAACTTCGGCCCTTTGACGACCTCAAGCAATTGGATCGGCAAATCGACATAGGCTGAAGTGCTACGCGCTTTCAGTTGCAAGATTGTCTTAGCAGGAATGTCTAATCGCGCTCTCGCTACAACAGTTGCCTTAGCTACCCCCAACCATTCTGGAGACTTTGTTACTTTGGCCGGCTTGCAATAAGCAGGGCTCAAGCTCATCACAGCAACCAGTGACGCCAAGAGCAGCACAACCACTACGAACCAAGTACGAGCATTCCGCCAAGTAGCAATTTCTAAAGGAACTATAAATTGGCTACAGCTCATAATCGCCACAACTCCCAAAACGCGCATACCGCATACACTTCAGAACTGCCAAGCGGAAAGAGAATGATACGCTAGCTCGCGCGTGCCCGCTAGCGTCAAGAGGCTAGAACGTTGATTTAAGCTTGTCTTAATCAGTTAGTCCGCAACGAAAAAGAAATATTTGCCGCAATTATAGCTTTGGTCATACCACTGAAAACCCAACAGCAGAGCGGGTTAGCGTAATTGGACACTAGTCGCCGAGAAAATTAAAATATACTTTTGCACCACGAATTATATGCAAACATTACGTAACGGGCACCAGGGCTTGGATTTGAAACACGGACCGGGATTTTCATAGGGTGATGTAGCTCTTTTTCCTTAACTTCTTCCGGACCTCCAACCAAACCCTTCAAACCATCAAGTAACCAACATTCAATCAATATTTTCATCCCTTCATCGGCGGTGATGGTTGACTACGTGCGCATCTCCCCTAACGCTAGCGTGCACCAACCACCTCCCTTGATGACCCACAACCAGTAAAGGTAAATACTCACGAATGACAAATCACGCACTGATCGACTTGGATTACACCAAGCCGCCGACAACCCTGTGTGGGCACAGCCTTATTGGCCCCGACACTGGCACATGTCCATGCTGCAGGAAGTACAAGCAGATCATGTTCAACGGCCAATGTACCTCCTGCAACACGCAGAAAGGTCTCAACCCTTTGGGCTACTGCCCAAGAGCTGACGACAAACCAGAGGAAGAATAAACCATGTATACCAGCGACCAATCCTACCCAGGGACCAACGCTGCCCCCGTACAACTGACGCGCTTGAAAAAGCGGTTGGTCAACTTGCAATCTCTGCTCAACGGGCTGGAAAAGCAAGTGGGCACGGCCAACAGCGAAGCAGCTTCTGCTCTCGTCAGCCGCGCTCGCGCCAACTCCGTCACCGCCACCAACCTTTCGGCTGCAGCTGATGTGGTGGTCAACCAATCGGCCCTCGAAGCACTGCGCTGTGATTCGATCAAGCTCGAAGTTACCGTCGTTTCTTTCGAAGATGTCGCCGCACTGAGCCCGCTCAAGGCTCACGCTGGCCCCATCCCGGAAGTGAACAAAGACGCACCTTTGATCGACTTCTCGGCCAAGCCCGGCTGCACAACCTGCGCTGCCCCTGACCCGAACAAGTGGTTCGAGCAGCTCAAGACCGGCACCCCGCAAGCGACCACAGCAGCGAGCTGCGAAGCCCCGCGCGTCGTGGTCGAATTGCCCATCGACTTGAACAGCAAAGTCACTCGTGTCGACGAGCTGATCAAGTTCTCCGAGTTCGCCATTGCTCAGGCCGAAGGTCAACTGCGTCAAGCACGCATGGCCCTTTGCCACGGCGACGGCGGCTCCTGCAGCATCTAAGTTCACGTTCTGCTTGAGCCGAACTGAACTTGATCTGCAGAAAAACGGCACTCTAGTTTAAAAGCAAGAAAAAACTGGCCTAGAGATCAACTTTGAAAGAGGCGCAGCCTGGGTTCTTCCTTCACAGGGAGGACTTGGACCGCACCTCTTTTTCATTCGGATGGAGCGCCAACCATCAAGGATAAACACACAAATTAACCACCATCAAGGGGTCTTACAGATTATGACCAGCAACACAAACGAAATCAATTCCGCAAAGGAAACCGAAGAGCGACAGAGTTCTTCGCCTGAAACCACCACGACAACCCCGTCTCCTCTCTTTGTCGAGAGCGCAAAGTCTTCACCGGCGCCACGCGCACGCAAGACTTTCGCTCATCGCGTTGAGGCCGAAAGGGCGCTCTGGTAAACACCGCACTGTTTGAGTTCGTCAATCACCACAAGTGATTGACGGCTCTTACAGGGCTTCAACCCATCAACACATCAACATACCTAGGGTGTCACTTCATTGTGGCATCCTAGGTATTCTTCCTTTTTCAAAAAAAACCTTATACTAATTTCGATAGTATAAATATAACCGTAATTTGCAGTATTCTTGTATCCGATGACAGGGCACAGCTCCTTTAGAGCTTGCCTCATAGTCGCGACCCAAAAGCCCAAGCCCTAAGCCCAAGCCCTAAGAAGGAACCACATGGCCACCGACACTCAAATTAGCTCCGCCCCACTTAGTGGCATGCGCGACTTCGCACCTGCTGAAGTACGCCTACGCGACTGGGCCACGCAAATAATCACTGCCACCTATGAGCGCTTTGGCTTTACCAAGATTGAAACACCTTGCCTAGAAAACATCCAACTGCTGAAGCGCGGTGAGGGCGGCGAGAATCTGCAACTAATTTTTGAAGTACTAAAGCGCGGCGACAAGCTCGACAAAGTTCTGAGCCAAGCCCATTCCGACAACAGCAAGGCTGATCGCGCTCAGCTTACCGACATGGGCTTACGCTTCGATCTGACAGTGCCCTTAGTGCGTTTCTACTCGCACAATCAGAACAACCTGCCTAATCCCTTCAAGTCTATTCAAATCGGCTCCGTATGGCGGGCAGAGAGTGCTCAGCAAGGGCGCTTTAGACAATTTACTCAATGCGATATTGATATTTTTGGCGTCAAAAACGAAATCGCTGAAATCGAGCTTCTTCAAGCAACCTCCGAAGCTTTGGTCAAACTTGGCTTCGATGGCTTCTCTATTATGATTAACGATCGCCGCATGCTCTCTGGCATTGCCAAGCACTGCGGCTTTGCTGAAGAACGCTTTGATAGCGTCTTCATTGCCCTAGACAAACTAGACAAAGTCGGCCTCGATGGCGTCGTCAAAGAACTCTCCAAAGACGGCCACCCAGAAGAAGCAATCACAGCCCTCAACCAACTTTTACTGGAACTAGCAAACGAAGACGACCAGCTCAACTTCTTAGCTGCAAAAATCAGCGCTGATGAAGAAGTAGTAAAGCTGCTGAAGAACATCGTTTCGGTGGTTTCAAAAACTGCCAACGATAAATTCAAAGTGCAATTTGAACCATCCCTGGTGCGCGGCATGGGCTATTACACTGGGCCGATTTTTGAAATTAGGTATCCTGGCTACAACTATTCAATCGCTGGCGGTGGGCGTTACGACAAGATGGTTGGCAAAATGTCTGGGCGAGATGTTCCTGCATGTGGATTTTCTATTGGCTTTGAACGCATCATTGGCATTCTCAGCGACAAACAATTTGTGCCACCATCCACGGTGGAGCGCATCGCACTAATTTTCGATAGCGGAAGAGACGATTTGGCTATGGTAGCTGAAGCAGCCACTATTTTGCGCGAGAAATACTCAGTGATTACTCAAGCGAAAAAGAAAGACGTGAAAAAACAAATCGACAGCCTCCCCGCTCAGCAAATAAGCAAGATGTGCATGTTTAGAGGCGATCTCAACAATCTCGAAGTCAAAGATTTGGCTTAGCTTGAGCTAGCCTCGCTCTAACCAGTGTAGACAAAGAACTTGTCTTTGTTGGGCTGGTAGCGACCGTTGTTCTTGCTGAATTGAGTGACGTGATCGCTGGCTTCCATAATGCGGCCGTTCTTCATCGCTAAAGTAGCGACGTGACCACCGGTAGCAGTATTGCCCACTGAAGGGTCCCAAGTTCTAGTGACAGCCACAGCTTTACCACCACGCATGGCTTCTTGAGCTGTCTGCCAATCAACCTGTTGGAACTTATCGCTGCGCTGGAAGGCTCTGGTCATCTGCACACCATCACCTGAACCCACAAGCTCAGGAGCAGTATTGGCCCAAGCAATTTGAAATTCTCTAGCGCACCATCCCTGCGTACCAACTCGATTGGCATGACTAAAGGCGCGATTGACGATCTTAGCGTCCATCGAAGTGCCATCTAAACTTACTTTATAGTCGAGGCGGTCGTTCTCACCCATACCATGGCGAGCACCAGACAATTGGGCCAAGCGATCTGCCGAGCGCATGTACTCTTGATTGCCTTTGTCACTTAGATCTGTTTGTGTGAACTGGTCTGGTCCTTTGCCCAAGTGGAATGCCAAGGCTGTTTTACCAGCGCTATCTCCACCAGCTTTGTTGTACTTCTCGACCATGGCCATGGCCATTTCTTCTTGCATTTCTTTAGGCAGATTGGCTTTTACATCTGCTGCAGTGACGCCCTCTGGTTGGCCTTCCTTATGGCCTTCCTTCATGCCTTTGGCAAACTTGAGGAATTTACCCACCGCTTCTTTGTCGAAAGTACCGTCTTTCTTCTTGAACTTCATCATCGACTTGGGCAATTTACCGTTTTTGTCGAGTTTGCCGAGCATGGCGATAAAGCCATCTTCGTCCATTTCGTCTAGATTGAAACCACCCAAACCATAGAAGTAGTCACGCATGACTGGATAGTTCATGCCATAGCGGCCGACTTCATAGTTATTGTTGCGAACACGCACAGTTTCATATGGAGCCGCTTTATCAGGATTGAACATCCCGGCTACAGCATTCTTCGTGTCTTGAACTTTGTCTGTTTCACCAGGTAGTGTCGGCACATCGCGCGGCGGGAACTGGCGCTCAACGTCTCCGCGAGACATGCTTCCTTGCGAACCTGGGGTCATACGGCTCATGTTGGACATGGCCCGTTGGCTTTCAGGTGAGAAGTCTCTTCTAGAATCAGCAATACTTGGCTCAACACCGGGGTCGCCATTAGTAGCTAGCTTTTTCACCAAATTTTCAGATATCAAGCCAAATTCGTCGTTGAGCTTGAGACCGGTCTGAGCCACCGTTGGGTCAGCACCAAGACGTTCGTAGGCATAGCTCACGACTTTATCGATAGAGCTCTTCTGGGCAGCGTTAGGATCAGAAGTATCGCCAGGTGCACGCTCAACTTGCACTACAACGTTTTTGCGCTGCAATGCTTCAAAATCTCCGGTGGCTTCAATTGTGCCATCCTTCTTAATGATAAAGTCTGGAACTTTGGTTGGGTCATTGGCTGCAGCGTCTGCGTAAGTGACTGTCACTCCGGCCTGGGCTCCAGGCTTAGCTACCTCAGGAGTGGGGCTGGGAGCCTCAGAACGACGAATCGAACCATCTTGAATCAACTGACTAACAGACTTAGATTTATCAAAGGGCGCAGCATCAATGGCTGCTGGGGCAGCGGCTGTGTTAGCGCTGACAATCTGTAGGTCTCCAGGGCCAGACACTGGTACTGACATGGCTGTACGCAAGGGGTAGGCTTCTCCTACCATCTTGACGCCAACATCATGACTTAACTGCGCAACAGAGCCAGTATCGGTGGTTTTCCCGACTTTTACATCTGATGCCCGTCCATCTCCAGCTACCATTCTTAGCTCCCCGCATATCGATTCAAACCGAAGTCTATGTCAAACCGACCGCATTGTTAATACGTACTTTTACGCCCTATTCCCAAATTTTCGATTAAATCTGCCGCAATCTGCGACAATTTTGCCAATAAGCATCAAGCTTTCGGGGCAAGCGAAACGACAAAAGATTCCCCGAGCACACCGACAAAAAACCATGAAGATAACCACAAGCAGCATTAGAGAACAACTCCAAAACAAGGCCCCCCACGCAGATACAAGGGTCAGCCGTGAACAGGCTGAATGGTTGTGGAAGAATGCCTCGAACGAAGAGCTAATTGAACTGGCCAGCATCGTACGTGACCGCTATCACCAGCCCAATCAGGCCACTTATTTGCTGATGCGCATCATTAATTACACCAATATTTGTGTGGCAAAGTGCGACTATTGCTCGTTCTACCGCCTGCCCCGCGACAAAGACGGCTATGTGCGCGACAACGAGTGGATCTTCTCCAAAATCGACGAGTTGACCGCAGTAGGCGGCGATCTCTTTGGCTTCAACGGCGGCTTTAATCCTCAGCTTAAAATTGAGTATTACGAGGAGCTGTTCGGCAAAATTCGCCAAAAGTATGGGGACACAATTGAGTTTTACGCCCTGACAGTGGTGGAGCTCTTGTACATAGCGCGGCTGAGCAAGCTATCCACCCCCGAGGCATTGGCCCGGCTGAAAGCCGCAGGGGTGCGCTGGATTACCGGTGGAGGGGCGGAAATTCTGGCCGATTCATTCCGCCTACGCCACAGCCCCCTGAAGTACACAGTGGCTGAATACATGGAAACCCAGCGAGACATACTCGATGCTGGACTAAACAGTACCGCCACAATGGTGATTGGTTTCGATGAAAGTTTAGATGAGCGCCTTGATCACCTTGAGACTGTACGCAACTTCCAAGATGAGCGTCTAACCAGCGGCAAATCCGGCCTATTCAGCTTCTTGTGCTGGACCTACAAACCCTACAACAACGAACTGGGCGGCGAAGAAATAGGCTCTGACGAATATTTGCGTCACTTGGCTCTTTGCCGCATCTATCTCGACAATATTAAACATCTACGCACCTCTGTGCTGACCCAAAACGAAGCGGCACTTCAGGGTTTGCGCTATGGAGCCGACGACTTTGACGTGCCATGGGAAGACGAAGTAACCCAAATGGCTGGGGCTGTGGTGGAACAAGATTTAGAGCGCGTGCTTGGTTACGCCCATGCCGCCGGGTTTGAGACAACTTACCGCCATGTGGCGAGCAACTCGCTGACTTTTCAGAAGCGTGCGCTAGCAGCAAAAGGCAAGTAGAGCAAGCATAAGAACAAAGCACTAGATTCGATGAAACTCACATCCAAATCAGTTGTAATTGACGCCTCTCAGACAAAAGTCTGGCAAAAGCTAATTGACTGGCAAACATGGCCATCCTGGGACGGCGGCATGGAAACTATCTCTTTCAAAACACCTGTACAAGTGGGTGCCGTTGGCAGGCTTAAAATGAAAGGTGGGCCGGCTGTCGATCTAAGAGTAACTGAATTTACTTTCGAGAAATCATACACTTCTGAATTTGACTTGTGGAGCAGTCGCTTTGTATTCATTCACTATCTAGACTCAATCATGGACGGCACGCCCAAAGTTCGAGCAACAGTCGAGGTAGAAGCCTATGGTTTTTCTGCACCACTGCTGGGGGCACTTGTCAGATATGGTTTAAACAAAGAGATGCTTGGATGGCTGGAAAGGCTTAGAGACTTGATCGAGACAGGAAGCGCTTAAGATACACTTTTTCGTTAACGCCTTCCAGTTATACTACGACATACAGTATACAGAGAGAGCAAAAAAAGCCAAGAGCAAGAGAAAAAATTGGACGTGGGTGACTGTCGAAAGACAATCACCCACGCCAATTCAGTAGCCAGCACTTACCGCTCAGCGACCCAGGTTAGAGGTCGAAGACCTGACGATTGGTTGGGATAGTGACGCCCTTCCAATCAAGAGTGTTCTCGATGTGACCCTTCAAACCAGCCAGCGCTTCTTCATCGCCGTGCACGATGAAGGTCATCTTCGGCCGACGCTTGAACTTGCCCAGCCAACTGACCGTGTCACCGTAGTCGGCGTGAGCCGAGTAATCGGGCAGGAAGTCGACGGTGGCATTGAGACGCACAGGCTTGCCGGCAATGCGGACAGTCTTGGGCGTGTCGAAGTTGACGTTAGCAGCAGCGACGCTGTCTGGACGCTCACCAGCAGAAGTGCGCACAATCGCCTGACCGAGAGTACCAGTGCCCTGGTAACCCACGAACATCACCGTGCACTTGCTGTCAGAGAGCCAGTAGTTGAGGTGGTTGACGATGCGACCACCAGAGGCCATGCCGCTGGAGCTGACGATGATGCAAGGCTCAGTGTGCTCGCGATGGAGCGCTTCCGAAGCCTTCCAGTCTTCCACAACCGCATGTCGCGGCGTGGTGTAGGGGTCAATGCCGGCCTCGAACAAGCCACGGGTTTCCTCGTTGAGGATACCCAGGTGCTTACGGTGCACTTCGGTGGCAGCCTGGGTCATGCGGCCGTCGACATAGACGGGCATGACGGGCACGCGACCAGCTTCCATCAAGATGCGGATGTCGTTGAGCAGAGCCTGGGCCCGACCAACAGCAAACGCCGGGATGAGAATGACACCACTGCCCTGGCCAGTGTTGGCACCGGGAGCGGCAGACTTCTTCGCCTTAACGGCTTTGCCAGAGCTCTTGGCCCGAGCATGAGCAGCGAGCAGCTTGGCTTCGAGCACATCGAGGCGGTCGCGCTTCTGGTGAAGGCGATTGCCGTAGGTGGCTTCGACCATGACATAGTCGGCGGCAGCAACCGGCTGCAAATCGCACAGCAGGGGCATGTCGGGGCGACCAATATTGCCAGAGAAGCAGAAGGTGCGCTTCTGGCTGCCACTGCCAATTTCGAGGTTGACCACGGCGGCGCCGAGGATGTGGCCGGCATCGGTGAAGGTGAACGCAATGGCGTCAGTAACAGCGTAGCGCTGGTCATAGCCGACAGTACGCAAAACCTTCAAACTGGCCTGTGCTTCTTCTTGGGTGTAGAGCGGAGCGAAGCGCGGAGCAGCAGCCTTGCCAGAAGCATCCTTGGTAGCAGCCTTGACTGCAGACTTGCTGGCAGCACGCGGATTCTTGCCTTTGGCGTTCTTGCCCTTGGAGCTGACCTTGAGTGCCTGGGCGGCGGGAGAAGTCGAGTCGGCAGGCGCGTTGGCTTTCTTTTCGTTGTCCGAAAGAAAGCGGGCGTTCTTGCGCTTTGCTTCTTCTTCTTGGAGGTAGCCTGAGTCGGGCAGAATGACGCCCATCAAGTCGCGGGTGGCCGGGGTGACGTAAACAGAGCCTTTGAAGCCGTCCTTGATCAACTTCGGCAAGTAGGCCGAGTGGTCGACGTGGGCGTGACTGATGATGGCAAAGTCGATGTCAGAGGCGTTGATGCCGGAGGGCAAGCGCTTCTGGAAGTCGGCCTGTTGGTTCTCGACGGTCAAGCCGAGGTCGGTGATGAAACGGGTGACCTTGTCCTTTTCGTGATACTCAAAGAGGTACATCGAACCAGTGACAGCGTGAGCTGCACCGAGAACGTGTAAGCGGAGAACCGAGCGACCCGTGCGTGACAGGTCTTTCTGCTGGCGTTTGTTCATGTTTGTTATTTCTCCATGTTCTGAAATTCCGCTCAGACGGCATTGCGCATCCAAGCGGTTTCCCGCGTGTGATTCAAAGATGACGAGCTAGTCAGCAACCCAACAATTGGCTGGCAAGCTAACTGGTCGTAAACATCTACATTCGGGGCACGGGAGCCTCGAAAATATGAATGAAGGGAAGAGCGTGGGTTTGGAGGTCTTTGTTTGTTTTGCTAGATTTGGGAGGAAATTAGAAGTACGCACAGAACCTAGCAATACGCAGCTATCACAATCAAAGCAATTGAGATTAGAGAAGAGCTAATAAGCACCTGCTTCGGCGCCCGCTTGACCATTGCAGATTAGCAAGGCTGCCGTGAACACCTGACATCCACCCAGCTTGTCAACATAAACAAGGCTCGCTATTGGTCTATTTGGAAGCTATTGCCTATAGCTATTGAGATCGAGGCATCTAAAGCGATAACACATAGTGTCTATTCTTTTCTTCCAAATCCGCCCGAGAGTTCTTAAAGCCCCAATTACACACATTCTCTCTCAAACAGAAATGCTCTTCGTGTAGCTGATGCTTTGCCGTCCCTCTGAGGCTGCCTGCGGATTTTTTTATGCAACCAACACCAACAAAAAAATCGTAAGAAGCGCCTCAGCCTTCAACGATTGAAAGGAGCAATCTATGTTTCCGCTCAAGGACAACCTGCGTTGCAATAATTTTGCAACCATCTCGACCTGGCTGATCGTGGCAAACCTTCTCGCTTTCTTCGCAGAAGTGGGAATGATTGTCTCGGGTCACCAGCAAGAATTTTTCAGCACCTGGCTCATGGTGCCTCACAACTTTTTCACCGATATCGCCAGTGGCGACCCGACTGCAGTTGGTTGGGCAATCGTGACCGTTTTCTCGTCCATGTTTCTGCATGGCTCGTTCGGTCACATCTTCGGTAACATGTTCTTCCTCTACGTCTTCGGCAAAGCAGTAGAAAACCGCATCGGTAAGTGGCGTTTCCTCGCCTTCTACCTGGTATCCGGCATTCTCGCTTCCCTTTGCCACGCATACAGCGAGCCCGGCTCGATGATTCCTACCCTTGGCGCCTCTGGTGCCATCGCTGGCGTCCTCGGTGCTTACTTGCTGCTCTGGCCGACCGCGACCATCTCTGGTTTCTACATCGTGCCTGCTCCCGCCTACGTCCACACCAAGGCCTACTGGTTCTTGATTGGCTGGTTCGTGATGCAGATCTCCGGTGTTCTCCAGTCGATCGGCTCGGTCAGCGGCGGCGGTGTGGCTCTTTGGGCTCACATCGGTGGCTTCATTGCTGGTTTCATCCTGGCCGGTTTGGTCAAGATCTTCCAGCCCGTCAGCGAAGTCTGCATTGTTCCGGTTCCGGACTGCAAGACTACCGATGACGAAGCCAAGGCAGACAAGAAGAAGTAATCAAAAAACGGCATTGCTGAAGTAATCCGCAGCAAACTAGAACTAGATTGCCGTCAATTTTGAGTTCCCGGAGAGAGGTTTGAATCGATCGGTGTAAACCGACAACCGATTCAGACTTTCTCTCTGGGAATTTTTTTTCGGCCCTACCTATGGTTTTCTATAATAGAACTACGGTGTCATATAATAAAACACTAGTGCCCTTAAAATTCACGAGACGACTTGGCTGCCAGGTTGGCAAAGCCTACGATGCCAGTGGGGCTTATGTATACAGCGTTAGGTTGGACTAGCAATTCATTTGTTCAATGGGTTGTTTTGGCAG
>Ga0172380_10002853_pt1 | contig 25291 bp, 19 predicted proteins | sample Leawe162metaG_FD_119747 | JGI IMG/M metagenome (GOLD analysis project Ga0172380, IMG submission 119747) | Leachate microbial communities from a municipal landfill in Southern Ontario, Canada - Leachate well 162 metaG | ecosystem: Engineered > Solid waste > Landfill > Unclassified | place...
CTGATTTTTTTAGTTCGTCCATCGAGTGATCTTACAGTTACATTATAGTATAGCGGCCTTATCTAAACCGATAAACTATGATAGTTTTAGCTTATATGAGCAAGACCGTTCTATCTGGTATCAAACCGTCTGGTATCCCTCAGTTAGGCAACTACGTGGGAGCGATTAGCTATTGGGCTGAATTGCAAAATAAATACGACCGGGCTCTTTTCCCGGTGGTTGATCTTCATGCGATCACGGTGCCACAAGACCCCAAGGTATTAGCTCATCAAATCTACCTCACAGCTGCCATCATTTTGGCTTCGGGTATCGACCCCAAGAAATCAATCGTATTCGTTCAATCACACGTTCCCGCTCATAGCGAGCTAATGTGGCTACTCACCACCATCGCCACAATGGGAGAGTTGGGCAGAATGACCCAATATAAAGACAAGGTTCAAAAAACTAAAGATACCCAAAGCATCGGTGCCGGTCTGTTTAACTACCCCCTATTGATGGCCGCCGATATTATGTTATATCAGGCCAACGCGGTGCCGGTCGGCGAAGATCAAAAACAGCATGTTGAGTTAGCCCGCGATATTGCTGAGCGCTTTAACAAACGTTTTGGTAAAACCTTCGTGGTGCCAGAACCGCTGCTTAGAAAAGAAGGTACCCGGATTATGGATCTCTTGGATCCTACCAAAAAGATGAGCAAGAGCGACAACGATGTGGGCTGCATTCTGCTTACCGATTCTTCCGAGATCATTCTCAAAAAGATCATGCGAGCAGTCACCGATTCTGGCACTACAATTAAATTCGATCCTGCTCGCAAAGGACTGTACAATCTACTAACTATCTACAAAGTGCTATCCGGCAAAACCGAATCTCAAATTGAAAAGCACTTCGCCAAGAGCGGTTATGGTGATTTAAAAAGAGAGTTGGCCGAGATAGTTATCACCAAGCTCTCCCCCATTCAAAAGCAGATAGTCCATTACATGAAAAATAAAAAACTACTCGATCGCATCCTAAAGGATGGAGCCAAACGAGCAGACAAGATCGCCCAAAAAACCTTAGCCGAGGCCAAGCGTAAGATCGGCTTAATTTAGGCTAAATCACTAATTGCCGCGGATAGCTCGGCGGCTTTGCTATTCAAAAGTTCCTGCGACACCGCTTCCACATTGAGCCGCAACAGCGGTTCATTGGAGCTCGGCCGTACGTTAAGCCACCAATCAGGATAAGTTACCGTTAGGCCATCCAGCCAATCGACCTGGCCATCCGCGTATCGCTCTGCCAATTTTTCCATCACCAACTTAGGATCACCGACCCTAAAATTAGTCTCCGGAATCTGTCGATACTGTCGATACGGTTTCAAAATCTGACTTAAAGGCTGACGTTGTTGCGAGATTAAGGCCAATACCAACACCACAGCGATTAGTCCCGAATCACCATTGTAGTTGCGCTGGAAATAGTAATGACCAGAGTGCTCACCGGCAAAATAGGCCCCCCGAGTTTGCATATCCTTCTTAATAAAGCCAGTGCCTACCTTGGTACGGTAAGCAACGGCATGATGTTTACTAATTACATCTCGAATATTCCAGCCAGCGATAGCTCCGTACAACATGATGCGACTTGGATCCTCTTTCAACAACTGATCCATTACCATAGCTGTTGTTTCGTTGCCCGTTACAATCTCTCCTTGTTCATCAATCAAAAACATTCGATCAGCATCACCATCAAAGGCTATCCCTAAGTCCGCCTTCTCGATCACCACTCGCTGCCGAAGATCAGCTACATTCTGAGGCTCGATCGGGCTAGGCAGATGGTAAGGAAAGTTGCCGTCCGGCTCAAAGTACATCTCCACTATTTTAACAGGCAGATGCCTAAAGAGCTCCCGCACAATTGGCCCAGCGACTCCATTACCCGCGTCGACTACTATCTTAAACGGCTCAATCTTGGCTGGATCGATAAACGATAAAACATGCTTGATCCAGTCGGGCAGCAGATCGATCTTGGTCATATCTAATTCAGCTGGTCGGTAATCCTCTTCCGTGACCACCTCGCCGATCGCCAACACTTCTCCATCCCCTCCAATCTGTATCCCGCCCCGCTTATAAAGCTTCATTCCGATCCATTCCTTGGGATTATGGGAAGCAGTGACACTGATAGTAACATCAAAATCCTTAGCGCCAGCAGCCCAGTTCATCATATCCGTGCCAGCCATTCCACAATCAAATACTTCGCATCCACTGTCGCGAAATCCTTGGCAGACCGCGCGATGTATGGCCGGAGCGCTCAATCGAGCGTCGCGGCCGACTGCGACCGTGTGACAATTGGTATAACGCTGAATGGCTTTGCCCACCATATAGGCACCGCCCTCATTTAGTTCGGTCGGATAGACCCCACGAATATCGTAAGCGCGAAAGATGGAAGAGTTTAAGCCCGGGCGATCACTAATCCCCATACTTGTTTAGCTCCTTTCTGCCTTAATATTTTAGCGCACTCCTCAATGGTTGAGCCAGTGGCCACTACATCATCTACCACCAATACGATCTTACCGCTAACCGATCCCTGCCATCGCTTCTTCACGGCAAACACCCCTAAAACATTACTCTGTCGATTGGTTTTAGCCAAGCTAAATTGAGGTTGGGTTGATTTCTGACGCACCAACAGATCGGCTGTATTTACCCCTAACTTTTTAGCCACCCCAGTAGCCAAGATCTCTGCTTGGTTAAACCCTCGTTGCCAACTCCTCCGCCAATGCAATGGTACTGGCACCACTAAATCAATCGGCTCAGCTACCAAGCCCCAAGAGTTAACCATCAGTTCGATCAAATAATCAGCTAAAATCCGCAGGCGGCGATATTTAAGATTTAATATCAACCTACGCAGGGGATCCTGCCAATAGCCGCAAAAGATCAGCCGGGAGAGCCCTCCAGCCTTTCGACAACCAGGGCAAATTCTAAAGCCTGGTGAGATCCGACCACAGCGATAACACAGTGGCGTTTTAGCCAGCGCCAAACTCTGCCAACAATCTTGGCATAACCAATCACCTATTTTTTGACAGCCACTACAGCGCGGCGGAAATATAGTATCAAGCAGTTTCCGGCTAAGCTGTTCCCACACTTACACCCGTATAAAAATATTTTAGAATCTGCTCAGCGGTCTGTCCGGCTGACGCCATATTATAAGAGCTCCATTGGGATAACCCCACTCCGTGACCGTTGCCTTTACCACTTAAGATAAAGTCTGGTGCGTTGTTGGATCCGGTAGCGATGATGGTAAAGTTCATGCTCTTAACATAGTTGCTATCGGTTAGATAATCAAAGGTGTTAAGATCCATCGTCGCCCGCTTGCCCGTACTGGTAATCAAACTAATGTTCCGCAACCGACCCGACGGGTAACGATCATCAATCATCATACTGGCGATCGTCTCGCCGGCAGCGGCTCCCGCCTTAGTCAACTGATCACTGAATCGATTTTGAACATATCCTTGCGATAAGGTCGCCTCCCAAGTTACCGGCTTAGAGTACGGATCAGCCACTCCCACCAGATACGGGATAGCCTTAGCCGCGTTGCCGCTACTCCAGACATTTTCTACTCCCTCAGTCGCTCCTCCACTATCGGAATGATAGTAAGTTAAAGCTGGCTGGCCACCATACAGTACCAATAAGCTGGTGGTCGCATCCACCGCCTGCGAGATGCCGGGACGATTAGTTTCATGATTAAAGCCATAATAAACTTGATCACGAGTGTCATCGTAGATATCAAAGATATCGGCCTTGGGATCATTTATCCTCCGTACGGCAAACGTGCGTGCCGCAATCACTTGCGCTTTTCTGGCCTCCATCGGCCAACTCTCTGGTACCTCCGCTAACCCCCTGAGGTAATCCTCTAACTCCAACTCGATAACCATCCAAACGTTACCGCTATAGCTCGATCGACGAACGGTCATAATCCCTCGGAATCGATTATAGCTACTGCTAATTCCATCATTACTAACTGTGATAATAGAGTTCTTGAGTGGGATAAACCGCAGATAATCATCAATCGAACGAGCTGACCCATTAATGTTGATCGAATAGCCACCGCTAATAGCCGTGACCACCACCAACTGATTGCCAGCTATTCTCTCCACCAACCCGCGGCTATCGCCCTGCCTGATCACCATCCCCCCACTGCTGCTGATGGTCATATTATTAGTGGTTGAGCTTAGGCCAACTCGGATTGGTCGCACCAATTTTAACTCCTCGTTTACTGTAATATCCCAGTAGATCCCTAAATCCTCCATCCAAGTTACATTTTCAACCACTGGTCTAAAATATTCCTTGTAAGCACCAACCTGTTCGGGGGCGCGGATGGTGAAGCTAAACCTACCCACCTCACCGGGAGCGGTATCTTTTTCCACCGCCACTACCCGATTTTTATTTAACCAGCTGGAGTGATAAAACAAACTTTCGCGATCTAAAACCCTGGCAGTTCCTAATTTAGTAGCATTATCGCCGGTGGCCCTCCAGGTGGTATTGCCTTTGTTCACCAACTCTACCCACATCGCCGCTTCAGCTCCTGGTGTTAGCGATACCGGCTCTGATTGTCGGACAAACCCCACCGAATAGATCGCTGGTTGAACTGTTATATCAACTACAAAATTAGTTTTTGGAACCCAGGCCAACCCCTCCACCACTATGGCAAAATTTTCTAAATATTTACCGGGCTTGTTCGGAGCACTGATCGTAAAGCTAAACTCACCCACCTCGCCCGGTGCCACCGAAGATGCTACCGTGGCCGCCCGATTATCACTCAGCCAACTGCCAGATTTAAACGAACTCTTTCTATCAAACAATTTGGCAGTGCCCACTTTCGCGGCAGTAGCCCCACTACTTAACCAGGTTAAATCGCCGGTATTCTTAACCTGTACGTTAACCAACTGGGTCTCACCCACCTTCATAACCACCGGCGTCAGAGTGGAAGTTAGTTCGCCAGTGATGGTCGCTGAGGTGGCATTAACATCAATATAAAACTCAAACCCCTCAAACCAAGCTAACCCTTCCGCCACTAACCCAAAATATTCTCGGTAGTTACCAGAGGTATTAGTACCTAACGTGATATCAAAAACGAATCGACCCACTCCACCCGGAGCCACTTCGGCCTCGGACATACTGGCTACTCGATTACCGCTCAACCAGGTAGTGGATCTTAGATTACTTTGCCGGTCCCGTTTACGCACCGTACCAACCTTTACGGCATTGTCGCCATAATTCTTCCAAGTGCTGGCACCCACGTTCTTGATCTCTATCCAAACTTGCTGGGTCTCTCCAGTTTTTAGACTAACCTTCTCAGCCTGAGCCACCCATTGGGCAGAATAGTCAGAGGCAGCCACTACCGGTTGAGGCAAGCTCACCCCTAACGCTAAGGCCAACAAAAATATCCCCGGAATTTGTGAATATCTCATCCTAACTAATCTAATTCTCTCTCTGTAATCCATCATAGATTAATCCGCTTAAATTACCAAAATGCTACCCCTTATATATAATGGTAGTACAGATGAAGATCGGTAATTCTGTTCAAATCTTTACCCGTCAAACCAACCGCCGATTACCGGCCAGTTTAGAGGAAGCCGAAATAGAAGAGCCAGAGATCAGTGAAGAATTAGAGCTACCCATTGATCTGTCGCGTCGAGGCCAAAACTTAATAATTATGGCTCCGATCGTGGGAGCCACGGCAGAAGACGTTAGCATCACGGTCAATCAAGATATCCTATTTATTCACAAAGGCTCCACCCCGCCCACCAACCGAATGGACACCTACTATACTAAAGAGTGTCACTGGGGGCCGATCGCCAGAGAGGTTCATCTGCCCCTATCCGTGGACGCCGATGATATCCAAGCATCACTCAAAGATGGGATCCTAACCATTACCTTACCTATAATTAGATCAACCAGTCGAACTAAAGTAATTAAAATACGATGAAAAAAATTACCAAGGGGGTTATTGCTATCGCTGGGTTTGGAACCAGGTTTTTGCCTGTCACTAAAACTATCCCCAAAGAGATGCTGCCAGTCGTCGATAAGCCGATCATCCAATATATTGTCGAGGAGATGGTAGCCGCCGGCATTACCGACATTGTATTGATCACGAGCGCTCAAAAGCGAGCAGTCGAAGACCATTTTGATCGCGCCTATGAGGTAGAGGATCATTTAGAAGCTGCGGGCAAGGTAGCCTTATTAAAGGAACTGCGAAAAATAGATAAATTAGCTAATTTTATCTACGTTCGACAGAGGGGCGGGTATGGTAACGGTGCCGCTGTGATCTCCGCCGAAAGCGCCATCGGTAACGAACCGTTTGTGTTAGCCTTCGGCGACGATTTGGTTAAGATCAAGCCTGGCCAACCATCCTTTAGCCAACAGATGATTGATGAGTACAACCAATATGGTTGCTCTATTTTAGGCGTTCAGCCAATGCCTATGAGCGAGGTACACAAGTACGGCGTGGTTGAACTTGATTCAAAAGGCTGGATTACCAAACTGATGGAAAAACCATCCCCCAAGGAGACTAAATCTAACTTAGTCAGCTTTGGTCGTTACCTACTTACTCCAGAGATCTTCGGCTATCTTAAAAAAGCTGCAGTTGGTAAAGGCGGTGAGATTTGGTTAGCGGACGGTATCGCCGCTATGTTAAAGAAATATCCGGGACGAGTACGTCAAATTAAAAGCGGCCGATGGTATACTACAGGTGATCCCACAAATTACTTCCGCACCCTGTTGGCATATAGTGTCGATCATCCCGATCTAAAAAAAGAATTAAAAGAATTCACTAAAAAATTATGAAAAAGATCCGATCGTATCTGCCATTATCTTTGATGTTGATCTTAGTCTTGGGAGCTGCCGGTTGTTTTAATCGAACCGCCAATAACGTGGTGATCGATCAAACTACCCCGATCGTACTACAGTACGATCGCCTGTTTGATGAGAGCACCGCCCTGGACGAGATCGTTAAACTCTACCAGGAGGATCACCCCAACATTACCGTAGTCGTTCGCAAGGTTAGCCTTAAACCAGGCGAGACCGTCTACGATTATCAGGCAGATCTGATCAAGCAGGTTGCGGACGGAAATGGACCAGACATGTTTATGATCCACAACGACTGGCTACCATACAACAAAAACCACATCAGCCCGATGCCAGCGGAGATGATGAGCACCCAAACCTACTCGGAGACATTTTATCCGGTAGTGGTTAACGATTTTGTGGATGCCAACCGCATCTACGCCATTCCCTACTATTTGGATAACCTAATGCTTTTTTACAACACCAATATCTTTGACGAGTTAAATATCAAGCAACCGCCCAAGACTTGGCAGGAGGTAGTCGATCTGGTACCCAAACTCACCAAATACGGCAGCGGCGACACCATTAAACAATCCGCTATCCCGTTGGGCACCGCCGCCGATAGTATTCCTCGTTTTGCCGAGATCTTGGCCGCTCTAATTATGCAGTACGGCGGCGAGATGACTACCACCGATCACACTAAGGCCACCTTCGATCTGTCCGCTCCCAATTCGGATCCCGCTTATTTCTCTGGGCGAGAGGCGCTAAAATTCTATACCGACTTTGCCAACCCCAGTTCGTCAGTTTACACCTACACCGACGCCAAGAATAACGACGGATCACTTAAATTCCCCATGGATGTCCAAGCATTTATGGAAGGCAAAGCGGCCATGATGATTGGCTACTCCTACCAAGTCGCTAATATTAGAAAGTTTGCCCCCAACCTGACATTTGAGACAACATCCCTACCTCAATTGCGACAGGGCGAACCATTAACAGTTGCCAACTACTGGGGTGAAACAGTGTCTAAGAATTGCGCGCATCCAAATGAGGCTTGGGACTTTATCAAATTTGTTATCAAGAACCAAGGCAAATACTCGTCGGCCAGCAAACGCGTCCCGGCCACCAAAGAAAGTAACGACGCGTATGTCGACCGGCAGTACTACGGCCCAGTAGCCAGCCAGGCCGCCAACAGTACATCTTGGTATCGCCACAATTCCCCAGAGGTAGAGGCGATCTTCGGTCGCATGGTTACCAGTGTCTTGCACGACGGAGTGGCAGTTTCAACCGCCATCGACACTGCCGCCAGAGACATCAACCAACTTGCCCAGGACTAATGGAAACTATCTTAAACCTCGTAGATCGCTTAAGGGTCGTGGCCGAACAGGTGGCCAATACCCTACTTCTCCCTGCCGGTGGAGCTTTAGTAGTGTTGGCACTGATCTGGGGAGGTTTTCAATATATGCAAGGGAATGCTGAGAGTGGTAAAAAAATCATTATTGCCGCCATCGTTGGCTTAGTAATAATGTTTGTGGCTTCATTATTGATCGCTCTGGTCAACAATACTCTATTAACCTAAAACTACTCGATAGACCATTTTCCTGATACAATGTTATTACTTTAATTTATTTTATTAAGAAAGGGGTAACTTATGGGAAAAATTCAACATGCTGTCAGCGTAGCTATCACTACAGTAGCTACCGTTGGGCAGGCTGCAGCCGTCTTCGCTCAAGTTAAGGCTCCTGCAGTTGGGCAGGTCGGCGCCAATACCGACATCATTCGCATCATCGTTAAGGTTGGTAACTGGTTGCTGGGATTGGCTGGCGCCTTGGCTGTTGTCTATCTGATCTACGGTGGCATTATGTACATCACCGGTGGAGAAAAAGGTGCTGAGAAAGCTAAGCAGATGATCATTAACGCAGTTACTGGGTTAGTCATCGTCGCTTTGGCCTCGTTGATCGCTCAGCTGGTTATCACCACCTTGGGCGCCACTACCTCCTAATTACCGGCGCAGATTCAAGTTTCAATCCAAAAATCCCCCAGCCGGGGGATTTTTGTTTCGTCAGTTGGTGCTTTTAGTCCAAATCATGCAATAGCCCCGAGGTGCAAACCTCGAGGCGTTCATGATTTGGAAAGGAAGAACAACTAAGCGGACCACAAGCGAACCGATTCCATCGGTTCGCGAGGAGCGTAGTTGTTCTGACGTGGTGCGCCCGGAGGGATATGGAACCCGTCGGGGTTCGGGCTGCCTCACCCCTCCTCGACACCTTGCGGTTTCGATTCTTCCACTACGGGGAAACTCCCGTTTCCCCGACCCCTTTCACTGGGTTCGAATCCCTTCTTGGCTCAATAAAAAACCACCACTCATCAAAAGATAAGTGTTAGTTTTTGGTGCGCCCGGAGGGATTCGAACCCCCGACCTATCGGTCCGTAGCCGATCGCTCTGATCCCCTGAGCTACGGGCGCATAAGACCTATATTCGCAGGATGCGATTGATCCTGTCAATCCAATCTTCTTTTTGATTGGGCGACTCAGGCAACCTGGAGCTGAGCGCCTTTCGCACCTTTTCTTCCAGACCCTGCGGTAACATCAGAGAGGTTACTGGCATAAATCTCTGAGTAGAAATTACATTAAGCTTGGCGACCCCCGCCGTTTGGGAGATCCAGAAACTTTTGATCTGACCGTACGTAAACATCTTGTCACTTATCGTTAACCCCTGGCCATCTATTCGGCAATTAACTTTCTCCGGTGACATCCTGCCGGATAAATATAATGCTACCCCCACCATTATCACTACCCCAGACAGTAACCAGCGATGAGTATAAATAGCAAAAATCAACACCAACACCAACACAGCTGCCATAATCAAATACCAGCTCAAACCTCGCCGATGGATCTCAAAACTTTCCGCCTCCCATTCGATCGGCTCTATCTCAATCGGTTTTTTAACTTCCTCTTCCATGGCTATAGATATTAAATGCTCTAACTATTATCTGTGATAGTAGTCCGCCAGACAGCGGATCGAACCTACATTATTAATTGGCGGAGGCGACAGGGTTCGAACCTGTGAGGGACTTGCATCCCAACTGGTTTTCAAGACCAGCGCCATAAACCACTCGGCCACGCCTCCGTGGCGGTGAGGGAGGGATTTACCCTTCCATATATATTCTATAAGTCGGGTATAAACCTCTCATCCCTCTGTCCGTCTTCACCAACGGTCTGCCCATCTCGCCAAAGCAAGATCGCCAAACCGTGGCGGTGAGGGAGGGATTCGAACCCTCGCAGGGGATTTCTCCCCTCTACCGGTTTAGCAAACCAGCCCCTTCAGCCACTTGGGTACCTCACCTTAAGATTTTTCAATGTGGGACTACCATATTATATACTGGCACCCCCGGCTCACCAAGCCCTAAAAGGCCACATATAGAAAATCTTTATAGCTGACCTTGCGACAGCTTTCGTTCATCCCCGACACACATCCCCCCACCGTTAGCTCGTGTAGCTTGTCATTGGCTGATGATAACTGCCCGGGCATCGTTAGATAGTTCCAAACAAAGGCGCCCACCTTCTCCCAGGTTGAGTCCTCTGGGCGAACTTGTTTGTAAATATAGTTAGCGCCATTTTTACTAAAGGTACCGTTATCGATCGGGGCGTGGCTAAACTGGCTGTCGGCATAATCGATTAACCCATTACCTACCGCATTGCCAGTAGTTGAATCAACCGACAGAGTCTCCATCGCTACTCCACCCGTATTGACCGATACAATCCCTCTGGGAAATACATCCACGTTCTCCAAGCCATTATCTAAATCATCCTCCGGCGAAAAAGTAATTATCTGTTTTGCTACCAAGCTACTATCAAACAACTTTGGGGTTCCTTCGAGCGAGGTGTCCCGTGGCATCACCAACAGCTCCGCCAATACCTGGCGGATCTTGTTGCGCGACTCATCTGCTTTAATCCAAGTCAGATCCCCATTTTTTTTCTTCTTGGCCCAGTTAACACTATTCTTAACCTGCGTGGCTTTATACACAAACCGGGCACCCGTTCTCATGGTGGCCAAACTGCCATCCGCCCCCAGCTCTTTGATCGTCTCCGCGATCTCCTCTTCAGCCATCCCACTATTTATTCCACTTACCAAGGTCACCAGCGATGCATAGCTCTCTCTCGCTTTTTGCAGATACGCTAATGCTCGAGAGTCCAACGCCTGGTCGCCCGAAAAATTATTCTGGCCATAGACTAATGCCCGATCAATCAGATCCACAATGCGAGGCAACTTGTTAAATGTCTCCTTGTATAGATCATAAGCACCGTCCACTGGTTCGCTTAATTTATATGCGCGCGCCACTCGTTGGATCGCCATCTGGTCATCACTTCCGGCAACTCCCTGATAAATAAAATAATTCTTATCCAAAAATCCTACATCATAAGCCAGTTCCTCCCAGATAGGACGGATGGTTTTTTCCCCCACCGTTCGTTGCCAACCAACCTCAATCGGCGCCGGCACCGGCGCGTTACAAGCCACATCGGCCGACTGCAGCTCCGGGATCTTGGTTCGGTCGATCTCCACTATCGCCATGGCCTGGCCAGTGGTAAAAGCCGACAAAGTCTCCTTCTGTTCAACTTCATCCTGGCCAGTCGAACTATACTGAGCCTTCTTTTTCAAAAAAAGATCCCGCACCAGATCTGGAGCGCCAGTCTTTAGCAGATCGATCCGAATACGATGTTTGTCGGTCAAATAATCTAAGGTCTTCAATAATCTAATATCCAACTTATGAGTGTATCCACCGCTGGTCGGATCAACTTGCCAATCAATATCGCTAATTCCGCCATCATAAACCACCAGTTTTGGGTCGCAACCACTCATCTTTTCTTTTAGTCGGTTAACGATCTGCTGATGAGCGGGATTATTATGGTCGGCTGGCACAAAGATCGATCCGCCCGCCAAACTACTAATTTGGTTAACCGATCCCATAAAGATATTGAATAACACCATCACAATTACGATCACCAAAACTGCCGCTAAAACATACGGGTTACTCAAAAATTTAACTACCGCTTGGACTATCTTTTCGGTTGCCTTCGCTACCTTGGCCGCCACCTCTGCCGCTATCCTGGCCGCTGCCTCTGCCAACCTGGCCGTTGCCTGAACCGCCGCCTGTCTCCCCGCCTCAACCGCAGGCCGGGCGGCCGCTTCTGCCCCTGCTCGCGCTTTACCGGCAGCTTCACCTACCGCCTTTCCGGCTTGGCCAGCCCCACTCCCCGCTCCCGAAGGTTGAGCCGCTGGCTTAGTAGTCGGAGCGGGCTTGGGCTGCGGTTCACCGCTTGCCTTTTTATCTGCCCCAGAGGGCCGGCTGCCTCGAGGGATCTTTTTATCGTCGTCTTTGTCTTTTCCGGTAGGTTTTCCCGACTGATCCGACTTCTTGGGTTTGTCTTCGCTCTTTTTTTTGGGTTGACGTCTTGTATTTGAAGGCTGGTTCGAGTCATCTCGATCCTTTTGTTGGCGCTGATCGTCATCATCACCACTACCAGTTGACCACTGTTGTATCCCTCCTACTTCGTCGGCCATGTCGTTAAGCCTTCAGACTTAAAATACGTGTCTGCTCAACTACCAGCAATTGGTGATTAATAATCGAATAAAGTAACCGAACTGGCTCCAGCGCTCCCACCGCGCTAATAAATTGCACCGGCTTTTCTTTACCGTTGAGATCCCAATACCACAGGCTGCCATCATCCTTACTAACAATAAACCTATTATCAGTCTGCCACACAAACTGTGTACTCTCACCGATCTCGCTCTCAAATAATTTTTCGCGGGAGTTGCTGACCACGTTCCATACCGCCAACTTGCGACCGTTCTCTCCGGATATATACAAGATCTGAGTGCCATCCGGTGAGCTGGCCACCGGTGTATTTGCTATTCGATCAGGCATCACCGTATTAAGATTTTTACTCGCCAAATCAAATAACTGATCATTGCCGTCGTTGCCGTTGGCATCGATCATCAAAATGTATTGGTCGTTATTCAGCCAAACCAACTCCGGATCTTCCAAGGTTACCTCCAGCGCTACTCGTTCCCAATCCCCTCCGTCTGGGTGAGCCACCACTAACGATCGCTCGCCGTCAGCAGTGATATAAAGATAAACTATCCGGCTGCCATCCGGTGAAAAATCAAGATTTTGAATACTCTCGTTTAACCAAACTGGCTGCCATCCCTGAGCGGTTTGGCGTGCATCATCAAACAACCACGTGCTTATGCCCGTATCTCGCGGCGCACCCTGTACCGGTCGCTCGCCCAGCGGTACAAACCGACCCCGCACCCCTCGGTTATCGTAAACGTTGGGTAGTTTGGGATTACCACCGAGTTTGACTAAAGCCATCGGCTCACCTGGCGCCCAGTTGACCAATTGGGTCTGTGGGATTATCTCCCCACCAAACAAAGCGGCCTGCTCTTTAACGCTTAGATCTGTTACCGAAAATCCACTACCCGGCGTGAGGTAGGCCACCGCCGCCCCGTTTCTAACCAATTCCGGAAAGGCGATGTTACCCTCGATCAGCACTTCGATATTTGGGGTAGGATCCAACTTTAAATTGATCTCTTTTGTCTCGCTGGCCGATAAAGTAAACTCCTGCTCCCAATCAAGATAACCTTCCTTAGTGGCTATTAGGGTATGTTCGCCCGCTTTTAATTTGATGTTCAACGAGCTAACCGACTGCCGCTTAAATTTACCATCGATCACCACGTCCGCCCCCGCCGGATCCAGAGTCAGTTTTAATGTCCCCCGATTGATCCCTAAATTAACCTTCCCCAACAGAAAATAGGCCGTTCCAGTTAAAAGCAACAGTACAAACAGGACAATACCGCCAATGGCCAACCATTTAGATCCGTTCCCCTTCTTTCGAGGTTCACCAGGGAGTACCGCCACAGAACCCAAACGATTTGGCTTGTCTATCCCCCCTCCAGACACGGCCACTCGGAGGTCGCTTGGCAACTGCTCCGACGACAAGCTGTCCATTTTTGGCGGAGTAGGCTCGGGTTTTGGATCAGTCATCTGCGTTGATTATCTAAAAACATTATACTACAGCTACTTTATTACATCACATATTGCCGATTTTGTAAAGAACACGAGGCACCCATCAACTGGCCAAAAACACACTCCCCGACCCTAATTCTGCTTATCGGTAAAGGGGTTGACTAAAATAAAAATATCTGCTATAATAAAGTAACGTCAAAACCAACCCAAACAGGTATGAAAAAAACAAATACCAAATACAATCCTTCCCTAAATCCCCCTTCGAGCCTCTCAGGGGGTATTAGCTTAATATCTCAGATCAGTTTTAACCCAGTAACTAAAACATTGTTATGAGCGACTTTATCACTAAATTGGGGATGGGACTGGTAGAGCTACTAAGCAGATTTATCGGTCTGCTCGCTGAGATGATCGCCGGCATTATTATGCCGATCGTTAACCAAATATTAGACATCCTGTTAGGCGAACCCAACTGGGTCTTCTCCTCCGACTCGGCGTTAGCCAAAACTCTGGACGGCGCCCACGCCGCCGCACTTAGTTTAGCCAACGGGTTTTTGCTCCTGGGGCTACTAATTGCCTCGATTGCTATTATTCTACGTATTGGTACCGGCACCTACAACATCAAAAAGTTTTTGGGGAGCTTTATCATCATGGCCATTTTAGCCAATCTTAGCCAACCTATCTTCTATGCCCTACTTGAGGTTGGCAATGCGCTGCTCAACAGTGTGTCCTATTTATTTTCCGCTACCGGAATTGGAGTGACTCTCACCGATATTACCACCTATCTAAAAGATCTGGCCGGCATCAAGATCACGGATCACTTTTTTCAGTTTAGCAATGGCACTGTTTTGGTATTAGTCGCCATGGTCATATCCGCCTGGGTATTGATCAAGTTAGCCCTACTGCTGATCGAGCGAGCTATCAACCTGTTTGTGATGTTGATCATTGCCCCGTTATCGTTTGGTTTGAGCGTGCTACCTACAACTCAAAAAATGGCATCTCAGTGGTTTGAGAATGTATTCAAGTGGTTACTGGCTATGCCAATCACCTACGCCATTCTGGCGTTGGGAGTATTTGTGCTTGAACAGATCGAAAGTGGTAAACCCAGTGAGTTTATTTACGAACTCAGCAACTCCATCAATGTACCCAACGGCTCACTGGGTGATAACATAAAAGATCTATTTTCCTTCATCATTGGCATGACTCTGATCTATATGGGCGGTACCGTGCCTAAGATGTTAAAGTTAGGTGGCTCTCTCACTGGATTGGTGGAATCACCCAACAAGATGATCAGCCTGGGTCAGAAAGGGTGGAAGCAAGCGGCCGATACAGTCACCGGCAAAAATCTGGCCGGGAAGGGCATTGGCCTAACCCGCAGTGCCACCGGTGGTCTGTTGAACTTAGCTACCGGTAGTGAAAAATTTGGAAAATTTAGAAACATTGGAACCCAAATAGGCGCTATCCCAGCAACTATCAAAAAAGCCCGGGAAGCACTGAAAAAAACCAGAGAAAGTGAATCTGGCATGGCAGCCGCTCGCGGTGTCACCCGTCTTGCGGATTTGAATATAGCTGGGTGGAATCCGTGGCGTCCTGGGTTAATCAAGGGTGTTCGCGGAGAGGTTCACGAAGAAACTGCTAAACGGCACGGCTATGCTGGGTATGACGCATTGGCCAAAACCCTATTAGACTCATCAGATAGCTACATCAACTATGCTACTAACGCTCGCGTGGCTGATGATGTAGTTCGTAACACCAGACTGGTTCCTAAGGAACGCTATAACGCCTACCGGTTGCTCCGCTCAATGCAACACGCCATACATCAGCAAGATCCAAAGATGAAAGATAGCCGAAGCGATCAACAAAAAATCACAGACGCCGACCTATATGGTGAGTTTATGGCCGATAAGAATGAGAAAAATAACCAGGGCTGGCTAACTTCCCGCATCAAACGTCTGACCACCTTCGAGAGAGATCGCTTAGTAGACCCAACCATGAAAGCCTACTATCTGGATAGTCGCGACGTGGAACCTCCAGCCGATAAAAGAGGCAACCAGTACATACCAACCCAGCGGGATGATCTGGATGATGAAGCTGCGGGAGGCATCTCCGCTCCCCATTACGCTTCCAGTAGCCGAGAGCTGCAGTTAGCTCAGGCAGAAGCCCGTTCAAAGATCGCTCGCGGCACACTAACCGCTGCGTTAAAACCGTTCCGCTTAGACGAACAGGCTATCGATACTATGATCGAGAGCCCCGCGATCGATAAACTATCTAAAAGTCCAGCCGCTCAGGCTGAATTAGAAAAAATTCGCCCTGAGATTCTCGATGCCTTGGCTCAACACGAAGATGGCACCGCTATTATGAGCGACCTTTCAGAGGGAAGAGCAATTGGCAAAACCCAGCTCCGCGTGGATATCCCTGCTATTAGAGAAGAAGAGATATCCGCCTTGGCCATCATCTCGCAGGAGGCTCAGATGTCGCCCGCCGATATCCAACTATCCCGCCAACTGCGAGATCGGGCTAAAGCCGGGAATATGACAATTGGACAACTGATCGATCGGATCAAACCTGCCTTAGATGAGACTCGCTCCGCCCAACAAACTGCTGGTGACCTATCCGCTCAAGTCAGCGCCGAGTTAGGAAGTGATACTACTCAAAGCTATCAACAAGCCGTTGATCTACTCATCCAAGAGCGGATTGAAGATGATCCTAAGTTAACCGTGGAAGCTGTTAGAGACAACATCCACACCGGAGCCAATAACATGTACGACCAGTTGATCAGCCGGGTCGGAGATATCGCCGATGTAACTGACGACATGACCGTGGATAGTGCGTTAGACCAGACCACTAAAAATAACTTAGATAAGTTCTTCCAAGATTCTGGCGGATTGGGCGCTGGCATGACCGGTACCACTTTAAACAACACTCGCTTATCGCAGGTCCTGCAGCGAGTTAGACTGATTCGCCAAAACACTAAGGCAGAGTTACCGCCACAAGAAAATAGATAAACATTATGGCTACTAAGATCCCTCAAAATATCGATAAAGAAGATAAGCTGGTAGGCCCGCTTACCTTAAAGCAATTCCTCTATCTATTAGGCGGCGCGGCTCTTACCTTTATCGCCTACCAGTATTACGCTATTGGCTATCTGTTTATAACTGAATTCGTAGTCATCGGTTTAGCTCTGATGGCTCTGGCCGTGATGTTAGCCTTTGTCCAGATAAACGGCCGGCCGTTTATTACCTTCCTGGCCAGCTTAGGATCTTTTCTAACTGCCCCCAAACAGAGATTCTGGCATAAGAATAATCATTTAGATAGTATGGCGGTTAAATTGGCCAAACCAACCGCTACCACTCCTACTGCCGCTAAGTCGATCGACAAAAGCCAACTCGAAAAATTGGCCACTATCTTAGATACGGGTGGTAAAATGGAGGTGGCAGAGATCTCCGCCACCCACGAAATTAATAATTTAGGCACAACCAAACCCGCCGCTCCACCCACCAACGAACGCGATTTGGGGGTAGAAGATGTCTTATCAGACACCGAAGTTTAAAATCCATGGCCAAAAAACAAAAAACATCCGCCAGTACTCAAAAATATCTCCCCTTCAAGTCCATTAAAGAAGGGGCGATCGTTATGAAGGACGGCAGCCTACGGGCCGTTTTAATGGTTAACTCGATCAACTTTAACCTTAAATCGCAGGATGAACAGACCGCCCTACTGGAAAACTACCAAAGCTTTCTTAACGCCTTGGGCTTCCCGATCGAAATTGTGGTCCAATCGCGGATCTTAGATTTAGATAACTACCTAACTCATTTAGGCAATATTAGCCGTGCGCAAAACAACGAACTGTTGCAGCTACAAACCCAAGAGTACACCAACTTTATCAAAGAGTTGATCGGCGTAGCTAATATTATGAGCAAAACCTTTTACGTGGTGATCCCCTACTCTCCCGGGTTAGCCGCTGCCAGTAACTTTTTTACTCGCCTATTTAGCAAACAGGCCGTTACCGTCAGCGGAAAATTTAAGGAGAACAAAGCCGAGCTGCTCCGTCGAGCCAATTTGGTAGTTAACGGATTGGCGCCCTTAGGGCTCAGCAGCGCTCTACTCAACACCGAGGAGCTAATCGATCTACTCTACTCTACCTACAACCCAGATTTAGCCCGCCGGCAGAAACTGTTTAATATCAGTGCCGTAGATGCAGATGTTATCACTAAGATGGCAGCCGAAAAGGAATCATAATGGCTTTATTTAAACGCAAAAAAGTCGACCCAGAAGAGGCTGCTGTACGCCGAGCGCAGGAGGTCTTTGAACAAGGCTTATTTTCTGTGCGCGATCTGATCGCCCCCACTTCAATCGCCCTCAAAACCAACTACCTCCAGCTAAACAGCTACTACGTCCGGACACTATTTGTGCTCACCTATCCTCAATATGTCGAGACTAACTGGCTTAGTCCGATCATCAACTTTGATATGGGCTTTGATGTCTCGATGCACATCTACCCAATGGAAAGTTCGGACATTATGCAGCTGCTCCGTCGCAAAGTCACCGAGATGGAATCCTCTCTTCGCATTAACGAGGAGAAGGGCGCGATCCGTGATCCAGAATTGGAGGTAGCGTATCAAGATGCCGAAGAGCTCCGCGACCGCCTGCAACGTGGGTTAGAGCGCTTCTTCCACTACGCCCTGTATTTCACTATATATAGTAAGAGTTTAGAAGATCTCAACTTAGCCACTGATCGGATCGAGACGGCTTTGGGTGGTCAATTGGTTTACACCAAGCAAGCTCTGCTCCAAATGCAAGAGGGGCTTAACTCTACCCTGCCATTGGCTTATGATCAACTTCAGGTGCTGCGCAATATGACCAGCTCTTCCTTGGCCACTACTTTCCCATTTGTTTCCTCCGATCTCACCACTAACGAAGGTATCCTTTATGGCATTAACCGCCACAATAATAGTCTGATCCTGTTTGATCGGTTTAAGCTCGAAAACGCCAACATGGTTGTATTCTCCAAATCCGGTGGTGGTAAAAGCTACGCCGTAAAGCTGGAGATCATGCGTAGCCTAATGTTGGGTACCGATGTCTTTGTGATCGACCCAGAAAACGAATACGAGACCCTATCTAAAGCGGTTGGCGGTAGCTACCTATCGGTCAGCCTTAACTCCGATAAACGAATCAACCCGTTTGATCTGCCAAATCTGGGAGCTGACGCCGACGGAGAAAAAAATCTCCGAGGGGCTATTATCGCCATCCTGGGCTTGATGAACTTAATGTTAGGCGCGCTCACTCCCGAAGAAGACGCACTGATGGATCGCGCCATCCGTGAGACCTACGCTTCTCGCGACATCACCATCGATATTAATAGTCAAAAAAATCCTGCCCCCACGATGGAGGATCTATATAATGTGCTAAAAAATGTGACTGGTGCCGAGAGCTTGGCTCAGCGGCTCGACAAATATGTTACCGGTACCTTTGCCGGAGTATTTAATAAACCAACCAACTTCGATCTCGATCGTGGGTTGGTGGTGTTTAACATTCGCGACTTGGAAGAATCACTGCGACCGATCGGGATGTACATTATCCTCAACTATATTTGGAACAAGATCCGCTTCGAACCGCGTAAACGCCTACTGGTGATCGACGAGGCCTGGATCATGATGCAGTACGAAGACTCGGCCAAATTCCTTTATAGTATCGCCAAACGCGCCCGCAAATATTGGTTGGGGCTCACCACCATTACCCAAGATGTCGAAGACTTCTTGAGCTCTAACTACGGTAAAGCGGTGGTTAGCAACTCTTCTCTACAACTACTATTTCGACAGTCGCCCGCCTCAATTGAGGTTGTGGCCGAGACATTCAATCTAACCGAGGGGGAAAAGTTCCTATTATTAGAGTCTGCAGTGGGAGAAGGTTTATTCTTCGCCGGCACTAACCACGCCGCCATTAAGGTCGTGGCAAGTTATGTCGAAGATAAAATAGCCACCTCCAACCCAGAGGAGTTAGCCAACCTTGGCTCGTTAGGCCCTATCACTAAATAATCTACCCATGGGCTCCCCCGTATTTGTTTTCATCACTACTACTATCGTCGCAGTGATACTAACTGCGACGATGATATCGCAGTATCAGCGCGAGACCACTTCGGTCGAGGACAAATATACCAACCGGTCTTCCGCCGAGATCGATGCCACCTATCACCAGTCATACCTCAACAGCGGCCTCATCACCGAGGACGGCTTCTATAGTGACAACATCATCAATGATGATGAGGTTAGCGGTTCCCCCATCAATACTCAGGCCGGCAGCAACCCAAACGATTTTGACGAAGATGGCATCCCCAACGCCACCGATCCCGATCCTTACAACCCGGATACCGACGGCGACGGCTTAGCCGATGGACAGGATCCAGCTCCAGTGGATCCCACTGTGGGACAAACTGCTACCCCCATCCCCACCCCGCCAGTCGATACTAAAAAAGTGGGTGAACTGAAAGTGGGCGATTTCTACACCAACGTTCGTAACCTTGGTCGAGGTGCCACCCAATGGGCCACCCACACCGAATCACGCCCCGGCGACCAGATCGCATTTATTATCTACGCCGAACTGACCAACACCAGCGATTACGTTACTTATGAGGCCATTATTACCGATCGGCTACAATCAACCCACTTAGAATACAGCGGCTCGGCTACCGTCGAGATCAATCACAGCCTGCCTCAAACTCTCGCGGGCGATAGTTGGATGAACGGCTACACTATTAAGGTCCCGGCCGGACAGACTAAGATCGTGGAGATTCGCTTTACCGCCACCGCGGAGTTGGACCAACCCAATCAAGTGGTAGTCGATACTAATTTCGCTTGGGTAGATACCGACAGCAACAATGATCGGAAAACTGACGTCGCATTTGTTACGATTGATTCGTACCCATTAACTAATTAATCAATGGCTCCCCGCAAATCCCCCTCCAATCAGACCCCTGCCCCCGATCCCGAGAACGCTCCGATCGGCAAGATCGTTAGCGATATCCAGCGGAAGTCCGAAGAAGAGCAGACCCAAAAAACAGCCGCCAGCTTGGGGTTGCCTTATCTAAATTTGGTCAACTTCCAGCCCGAACCTGGCGTGGTGGAGATCGTTCCCAAAGAATTGGTAGAAAGTGGTGGCGTCTTTGCTTTTAAAAAGGAGGGACAGAAGATCCATTTAGCCATTACCGATCCGCGGAGACCAGCCACTTTAGCCGCTCTGCAACAGTTAGAAGCAATGGACGAGTACGAGTTTGTCCCAGCTTTAGTCTCCGAGTCCAGTCTTAAATATTTAGCCGCGTTATACGATATTTTTGCTCCTAAACAGGTGGTCAGAGAAGATATCCACCTGACTACCGATCAACAAAAACAGGCATTAGACACTATCCAAAATTGGAGCTCTTTGGGGGATGAGGCAAAACGCTTAGCCATTAGTAACCTGTTCGAGACACTACTCTCTGGTGCCACTTATCTCAACGCCTCAGATATTCATATCGAGCCAACCAAAGACAGTGTTCATCTCCGCTTCCGGGTAGATGGCGTGTTAAACGATATGGCCGATCTACCTCACGAGCTACTGCGCAATATTGTCTCCCGGGTTAAATTATTGGCGAGTCTAAAACTAAACATTACCGACTCTGCCCAAGACGGTCGCTTTAGCATCAAGGCTGGCGACGCCGATTACGACCTTCGCGTTTCTATTCTGCCGACCGCGTACGGTGAATCGGTAGTACTACGACTGCTCCCTCAATCTGGAAGTAAATTTATCAGCCTAACTAAACTGGGCCTAACCGGACATAATGCCGAGATAATCGAGGGTGTCATCCGCCAACCTAACGGGCTTATCCTGAACACCGGTCCCACTGGCTCTGGTAAAACCACTACCCTCTACGCCGTGTTGGCCGAGATCAACGAGCCTGGTAAAAAAATTATCACCATCGAAGACCCGATCGAGTATCGCTTGGCCGGTATTACCCAAAGTCAGGTTAATGTGGACGAAGGCTATACCTTTGCCAATGGATTAAAATCTATTCTTCGTCAGGATCCCGATGTGGTGTTAGTGGGAGAGATCCGCGACAACGATACGGCAGCAGTGGCTATTAACGCCTCGCTCACTGGTCACTTGGTACTATCCACTCTGCACACCAATGATGCGGCTGGAGCGATCCCTCGTTTGGGCGATCTGGGATTAAAACCAGAATATTTCATCGAAGCGATTTTGGCGATCATCGCCCAAAGACTGGTTCGCCGGATCTGCCCCGACTGTGCCGAAGACTCCGCTCCCACCAATGAGGAGTTGGCGATCATTAATCAGGAGTTGGCCGCCTGGCCAGCTAATATTGAAAAACCGACAGTGCCTAACACAATTAAGCGTATCAATGCGGACAAAGCCAAGAGCTGCTCAAGCTGCAACGGCACAGGTTATAAAGGTCAGATCGGTATCTTCGAAGTATTACAGCCCAACGACGCCATCATTAAATCGGTGTTAGCCAAATCAACCACCGGAGAGATCCAACGTTTGGCTGTTGAGTCCGGGATGGTTACCCTAAAACAGGATGGGATCCTTAAGGTTATCGCCGGTGTTACCACTTTGGATGAGGTAGAACGGGTAACCGGCGAAGCGACCGTCTAACCCCCCTCCCTGTCATTGCGAGCGAGGGCGAAGCAATCTCTGAGATTGCCACGGGCTAAAGCCCTCGCAATGACAATTTGTCATTCCCGCGACTTGCCTGCCACGAGTAGAGACGGGAAGCCGCCGCCCCCTCGTCATTCCTGCGCAGGCAGGAATCTATTTGATCGGCTATTTAAGGTATAATTAAATCGTTAGGAGGTGATGCCGCTTAGGGAAGTGGCCATAACCTTCTTTTTTGTATGCCAAAACCGCTCCATCTGATATTTTTCTTTCTTATCTTAGGCGTTATCTACGCTGAGTTTTTGCCAACTCTTAGATCAGAACAAAACAGCATCGCTTACTCCAAAGACGAACCCTTTACCCAGAGCGAATTGATCCTGTCTTGGCTAAAACGTAGCTCTAACTCCACCGCCACTAACGCGGCGGTGGCTGGCGAGCAAGACTTCCTTAGCGACATCGCCATCCCCACCAACTTAGGTTCCGTCGCTGGAGATACCACCAGCTCACTCTCTTATAATTACATCGCTCCTCGCACCACCGTTAACCCAACCACTGGTTACACCAGCCCATCGACATCACCCGTGCCCACCCAGGATCAACCATTTATTGGGAGCGTTATCCCGCCGTCCGGCACCCCCCTATTCGAAGCTTACGCCAAGGGCGGATACGCTTGGTATGACGAGAACGATAACGTTATCGTGATGATGGCCGATGGCACCTTGCACAGCTTTTTAAAATCGGACGGCTCAGAAACCAATTGGCAGCAAGACCGTTTGGCTTACGATCCGATCAGCTCCGCCAATGCCTTAGCAAACTACTTAACCAACTATAACGGCAAAGTCGTAGCCGAAACCGCCACCTGGGCTTTTGTTAAGTTCCCGTCCGGCGGCTTTCTTAAAATCGCCAAATCAAACGGTGGGCAGTTCTTGAGTCAGCAGTAGGCCCTCATCTTCGTACAGGGTCTGCCACACTGCTTCCGTCACAAACGGCACAAACGGATGTAACAGTTTTAGACTGTTTTTTAGAATATGGCCTAACACTGCGGTGGCCGCCTCCGCCCGCTCTCCGTCCAGTTGCGTCTTATATTCTTCGATCAGCTTGTCGCAGAAGGTGTGCCAAAAATAATCATAGAGTTGCTCGCCAGCTTGACCCAACTGGTACTTGTCCATCATCCCGATCACTTCTTTTGTCTTCTGGCCGAACTCAGATAGAACCTCTTTATCGCGATCATTTAAATTGGCAGTGGCGATATCCCCACCTGTTCCTTTTAATGTAACAAAGCGGGCGGCGTTCCAGATCTTATTGGCAAAGTTGCGATAAGCCCTAATCTTATCTTCATCCACGTGGGTATCCTGACCAGCTGCTGTACCCATCATTAAACCCATCCGCAAAGCATCGGTACCATACTTGTCGATCATCTCGATCGGGTCGATCACATTACCTTTAGATTTAGAGATCTTTTGATTTTCTTTATCGCGCACGATCCCATTAAGGTAGACCAGCTCAAACGGAATTTTGCCAGTGCAGTAGAGCCCAAACATGATCATCCGAGCTACCCAGAAAAAGATGATCTCATGCCCCGTCTCCATCACGGTAGTGGGGTAAAAATATTTAAAATCTGGCGTATTGTCGGGCCAGCCCAAAGTGGTAAACGGCCATAAACCAGAAGAAAACCAAGTATCCAAGGTGTCCGGGTCTTGTTCCACCTCGCCCCCCAACGCCTTGGCGGCCTCACCCTCGTTCTCCGCTACCGCAAATTTACTGTGGTCTGTTTTAAGATAATAAACCGGTATGCGATGCCCCCACCATAGTTGCCGACTAATATTCCAATCCCGGATATTCTCCATCCAGTTGAGATAGGTCTTTTCAAATCGCTCCGGAATAAATTTGATCTGGCCGGTTTTAACCGCTTCGATCGCAGGCTTAGCCAACGGAGCGATCTTTACAAACCATTGCTGGGAGATCAGCGGCTCCACTACCGTTTTGCATCTTTCGCAATGGCCAATATTATGAGGATATTTCACCTCTTTTTCGATCAAATTCTGTTCTTTAAGATCGGCCAATACTTTATCGCGCGCTGCATTGATCTTAAGTCCGGCATACTCACTCCCGGCTGCTTCCGTCATCTTATAATCTTGCCCAATCACCGAGATGATCGGCAATTTGTGGCGCTGACCGATCTCAAAATCAGTTGGATCGTGTGCCGGAGTAACCTTGACCGCCCCAGTCCCAAACTCTTTATCGACCGCCTCATCCGCCACGATCGGGATCTCTCTATCAGTTAGCGGCAACTTAAGCATCTGGCCAACTAACTTGCTATAACGCTTATCGTCCGGGTTCACCGCTACCGCCGTATCCCCCAACATCGTTTCCGGACGAGTAGTAGCTACGGTGACAAACCCCGACCCATCACTTAACGGATACTTTATATAAGTCAGCTGACCCTCAACCTCTTTATGCTCTACCTCTAAATCCGATAGACCAGTGGCACATCGCGGGCACCAGTTAATGATCCGTTCGCCCTGGTAGATCAGCCCTTCGTCGTACATCTTTTTAAACGTGTGGTAGACCGCCGCGCTTAACGAAGGATCGAGCGTAAACTTGTTACGCGTCCAATCACAACTGGCTCCTAAACGCCGCAGTTGTTCCTCCATAATCCCCCGTTTACCTAAGACAAACTCCCGGAGGCGATCCACAAACTTTTCGCGACCCAAATCGTAGCGAGTTTTATCTTCGTCCTTTTTTAAGATCTTCTCAAAAAATACTTGGCTGGCGATCCCAGCGTGATCCGCGCCCGGCAGCCATAGTGTCGGCTCC
>Ga0172380_10002854_pt1 | contig 25283 bp, 26 predicted proteins | sample Leawe162metaG_FD_119747 | JGI IMG/M metagenome (GOLD analysis project Ga0172380, IMG submission 119747) | Leachate microbial communities from a municipal landfill in Southern Ontario, Canada - Leachate well 162 metaG | ecosystem: Engineered > Solid waste > Landfill > Unclassified | place...
CAATTAGTCGATAGATAAACCATTGTGAGTCCCGGTGAGTGAGCGTCATCACATCATCCCGCGAGGCCACATGCCGGGTAAGGCGACCGAAGACTGGCCGCTGAACCTGATTGACCTTGACCGCGAGGAGCATCAGCGCGGGCATGTCCAGGGCTGGCAGTACGAGGAGTTGTGGGAGAAACGGCGCTACACCCAAGAAGAGCTTCTGCTGCTGGCGCTGCTGGGGGAGCTGCCGGAGGCGACGCGGTATCCGCTGGTGAGGGAGCGGGCCTTCTGGGCGCGGGGGAAGCTGGGATTGCTTGAGGGGGCGCGATTCGTGACTACCGCCCGGAGGGTCAAAGTGCTACCATCGACGCTGCTGGTGATGGCGCGGAAACTCGACTCGGCCCGGCCGATCCCCGGCTGGATCAAACACGCATTGGAGGGTAGGCCATGAAAGCGTACATTAGTCGGCGTATGGCGAAAAAAGTGCGGATGGAAGAGCCGCTCCAGCAACCGGACGGGACATATGCGCGGATGGAGTTGCCCATTGGGGCTATAGGTGCGTTTTTTGTGTTTAGCTCACCGGATGGAGTGCGGGGTTTTTACGGCCCCGGAGCCGCGGTGGTAGAGCTAGAGCTTGACGAGGAGGACCAGCCATGAAGATCGTAGCGGTGATGCCGATTTACGGTCGGCCGACGGTGACGGGGTACAGTATCCATACGGCCCAGCGGATCAAGGGGATTGACGACCTGATTGTGGTGGGGAGCACGCCGGAGGATGAAGCGACCTCCGGCCGGGAGGGGGCCGAGTACTATCACGCTGACAATGATCCGCTCGGGTCGAAGTGGCAAATATGTTTTGAGATTGCACTTGCCAAAGACGCCGATGCTGTGCTATTCTTGGGGTCGGATGATTGGTGGCGGAGTGATATAGTTATGCAGTTGTCACCCCAGCTAAAAAATAACGCATTGGTCGCGCCTTATGAGTGGGGGCTGCTTGATCTCGAAACCGACAAGGCGTATATGCAGAGCTATTCCGAGCGTCACGACGGGGCCGGGACCGGGCGTCTCTATGACGCGCATTTTATCCGGGAGAAACTCGGCGGGGTGCTCTATGAACCCGACGCGCCAAGGGCGGGGATGGACGGATATGCCACCCGGCGGATCGAAGCGGCCGGAGGAAGTATCTATGTCTCACCGCGCGCGGTAGTCATCAGTCTCAAGGGCGTATCGGGGGAACAGCAGATTTACCGGACCGATGATCTTATTCACGCCAAGAGCATCATCACCGAAGAATGCGACCCCAAGCGGGGCTACTTCGATACCGTTAGACGGGAGTGGAAAGAGTGGGCCTCGAACTACTGAGCGTCATCATTCCAACGGCGGGTCGGCGGTGGGAGGAACTGCGCCGGTGCCTCTACAGCATAGAGCAGCAGGATCGCCAACCCGCCGAGGTGATAGTGCTACACAACCACGGCAAAACAATACCTAATTGGCTGAAAAGCGGAGTTATCAATGTCCGGGCGAAAGGGACGATTTACGAGGGATTCAACGCCGGGGTTAAAGCTGCGCAAGGCCCTTGGCTGATGATGATCGGGGACGATGATAGACTGCCGCATCGGGAATGGCTGAAGAACATATCTAAATACCTACGGCTTAAAACTCCGTGGAATTATGTATATCATCGGATTATTCCGACTGAGTACGATGGGTCTATACATCGGGGTATAGTGCCGCCTCTCACGGGGAAAAACAAACTCGTTGCGCAGATGATATTGCAGTGCCGGCACGGGATCGTATCTCACTCTGGCGCGGCCTACCGCAAATCACTACATGATGAGGTAGGGCCTTATCCCGAACACCTCTTGAGCCAGGGAGATACCTGGTGGTTGTCAAAGGCGTCGCTGATGGGGCGGCTCAAGCTCAAAAGTTATTACGCTGACGGTCCGATTGTCGGCGGCGATAACGCAGGTCAGCGGGTGTCGAAAAACTCCGTGGAGCGGGCGCGGGCTTATGATCTCATTGAGGAGATGGTGCGGAATGGGGCCTAACCGCACTTTAGCGGAGATTGGAAAAGAGGTTATCGCTCTAGTGCGGTATGACGATCTGACCTTGACGGAACTATCTCGGCAGGCGAAGACGCGGCGAAAGGCCATGAAAGATATAATCGCAATGTTAATAAATGCGAAGAAGATTCAGATGGTCAAGCGCGGGCGGACTTGGGTTTACAGGCCATACGAGGGCGGGGCATGGTTAGGCCCAAGCCCTTGCAAACACGGGAGAACATAATGCCAGAGAAAGCATGTTTTATCTCCATGCACAAACCTCAGGAGATTGACACCCTCCCCTGGATGCTGACGGGAGAGTGGTGTTGGCAGCGGGCTTACAAGGCCGATGTTCTCAACCCGCGCGCCGTTCGGCGGGACTGGCGGGTGCTGGATCAATACGGGCTAATCCTTGTTCCGGGCTATGTCCAGACCTTCCGCTTTATGCGGGAGATGATGGCGGTTCCGCCCAAGGGCAAGGTTGTTTCGTGGATAGACTACTCGGCGGCCCTGATGTCCATGCTCCCCGCGGTCCAGCATGACCCGACTCTCCCCGCGGCGGTAGGGCTGGCGGATGTGGTGATCATGCCCGACCCGGAGCACGCGCCCTACATCGGTGATACTGCCACCATCGCCCAGATGGTTCACCCGGTGGACGGGGAGCGCCTGCAAAAGCACCTCAAACCCCAGCCGCTCGAAAAGCGCCCGACCGTGGGCGGCAAGCAGGTATGCGTTTGGGTGTTTCACCGCTGGCCCCCGGCAAACTGGGTGACGCCCGCGATGATGACCGAACGACGGCCCGATCTCTATCACATCGCGGTAGGGTTAAGTCAGGAGGCTGTGGAGTGGGGACTGATGCACTTCGACGAAGCGTATCAAACCATCAGCACCAAGGACTTATGCACCCTGATTAGCAAGAGCCATGTCGTGGTGGACATGAACCCGTACCGCAGCATGGGTCGGGTGGTACTCGAAGCCGCGAGCCTGGGGACACCGGTGTATGTCAACCACTTCCCGACATGCACTGTCCCGACCTCGAAATGGTATAACGGGATCGGATGTGATGCAGAGCGTGCTCAAGAACAGGCTGATGCGGTAAAACAGCACTGGATTGAGCCGAGCAAAAAGCTGCTTGACTCATACATCGGCCAGCAGTAACGATCTAAGCCCTATTGATAGCACGCGCAAAGCGTGCTATTTTTATAGCGTAAACTGTCCGATTGAGGGGAAGTGAGATGAAAAAAGCAGCAGAATCAGGGCGGGAAGTGGCAAAAGTGCGCAAGATTATGAAAAAAGAGCGCGCTTTGGCTCTGCTGGCCATTGGAGAGTCGTATTCTGAAACCGCTCGGCAGGTAGGCATTAGCCGGAACACGCTTGATCACTGGCGACGCGATCCTGAGTTCGCCGCGCGACTGGACAAGCGCCAGGAAGAGGTCTGTGAAAGTCTTGACGACATTATCCGCAAAGCGGGGCCGCTGGCCGCTCGCCATTTCGTCCGGGTGCTGGAGGAGGAGCGGGGGAAGGTCCGGGACCAGAACCACGCGGCCGAGGTGATCTTGAAGTACCAGGATAAGCTCAAGGCAAACGACTCTCCGACTACCGTCATCGGTGATGACATGGACGAAGAGAAGTTCGAGAGTTTCAAGGCGAAGATGAAGGGCGTAGAATGAGCAACCGCGCCATTTGGCAGCGGTATCTCCTTGGGAAACCCGCCGCTTGGGTGCAGCTTTGCCGGGAGGCGAGCAAGGGGCCGTCATCGTACAAGCTCGCCTGGTTCCATCGGGAATGGGCGGACATGCTGGCGGCGAACTCCGACCTGATGCTGATCGCCCCGCGCGGGTTTATGAAGTCAACTATTGTTAACGATTATATTCTTGGAGATGTATTGTTTTCGCCGGAGGCGGATCAGCACCAGGGCTTGCTCGTCTGCGACAACGAAAACCGATGTAGGGATGCCTCGACTGAATATCGAATGATTTTAGAGTCTGACCTGATGCAAGAGCTTTTCGGCGGGGTGGACTATCACGCGGTTGGTGATGACATATACCTCACGCGGATCGGGGCGCGGTGGCATGATGGGGTATTGGAGACGAATGTCCGGCCCCGCTTGAGCGGTCCGACCATCGGCAACTATACCGTCAAAACTTCCCGGACCGGGATGCATATAGATCACGGCTGGTTGCACCTCGACGATGCCTATGTCAGTCAGACGGCGAGGAGTGTAGCGCAGCAGGAGGAGCGGCGGAGTCTCATACAGCTAGGATGGCTCCCGCTCATCGGCCCGCATACAAAACGGGTTATCACTGGAACGCGATATACTCTCATTGATGAGTACGGTGTGCTCGAAGAACAGGGCATACCAACGAATGCGAGTTCGAGATCGGCGGAGTTCCCGGACGGGACTCTACTCTGGCCGGAGCGGTGGGATCGGGAGGCGCTTGACCGGGCAAGGGCGATGTTTGGGGAGACCTCATATCGCCTCCAGTTCCTCAACGACCCTAGAGCGTTGGAGGGGGCCGTTTTCCGGGCGGAGCTTATCGCCGCCGCTTACGCACCGGTACTACCGGGGAACTTCTCCCCCATGCGAGTCATGGGGGTAGATATGGCGTACGGCGGGGATGACTATACTGCCGTCGCCGAGGTTGCAAAGCACGGGGATCGGATATACATTGTTTCCGGGTGGCAAAAGCGATTCACGGAGTACGCCGAGAAGTACCGCGTTTTGCGCGAGGCCTGCCAGGGGAGGGTCGCGGTGACGGAGGCGAACGGCCCGCAACGGGACGCCTACGAAACCCTCAAAGCCCAGGGCGTTTACACGGTGCCGTACCCGCTGGGGTCAAACAAGAGCAAGGCGGATCGGGCGAGAGAAACCTTGCAACCCTTGCTAGAAACAGGTCAGTTGGTGATCTGCGATGATCGGGTGCGCAAGGAGTTGCTTATGTTCTCCGGCGATGAGTCCCGGCATGATGACCTGGTTGATGCCGTGGTTATGGCGTGCTGGTATGCGACTACTCACCTACACAGCGGTATGACTACGCCGATGACAACCCTGAGCGCGGTCGGGCACGGTGTATCCGCGCCGAGCCGCCGGATTGGGGACCGATGGTAAACTACGATATAGCAGAGACTTCCGGCCAGTCGTCCCGGCTGTGGGGCGGCCTCCAGGAGTACCCCGAACCCCCGGCGTATGACTATGTCGGCATGAGAGCATTGATCGCCCACCACCCGCTGGTTTTCCGGGCGTACCAGATGATCGTCGAGGGGGTCCGGGGCGCGAGCTGGCGACTCTACATCCCCGACCGCGAGGACCTGGCGGAGAAGGTTGAGGAATGGCTAGAGGGGCTGTGGGCGCACATCTCCACGAATGCCGCGAACGCGGTGTTTGACGGGTTCCAGGTGTGCGAGACATGGTTCCAGCCCGACGCTGAAGGCTGGCGGGTTCCGCAACCACCAGTTTTTCCGTTCCCTGAGACGGTGCGGGTGCGGATCGAGGGCGCGGGCCGATTCAACGGTTTCAAGCAGGTTGACTACTGGCGCGGGAAGCAGGAGATTTATGTCCCCCCGGAAAAATCCATCCACTGGGTCTATGGCGGGGCGATCCACAACGACCCCTACGGCCTGGGGGCGCTGGGGGTCGTCCAGCAGTACGCCAAAGATCAAGCCGAGGCGCTGGCCTATGCGGTCGAAACCTCTTACCGCCATGCCTGCCCGTTGACATTTGTCACCGTTCCGCAGGCGGGTTACGATAACGCGGGCGCGGACGCGGCGACACAGGACATCAAACTGCGATTGCTTGATGGCAGGCTCCTCGTGTGGAAAAGTATCGCCGGAGAGCGGGTTGAAGCCACGGCGATCCAGCCGCCGCAGAACGCGGTTGCGGACATCATGCGGATGGTTGACTACGATGACCGCCAGATAGCCTTGGGTCTGTTAGTCGCATTGAGAACATTCTACTCCGGTGCGGAGGAGGGCGGCAGTTACAGCCTCGTCGAGGTGCAGCGGGATACCGCCGACCAACTCCTATCGGGGATCATCGAATCCCTGCGGCCGGGGTTCGAGCGGTTTGTCCAAATTATTCTTACCGCGAACGGTTATCCGGGGCTGGACATTGATTTTACGGTGGAGAAGCCGTCTGAACTCACGCTGAAAGCCGCCCGCGAGATGATCCGCGATCTCATCAAAAGTGCGGGCATGGCCGACCGGCTTGACTATGACCGCCTGACCGACCTCGCCCAGCTAAACATCCTCAAGCCCGAGGAGGAGATGGTCGAAGAGGCGGCCCTTCCGCCGGCGGATGAAACCCCCGCTGAAGAGGTTCCCGTGGCCCCTGTAACGGCCGAGGTGACGAAAATGACGCGCAAGGTCGAAATCCCGGAAAACGCGAGGGAGGCGCGTCGGCAGCTTGACGCCTTCTATCAGGCGAAAATCCCGACCCTTGAAGCGGCGATCTTGGATGGGACGGTGAAGAGCGATAAACTCCTCGCCCAGTGGACTGAGCAATGCGGCGATCATGCCAAAATGACATTCGAGCATTGCTGCGGCGCGGTGCCCTCTCTCCGCCGGGAACTGACCGCCGACTGGCGAGCCTATCCCCGGCGGATGTGGACCGCATACCAGAATGACTTGCGGACATTGGTTGACGGGATCGCCAGCATGAAGCTTCGGGGTCGGCCGGTGGATGACACCGCCGCGACTCAGCGTCAGAACCTCGCCAAAAAGCTGGCCGCCAAGACATTAGGATCGGTGTATCAATACTTTACCGACCTCCAGCAGGCCGCCGCTGCCGAGGCGAAGCATGTCTAGGATATGGGTTGCAGAAATGGATGATCGTACATGCGATGACTGCGCCATGCTAGATGGTGTGGTGATCGAGGATGATGAGGTGTGGGAGGAGGCGGTCGGCGACTATCCGGGGGATGTGCATGAGAACTGCCGGTGCTTTGAGGTGTGGTATCCCGATGAGCAATTTAAGGGCACAGGCGAAGAGCTAGGCGACAAGCCGATCCCGCAGGGCTTGCAAAGTGGTGCATATAGATATATTTTTCCTGTGGGGGCACTGCTGCTCTTCTGGCGCGATGAAAAGGACGATGGGCTTGTCGAAGACCTTGAGCCGACTCAGGAGATGGAGGACGATTACGAGCGGATGGAGAGGTGGACCAACCTGTGGTAGCAAATCGCCGTAGAATGGCTCTATGACTAAGAAAAACATAGGCCTTAGAATGCCCCACGTTGGACGATCAATTTTGAGTGGTGTGTTTATACCTGTAAAAATCGGGCGTTTCCTAGGGCTTTCTAGCGCGTCGGTAGATTGGCTTGTATCAACAGTCTACGCGAAAATGGCGTCAGAAAAGGGTCGAAAATCGAGTATGCGGGTTCTCGTATATTCGGAAATCGTGTAAAGCGTTGCTATTGCACAATCTACGGAAAAAGCGTTTTTGCATTTCGGACGGGAGTTTTTGGTAAAACCGACGGGCCAGCACTAAAACGGTCCCCTGTAGAATGAGCAATTGCAACGAGTTCTAAAACGGCATTTCATCAGATTTCGACGATCACCCCGCGAGGGTAGAGACATGCCGTGGAAAAGCCTTGAGTCGCTGCCGGAGAATCTGAAAACGGTCCTCGAAAACAAGGGCTGGGATTCCAGGCGCAAGCTCAAGTTCCTCGAAATCGTCAACTCCCTCCTGGAGGGCGGGATGGATGAAGGTGTAGCCATAGCAACGGCTCTCAAACAGGCGGCCGAGATGGACGAAGAGCGGCTTTCCAAGCGGGTTTCCAAGGTGATCATGACCGCCCCCGACACCTACATCCAGCAGGAGGATGTAGGGACGGGGCAGGTGCGGCAGGTCGCCCGGCAGCGCACCGCCGAGGAGTTGACCGCGGCGTTTATGGGGACGATCTCCCGGCTCCATCAGTCTGACGGCGCTACATGGCCGGTCCCGATCTTCATGGAGCATCCGTACCCCGGCGCTCTATCCCTGGGCGCGGTAGAGACGGTTGCGATGGTTGAGATGGACGGCGGGAAGCTGGGGATCGAGGCAACAATGCTTCTCGAAGATGAAAATCTCGCTAAACGCTTGACTGAGGGCACCCTATGGACCTCCCCGGCCGTGATACACGGGGGGATGCTGGGGATTGACGGACAGATCGGAGACTACATCGAGCACCTGGCACTGGTGAGCGAGCCTGCGCAACGCGACTATCGGGCGCGGGAGTTACTGAGTGCGCGTACAAACCGGCTGGCCCCTGAGCGGGCCACCTATCAGGAGGCGAGCATGGCAGAGACTCAGACCGTCATTGCGACGGTAGAATCCCTCTCCACGCGCATCGGCCAGCTGACCGCGGAACGAGAAGAGCTGGCGAAGGCGCTGGAGAAGGAGAAGCTGGAGCGGGGGGTGCTTGAAACGAAGCTCAAGGACATGGAAGTCAAAGTCCAAGAGGCGGAGCTTGAGACGCTCTCAAAGCAGCTTGTGGAGAAGGGTCTTGTCAAGGGCGAAGTCGAGAGCGTGATCGCTCAGATCAAGCGCCACCCGGAAGACCGGGCGGAGATCGTCGCCACGGCTGAACTCCTCGCCGCGCGGCTCCCCCAAGACCCGAACCGCCCGACCGTGAGCACCGTCCCCGGCGAACCCGCCCCGGACGCCAAAACCCGGATACAGAACGCCGAGCATGTTGTCGAGGCGTGGGCCGCCGAGAAGAGGGGGGTGAAGTAATGTCCGAAAATAATTTTGCCGCGAGTCAGAACTTCCGCCAGCTTTTGAGCACGACCATCAACGCGGGGGCGCTGACTTGCATTGACACTAACGGCTACCTGACCAACGCGGCTGACACGGCCAATTTTCGCTTCGCCGGGGTGAACCGCTACACGTCGGTGGCGCTTGCGACCGGCCTGACTGCGGTCGGCGATCTGGCCGAGTGCAATGTGACTCTCCAAGGCGAGTTCGTCGCGCAGCTTTACAAGGCTGGGACGAACCCCGATCGGATCCTCGATCCCGTCTACGCCCGGAGCGCGACTGCCGTCCAGGACGCGACCGACGCGACGAACGATGTCTATGTCGGGCGCATTCTCCGTTTCCTCCGGTCCGCGAATCCGGCGGATTACAAGGATGATACCTATGTCACCGCCAGCTGCTATGTGCTGGTAGGGTTTGACGCCACCGTACAATAAAGGGAGGTGAGATATGAGTGACCGAAGCCTTTTGAGCGACAGCTATGGGCTGGACCATATCGCGTCCGCCCTGGCTTTGCGCGAATCGTTTGAGTCGGCCATTGAGGCGACTCAAGCGGGACAGAACATCGCCGCGGTGTGCAAGATCGTTGAGCAGCCGGGGATGCTGGACCTCTCTCTGGCCCTGATGCAGGGAGAGGCGCAGCTGACCGTCGGGGGAGAGTATCTCGCCGACCGCCTGAAGTATTATCCCAATATCTGGACCTACCAGCCGTATCACAAGAGCCTGACGCTGGACTGGGGGTTCATGCAGGAGGCCGAACTCCGCGGGAAAAATCTTGCGGAGAAGGCGAGCCAGCTCCCGGCCCTCCACGCCCGACACGCGGAGACGCAACTGGCCTATCTCATTAACAACGGCCAGGTTGCGGCCACGGTCCCGGCGTACATGGATGACACCGCGGGCAATGCCCTTTTCAGTGCGGCCCACCTCTACGGCGCCACGACCTATGACAACCTCGAAACCACCAACTACCTGACGGCCGCGGGGAACATGGAGGACAACCACGACAACCTGATGAACGGGATCACGGCGTGGATCAATGCCCCCGATTCTGACGGGAAGCCCGGCGGGTTCGGAAACAACCTCGGGAACTTGATGCTGGTTGTCTCGCCCAACCTGTGGCGTGTGGCGCGGGTTCTGACGGAGGGCAATACTTTCGTTGACTCCACCGGCGTTCTTCGGCCGTCTGAAGCGGCCGGTATCCCTTGGGTGCAGGTTCCGCGGCTGGACAACGAGACCTGCGTTTTGACCCGGCGCCCGACCGACCCCGTGGCCGGATTCTATTGGGGCCTCGATCCGTGGATTCACAGCGCGGTGAAGCAGCCCGACGCGGATCGCGCGACCTTCAAATGGACCTACGCGCGCAAGTGGCGCGTTGCTCCTTCAACTCCGCTCGCGCTGTACTACCTGGGGGCCTAATGGCATACGCGACCATCGCAGAACTAAAGGCCTATCTCGCCGACCCGGCTTCTGGCGCGGCTTCATCCGCCGGGATGGTGGATAGCAACGGCAATACCATTACCATTAAGCGATGGTCAGATGCAGAGTTACAGGCTCAGCTTGACGCGGCTGACCTATACCTGGCGGCGATGGTTCCTATGGTGACCATCGCCGCTGGGAACATAATGGCGCGATCCATTGTTTTATCGTATGCGGCGGCGAACATCCTTGACTCTGACCTGCCAACGGTGATGGACGGAGAATCAAGGAGCAGGGCCTATGCGCAGAGGAAGCAGGCGGAGAGCATGATCCGGGACGCCCGGAAATGCCCCGCAATGCTGGGGACAGTTAAAGCCCCGGTATATTATCTTTGAGTTTGGTCTAAGCGGATTGCCATTGTTCGATACAGGGAATATCAATATACCTTGGGAAAGAATATCTCAATTAGCATTGGTAAATGTTAACTTGCATTTCCGACAGAAGCTAAATCCTGATGGGCCTTGGGCGCCGCTGAAGCCTGAGACATGGGCGCGCAAAAAGGGGCCGCGGGAACTATGGGAAACCGGCGATCTATATCATAGCTATAATCTGGCGCATGATAAGTTCCATGCAGAGGTCTTTAGCGCCGGTGTGGATTATGCAAAGTACCACGACCAGGGCGCGGAAAATCTCCCGATTAGATCATTTCTCTGGCTGGACGAACAGGTGATCGGGAAAATGGGGCAGTTGACCGCGGCGAGCCTAACATGGTCGAAGTGACAACTCGTTTCAGCAGAGCGTTGACAACCGGGGTTCTCCGCTGGCTGGGGAAGCTGGAATCGGATATTGTTGACCTGAGCAAGAAGTCCGACGGGACGAAAGTATTGACTGATGTCATATACCTAACAATATATCATCCAACACATTATCCTCAACCGCTGCCTTCATCCACCCTATACCTAATTGCCTACGGCGGCCCGGCTATAGATTGGAGAGATGGTCAGCCGGTCAGCGCGACGGTAGAGTACCGGCTGATGAAGGGCACCGTGCTACAGGCCGATGGTAGCGCGGCGGTTGTGGCCGACGCTCCTCTGCTCGGAGACATTGCCGAGGCGCTGCTGACCTGGTTCTCGCAACTTGGCAAGGCGTGGCCGGGGAAGTCATCGGTCTATACCCCGGCGAATACGCTTGAGGAGCGGGACTTCGAGCGGCTATGCAGGTTGGACCGGGCGGAGATGCGTTATCACGCGGAAGTCAGCGGCCCGGACGGCAATGCCGTAAACGCGATTGCATATACCATTGTTTGCACATGGAACCTAGGGAGGTACTGATGACGAAGATTCGCATTCTCAAGCTCTGCAAGCTTGGTAAGCCGGGGCGGAGTATTCTCGATCCGACTAAGGAAGAGATTGCTTTTGCCAAGGCGAACCCGACCATCGCCCGCATTTACGGCGAGGTCAAAACGCCGCGGGTTATGCACCCCGTGGAAAACCTGGAACCGGAGCCGGAGTACCGGCCGACCACCCGGAAAGGGGTGAAGCATGGCGCAGCCTAACATCCGACCGGGGACGAAGGTCGGCCTGCCGGCGCAGTTTTTCGTGTCAGCCGGATCGGGCCAGATGATTGCGCTTCCCGGCGTGAGCAACATCGAGGTCAAAAACACGATTGACCCGGTGGAGGATACCGACGCTCCGAACCTCCAGAAGGGCGACCGCGCGGGGTATCAGAAATACACCGGCAAGGCAACGATCACCGGCAAAACCGTGGATTTCCTCGCGTGGTGCAACGGCTACACAGCCTCAACCTCGACCGACACATTTTGTGTCGTTGAAGATATTGCCGTAACAGCGGGTGTGGGGGCGCTTGGCCATACCCCGTTCACGGAAACCGGCGGCCTGGAAACCGTGGCGTTGTGGGATTCTAACGGTGATACCCTCAATCAGGTTACGGGCACCCCCGGCGCGGGGGAGTATTCCGTCGTGGGGACGGTGCTGACGGTCGGCGGTTCTCCGACGGCGACCTACACCGCGAGCTATCTCGCCAGCACAACCACGGGGACTCCGACCGGGACGAAGTTCGAGCTTGACCTGACCAATCGGCCGCCTCGCTGCTGCGAGGTGTGGATGGGCGGATATACGATTGATCCGTCCACCGGCTGCGGATACGCCTCAGACAAGGCTGAGGTGCTCGTTCTCAAAAATGTCGTTTTCACCGGCGAAATGCCGATTTTCACCGCCCAGCTTGAGGAGAAGAGCTACGATGTCAACTTCACCGCCAACATCTGGGCGCGGGACGATTTGACTCACTACATGCCGCAGGAGCCGGAAGCCTAGATAGAATGGCTCTGTGCCTTGATAAAAAGATGGCCCTAGAATGGACGACGTTGCATGATCGTATTTTAGGCGACTAGTTACACCCTGAAAAATCCTGGGGCATTCTAGGGTCTATTGCCGATTGGCTTATATCAACGGTCTTCACGATTTTCGCTCGAAAAAGGTGAGTATGCGGGTTCCCGTATATTCGGAAATTGTGAAAAGCGGCATGGTTGCTCAATCTATGGAAAAGTCGTTTTCTCGAAACGGATGGGAGTTTCCGGTAAAACCGACCATCCGGCCCGAAAACGGTCCCCTGTAGAATGAGCAATTGCAACGAGTTCTAAAACGGCATTTCGTCAGATTTTCACGATCACCGGGAGAGGGTAGAGTAGGGTGGGAAAACTCGGTCCAGCACACGCGCGGGCGATGATCCATGCCGCCAAAATCTTGGCGGAGCACCAGCACGGTAAGCGCCCCGTCGTGACGGAGCCTCTGATCCTCGGCGGCCGGAAGCGCCGGGAGAGTACGGTCATACCCCCCCGCCGGGATGAAGCGGCGATGGATGGAGACAGCGATCCCCCCTGCTTTGTAGACGCCTGGGGTTGCGTACGGCCCGAAGCCGTTGCGGCGCAGGGTTTTATGGTCGGCCGGGAGATGGTGCCCTGGCCGACCGTTGCTGTCTGGAACATCATCATCGGGCTGCCGAAGGCGCTTCAGGCTTATCTCACCGCCAGACTGGGGAAGCAGATCATCATCGCCACGGCGCTGGGGGCGAAGGCGGAGGAGGACGCTCGAAAGGCATTGCTCTATTTCGAGGAGTCAGACTCTCTTTACAGGGAGTCGGGGGTGAAGTTCTTTCCTGAGCGTGAAACCGATATTATTCACAATATGGCATGGGGGCTGCTTTATCCGGTGATCGGTTACGATCAGGCGGATTTCCCGCAGAATCTCCTCCAACGACCCCGGACATCAGAAGAGCTAGAACTGATGGACATGACTGAGCTGGGCCAATCTTTGGTGGACAATGCCGATGACATTATGGCGACCATCGGGGCGTACTTCCGTGCTCCGAAGCGGGATGGTGGGGCGCCCCCTTTTCGACTGCCGTAGGGCCGATAGAGCTTGCGGTGTCGGTAGCAAAGATACTCGGCCAGTCGTTAGGAACAATACTTAATTGGCCGGTGAACGAGTTCTATGCAACGGTTTATGGTCTTGAGACTTTGGCGGTGATCGAGCAAGCGGCCATAGACGAAGCAGTGAGGCGGAAGAAGTGATAGAACAAAAGGAATTACAGCTTATCATTAAAGAGAAGGGCGCGGCGAATGCGCTCAAGTCCCTCGGCGAGATAAACAAGGAGGGCTTGAAGGGCAAGGGCATATTCGCGGCGACTTCAGCGGAGGCCGGTAAACTATCAGCCGCCATCGGTGGACTATACATCGCGGCCGTAAAGGGCATTCAAGAGCCAATCCGCGCGTGGCAGGACTGGCAAAAGGAGATGTTAAATACCAATAGAATGATGGGCTTGACCGACCAAGAGCTAAAGGTGTTCGAATCCCGGATGTTGTCCTTGGCGAACGGCCCCCTTGGCGCGGCTCCGAATCTGCTTGCCGGTATTACCGAGGGGATGTATACCTATTCATCCTCACTCGGTGAGGTGAAGAATCAGGCCGTTGTGATGGATGATATTGCGGCGGCGACTGAGGCCGCTGCTGTTTCTAACTCTAATTTCAATATGGTATTGGGTCAAGGCGCCAAGATTGCGTCAGTGTTTGCTACCGGTCAGGGAAGCATACGAACCACAATGGAACAAGCCATGATGGCGGAAAAGATTGCTATTGCTACATTCGAGGAGATGACAGACGCAACATATATCGCATCCGGCGGATTCAATCTTTTAGGTTATGACGCGGCAACAACGATGGGGGCCATCGCTACCGCTACAAAGGTCGCGGGCATGAATGCCAACCGCTCTGCAACAATGCTAAAGATGTTTAATACGCGCTTGTTTGCTAACATGGATGCACTTCGTGAGGCAGGTATTGTCGCAACCGACTGGGCCGGGATTCTGATGGAGGTTCGGGATAAAGGCCTGCTTACATCGCAGATGTTTAAGGATATTACGGGACCGCGATATTACGCTGGCATATATCAAATGGCGATGAACGCGGAAATGCTCGCTTCAACAATTGATCAGGTGCGGAATAGCACCGGGAACCTCGAAAAGGCTTGGGATGCCTATAACGCGCAGACGCTTACGGAGTCTATCCGCGTTGCCAACAAACACGAAGCGGCTATGGCGCGAATGGGACAAGAGTTAGAGAAGTTCAAACCGCAGATTGATGAGTTCCAGTCGTGGATGCAATTGACATTGGCGCAGTTAGCCGGATTCTTCATGAAGAATCAGGAATTAGTTATTGGATCATTGTTAACTATACGCGCAGCAATGATGGCCTTCAAGGCGTCTAATCCGTTGGGGTGGGCCATTGCAGCCGTAGAACTATTGGTGGGGATAGGGTTATTGATCACGTCGGCGTTCGAGGATGTTGATAAAGCGGCTCTGGCGGCCGGTGAATCAGCGAAAAAGATGCTTGAGGATGAACTGGCGGCGACTCAGGCCGCGAGGGAAGGCGCGCAAGCCGAACTCGAAAAGGCCCAGGCCGCCTCGGCCGGGGCGGCCGAGATCGCGGCTCTCACTCAGCGGACCGAGGAGCTTATTGTCCGCGAGAAGGAACTGACCGACGCGATCACCAAGCAAGCCGTCGCCAACTCCCTGCTGCGGGCCTCGGTGGCGGCGGGCGAGGTGGGCACGGAGATCGGCGGCGGGGCCGGAGGTGCTGCGGCGGAGAAGGTGCTGCGGCAACTACTTATCACCCGGAACGAGACGCTCAAATCTGAAGAGGCGATTGTCGAGCAGCAGAAGCTCCAATCCACCCTCGCCCAGGACATAGCGCAAAATGCTTATGACGAAGACGGGCTTAGAGCCTCTATCGTCAAGTACCTCGCGGCGACCCTGGGGGTGAGCGAGGAGTACGCCGACGGATTGATCGAGCAAAACATTGATCTCGAAGAAGCTCAGATGTTTCTTGAGCAAGAGGGCATTCAACTCGCAGCGAACAAAGAACAAATTGCTAATCAAAAAACATCAACATCAATGATAAATGACCTCTTGCGCGAGCAATTCCCATTGTATCAGGGTGTAAATGAGTTCCTGGAAACGCGCAAGGACATGAACGACCAGGAGCGGGTGCAAGCCGAGATAAAACTTGTCAACCAGGGCTTATACTTAGATAGGCTTTGGGATGAATTAGGGCTGAAGATCAAGCTTGCAGAAGCGTCTAAGGAACAATTCCTCGCGCAAGCGGCGTTGAACGGTCTCACCGAGGCCGGGATCGCCAACATCACCACGCGCATGGATGCCTCTATCGCGGCGATGAAAGACCTGCAACATCAGGCCGCCATTACCAAGGGCCAGACGCTTGACGCGCTTCACTACTCATATACCTATACGGCTGACACCGGCGAGGAGGAAGAGGGTATTGTTCCGGCTGCGGCCGGTGAAGCCGAGGCGGCCGGGGCTGTATCTAACGCCCGGAAGCTGGCGGAGGCGACGGCCTATCTCGACGCGCGCGGTGTCAATCACGCGGGCTGGGATGAGAAAAAGATCATCGCTTACTACGATGAGTATATGCGTCGCAAGACTGAGGCGGAAGCGCAGGCCGACAAAGAGGCGCAGGATCGGCGGGATGCTCTCGGCGGCCTTGAGACGCGGACCACACAACAGGAATCAGCAACGGCGGCCGAGGAAGAAGCAGCGCAGGAGCGGATTGACGAGCAAGCGGCGGCAGTGGCATCCAAGCTGGACTTCATCGGCGCGGCGTTCTCGAACCTGATTCTCAAGGGCGGCCAGGACTTCCTCTCGATCATCGGATCTGGCCTATTAAATATTGCCGATATGTTTATTCAAACATTGGTGCAATCGGAATTAACTTCATTGCTGGCGAAAATCCTTCCCGAGGGGGGATTGCTCGGCTCGATCTTTGGCTTCGCCGAGGGCGGTGTCGTTGACCGTCCGACCCTGGCGATGATCGGTGAGGGTGGAGAGCGGGAGTATGTCATCCCGGAGAGTCGGTTGCGCGAGGCGATGAACCGGTACGGCTCCCTCGGCCCGGCGTATGCCGCGGCGCAGGTGTCAGGCCAGACGGTACAAGCGGCTCCGCAGGTGACGGTGCAAGAGAGCACCCCTCAGATTAGTGTGATTATGAATAACGAGGGGTTACTGGTTGCGACGGAGAAGGCGCGGCGGGCGCGCCAGATCAAGCAGGGCGTCAGATGATAGTCTATCAGCGAGTCTTCGCCGGTCCGACGGAGATCACCCTCGCGGTGAGCGGGTGGGCCTCTGTCGCCGCGGAGTATCTATCCGGCAGCAGCCCGGCCCTGGTCGGGACCGGATCGGTCAAGATCATCCTCCCGATTTTGTTCCGCGAATATGGTTTGACCTCGTCGCAACTCCGGGCGACCGGGGAGATAACGGTGGAAATAGTCTGCGGGTCCACGACCATCCGCCGGGTCTATCAGATAGACGGGTGGTCGCGGGAGACCGAGCTTGTAAATGACGATGCTCTAAATGTAGAATTATCATCGTCATATAGTATATCACTCGACGCTGGTTTGGGGGCCGCCTATCGGCTGGCGTCCCAGGCCTGCTACCTACCCCTCGCCATGCCGGGGATGACGGTAGATACCGCGCCGGGACTGGATGACCGGTATCTCTCCACCGGCGGAGTATCACTCAGGGAATGGCCGGGAGAACTAGTCGTGGGGCTAATCTCCAGGGCCGCCCGCATGGATTGGGCGTTAGCGCCGCTCGGCGCGGGGATCGTCGCCGGAGATTACGATGGGGTGTTCGGAGGTGGTTTGACCCTCTCGAACCCCGGTCCGACGGATTTGCGCCTCGGCGTGAAAAGCGGATCGGCCCCGGATGGGCTTCTGGCGATGCTCTTCACCGCCTACAACGGGGCGATCTATGCCTATCTCGCCCCGGATTTTGCGCGGTATGAATACCCGGCCGATTACGCTGCCGTACCGGCGGGCGGGTTTTATGCCCTCGCGGGGACGGGACTGGCCTACCTCGGCGCATGGGGTATGCCGCGAGAGATGTATGCCAAGCGGATTTACAAGAGCCGGTCAATTTTCATCGGCCGAAGCCCTTTGACCGGTGGGGGGTATAACCTCGTTCACGCGCAGGTCGTGGGATCATGCCTGCCGACGGCGGACCGCAGTCAGTATGACGGTTATGTAGCGCAGCGGTCAGAGTATCCGCCGCCCTATCCGCTGGCAACGATCATCGCCGCCGAGGAATGGCGCGAGCGGATATGGGCTGGTACTACACCAATGGAGTTCATGCTATTTAATGATATAGACGGCTGGCATTTAGATACGGCATATTCATATCTCCCCGTTGTGGAGGGATGGAGCCGGAATGTCTATATCCCTGTAACAAGCAGAATTAGCATTGCTTACGATGATGCACCGACAACGATTACTCCGGGAGACTATAGTTCGGGGATGCTTACCCCGGAGGTACATGTATATCGGCGCTGGGAACGCAACTGCTGGGCTTCGGTCCCGCCTGACTCAACGGGTGGACCGGGATGTTATGATCCGGCGGGAGCGGATTTAGGTATGGTTCCGCAGGTCGTAGAACCGGGATGGTACGCCATTGGCGCATGTGGACCCGATGTGCATATCACCTCCAATCGTCATCCGTTCGGAAGTGATTATCCGTCAATGGGTATTCCGTACAATCGCATAAGAGCATATACTATCACCATCGAACCGATTGAGCCTATCAACATGATAGGGCGGGCGATTGAGGCACAGAGCGAATTAGTGTCGGTAGAAGGCGCAAGCACTGACGGCGATTTAACCGGGCAAGCAGCTAATGACTGGAATCAATATGGGCGTTTAGTTATTGCAAGTAGAGATATATCTGGCACAAGAACTATGTTAATGGCGTTAGGTTCAAGCGCCGTCGGAATGCGCATGGCCGAGTTAAACAATAAATTATGGATTGCTTACACTGATACCGCACGCCCTGATACCACATGGACCTACGCTCAAGGCCAGCAGCCGGAAGGCGTGAGAGTATTGCTCGCGCCAATTACCTACTCCGGCGCATGGGTGCCCCGCGTGGCAGGCGATCCGTTCTATCTCTTGGCGAGCACCATCCCTCCAAGCGCCTCTAGTCTGGCGGAAAACGAGTTGCGCGAGGGGATGATAGACTACGCCGTTGACGGGATAAAGGCCGACACCGACCTATACCTGGCCGTCCGCAAACGGACACGCAAGCTCGAAAAACTGATTTTGCCGGTGAGGAAGTGCCAGGCCTGCTGGGATGATCCCGACGAACCCGGCGGCACGCCGTACTCCGGCGACGCGGTGATCGCCAACATGGGATATAGCACAATCGGCGGCGATGCCACAGAATGGCTATCAGCGGGCGATTACATCAGATACTACATTCCCCGGTGGACCCGCGATCAGGAACTTGAGAACTTCCCGCCGATAGATCAGCGATTGGTGCCCTATCCCGTCATACAGCGCATAGTCAGCATAAACTATGATAAAACGACTATGCTCACAACGATCATCACTGATCCCGGTCCCGACCGGTCGCATGTCGAGGACGAGGGAAAAATCGCATTACGCTATCATGCGACCGGGCATTGGTCGCCGGGAGCATCGTCATCGGTGGAGGACCTTGACGCCCCGGCCGAAGCGGAGATATGGATTGACCGCGGCTGGGGGCCGTGGTCAGCGGAGCTTTGGAAAGTCCCGGCCGAGGTCTTGAAAACATTGACCCCTGGGGTTATAGACATACGCGCCGCGGTAGTTGTTGTAGCGCAGGCGACGGAGGATCATCAGCACACGGTGCAGCCGTCATATGATAATGGCGCATGGACCGCGCTGCTCGAAGCGGAGCCGGTCGGGGATGTGGAGGTAATAGGTACGAGCCTAAAGGGGCGAGTCATTGATCTTGATGAATCGCCCGGTATCAGCTTCCAGGCCGACCCCGGCGAGGTGGAGGTTAGGTATACTGCTACATCACCAAAACCCTATGCTTTTGCCGATAAGTATATCATCCATGACGGAGATGTATATTCATTGGTATCCGGGGCGCTGGTGCTTGTGTATCCCGGCCCGGCCGTTGAGGCTACTCCGGTTGGAGATGGGATTGTCGGCGGGGACGGGAAAATCTATCTACCAGTCGCGGTAGAGGACGGCGCTAGAATGTTGGTAATAGCCGAGCATCATTCGCCAGGTGAAGGGCTTCGCCCCCCGGCGTTTGACGGCGGCGCGCATGTATCAGACTGGATGAAGCTCCCGGCGGAGTTCGGCTTCCGACAGAGCGGCAATGCCTGGAATCTGTCGAGCCTATCAGGCGCGGTCCATGCGATTCCGCTGACAGATATACTTGAGTGGCGCGAGGATAGAGAGTATACCGATCCCGTCCAACTGCCGGTCAGATACGGACCGGGCATGATGGACTACTATCCCCGGCCGACCATGCTATCTCTATCAGAGTCATCGCCCGCGTGCTATGATGCGTCGGGGATGATATGCTCCGAGCCTGACGCTGCGCACATCTACGCCTGGCGGGCGATGGTGTCAAACCCTGTGCTGGGGCGGCTCTTCGTCACCTTGCGGATGACGGAGGAAAGTCTGGCGCTGATGGATAGGTGTGGAGAACTACATTCATACGCCTTTGACGATCCCCGGCTCGGAGTGCTGCTGACCGTAACGCCGGATTTCGAGCAGGCACTTCTCTCGGCGGAGTATGCGCTGGTGGAGGGACTCAGTGGCGCGGTCGGAATATAATTTAGGCGGGGTGGACGGCAAAAGCGCGTCAGCGCCCGGTATGGCGATCATCACCGGGGCCGCCGTCGGGACTACTCTAACCCTGCCGCACCCCTCGTCGTGGGGTATAGGTGTTTACTGGCAGCCGGTACAAAATGATTATGAAGCGAAGGATCAATACCGGACTGTATCTCGCTACCGTGCGGGTTTCCGCGTGCGGGTTGAAGTATCTTGGGGGGCACTTGAAGAGGCGGAACGGGCGTCTATCATCGCTAAACTCAACAGCAACGCCAGTCTAACCGTGCGGTTCTGGCCGCATGTTACCAATACCAATGTATATTATGACTGCAATATATCAGAAGAGTCGAATGTTGACGGATACGCTTTAGGCGCGCCGATAGGCTATGCTGGGACGCTTGTGCTTGTCGGGAAGCAGATATATGAATCCATCCCACTCTTCGAGAAAGGCTATCATTATACAGAAGGGCGCGACCCTGCGGACTATGATGACGATGACGAAGTGGCGTATTACACTGATGGGGCGCTACTTGCGACATATCTAGCAACTGACAAGATTGCGTTCTACTGGCGCAATCCTAGAAGTATAGGAGTCTGAAATGGACTATACGACCCCGCGTGACTATACGACCAATCCCCTGACAGCAGCCCTCAATCTCATTCCGGGAGAGGGGGCCGTTGCGGCGAAGGCCGTTGATGCTGCAAAGCTGGGGACCGACATTCGGGAATTGATGGAAGGCGCTCAGGCGTTTCATGGATGCGGCGGGGCTGGGCGTTTAGCGGTATATGCATCAGGAGCGGCGTATTTAACTATTGCTATTGATGCCGGATTCATTGACCTAGAGATGCGCGTCCAGGTGAACGACGGGGCCGGGGCGCATGTGTGGGAAGTCATCCCCGATGCGGATGACCAGCTCACCATCACTGATGCCGACCTAATCTCCGGCGCGGCGGTAGCGAACTACGCCGCGCTCGCGGTAGCCGATCTATATCTGGAGGTCGTTGGTAGCACCAATCACCGCCGGATGATCGGCGTGGATGGAGTCGCAACCGGGACCGCCGCCGGGGCGTTTAATGGCGACGACCTCCCGCGCTCCAACGCCGTTGCGCAGACGGTGACGGCTGGGCTGCTGGCGCTGGAAACGGCGATGACGGCGCAGCACGACGCCGCCGGGGCGCATGATCCCGAGTTCCTCACCAACGCGATGCTCAACGCGGATAACGCTCTCACCAACGAGGGCTTCATGCAGGTCATTGACGGCGGGTTCGAGGACTGGCCCGCCGGTCAGACTCAACCTCCTCGCGGATGGTCCGCCTACGGCGCTCCAACGGCCGTACAGCGCGATACGACCTATCACAAGTTCTCGACGGCCTCCGCAAAAATTACCTCGGGCGGATCGTTGCGGGGCATACAGTATGACATGATCACGAACTTTTCCGACTACGCCGGGCTGACCGTGACCTGGTTCGTGTGGGTGCTGATGTCAACCGCCGGAAAAGTCATTGCCACGGTAGATGACGGCGTAGGTAGCACTGACAGCGCGCCCGTGACCCTCACGGCCGGGTGGCAAAAGCTGGCGGTTACTCACACCTGCGACGCGGCCCTGACACAGCTCAAGCCGCGGGTCACTTCCGACGCCACGACCAGCCCGGAGTTTTATGTAGACGGCGCGGCGCTCAGGATCGGGCGGGTGCATAAGGCCTACGAACCGTCGGTTATTCGCACTGTGATTAGCGCCATTCCGCACGGTGTAAACCTGCTGCTGAACCCGATGTTTGAATCATGGTCGAGCCTTGTGGACGGCGAGGCCACGACCGACCTGCCCGACTACTGGACGAAGTACGGCGCGGGGACGCTGGCGACCGACCGGCTCACCTACGGCGGCCCGGAGGTTGTCGGGTCGTACTACTGCCTCAACCTGCTGGTGGCAAACTCCGCTGCGACTGGCATCTATCAAGACATCGGTTCCGCGCCGGGGATGCTCGAAGCCCTCAAGGGCGAGACAGTGACTTTTGCCCTGAAAGTGGCGCAGGGTCTCATTAACCCGCGCCCGATGATCCTCTTCGTGGATGACGGTGTGACGGTGCACACACAGGCGTTCAACCCGAACGATTTTCTCCTCGCCGATCTGTGCTGGATCACGGCTACCATAGACGCTTCCGCGACGCAGGTCCATGTCGGCCTCTACTGTGTAGACGCAACCGCCGGTGACGGGCGCTATCTGGGGGCATGTCTCAATATCGGTTCGGAGCCGATGAACGGTGCTTGCACCTCCGCCGCGCCGAGCATTTGGAAAAAGGTGCGCTACCAGTGGACACAAAAAACCCCCGCGACGGGAACGCCGTTCGAGTTCGCTTCCCCGGCCGCCGAATGGTTCATCCCGACACGGCTGGATGTATACTGCCAGACCGGGCCGACCGGAACTAACCCAGCGGCAAAAACGATTTTTACCCTCTACAAGGCGGGTTTTGGCGCGGCTACCGGGACCACCGACTTCGGCTGCATCGTCACGGCCGTTGCCGCGCCAAGTGCAAATGGGGCCGGAAGCTCGGCAACCCAGTCCATCCTAGAAGCTGTCACTGACCTTGTTTCCGAGGGGCAGTATCTTGAGATTGTCCCGATAGACACGGGTGTCACCGCTGCGGCCGCGTATGTCACGGTACTACTCACAGGATATACCTACGCCGCTTGACACCGGGGCTAGACCATGCATATACTGGGGATATGCTACATATATCCCCAAGGAGGACCGATGAAGAAGTTGCTGCTTATCCTCGCCCTGCTGGCGACCGTTTCCGCCGCCATCGAGTACGACATCCGGCTCATCACCCCGGAGGACGGCAGCCTGTTCCTGCGCCAGGGCGGCCCGATGAGCGTGTGGTTTTCCTGGTCCGGCGGCGGGATCAATGGCTGGGGCTGGACCCTCACGGTCTATGACTCCGACGGCGAGGTATACTACCAGCGGATCATGTACTGTCCGGTGATCCCGGTGCCCCCGACCTGGGGGTGCTGGGTGGACATCTCGGCGTGGGATGAGGGCGATTACACCTGGGATGTGATCTCGGGAAGTGGCTGGTCGGATGAGTGGGGGTTCACGCTCGAAGGCCCCGGCCCGGCTCCCGTGGATGAAACCTCGTGGGGTGTACTCAAGGCGGTTGACTGGTGAAAAGGCGCATCAGCACACGGTTTATGGCAATGCTGGTCGGCGTCGGGGCGTTACTACTGGTCCTCGGCGCGGCCGGGTTGGGGGTGATCACCCTATCTGATGATGTACTAGTCGCGGCGGTGATCACCCTCGGCTCGGCTCCCGCGGCATACATCGCCGGGCGGAGCTTCCGGGCGGCGAGTACCTACACCGCGGCGGACCCGCGCGAGGAGGGATAGTGGCCCAGCTAATAGACTGCCCCAATGATCTAGCGGTGCGGCGGACCGGCTCGGCCGGGCTGGCGTCGGAGTACCTCGTCACGGCGCTAGAGGTGTGGCACGGGATCATGGTACATGCCTACGGCGGCGACCCCGGCGGGCGGCTGATCGTCAACTCGCTCTACCGGCCAAAGTCGGACCTCGCCCCCGGCGGCCCCGGCCCCCGCGATGATGTGACGGTGCGGGACTATGAGATAGACTTTTCCGACGCCAACGGCCACTGGCGCGGGCGGTCGGTGGACTACTCTACCTGCGCCACGGCAGAGAGCTTCTGGGGGCCGGGGTGCGAAAAATCGCTCTGGAACACGGTCAAGGACGCGATGTTCGAGGCGGGGCTGCTACACCCTTGGTACTGGCGATACCGCAACGGCCAGCAGTTGAGGCATGAGTTCTGGCACGCGGCGGTGGAGGCTACGCCCTGGAAGCAGTCGAGGGCTTTTCGCGGGAAAGTCCCGCATTACTACAGCTAGGAGGCTCTGATGGGCGACATCGGGCTGCTGCTGGCGGGGTTGTGTCTGGCGGCTCTAGTGCTGGGGATGGGCCTCGCTATCGGGATCATGCGGTGGCGGATGTATCGTCGCTGGCGGATGTACAAGCGGGGGAAACCGCAGGGGTACTAGGCTGTAGATTGGCCCTGTGCCTTGTAAAAACTTAGGCCCTAGAATGGACGACGTTGAACGATTTTTAGGCATGTGTTTATACCCTGAAAAATCCTAGGGCATTCTAGGGCCTATCGCCGATTGGCTTATATCAACGGTCTTCGCGATTTTAGCTCGAATAAGGCGAGTATGCAGGAATCCGTATATTCGGAAATCGTGTAGAGTGGCGTTGTTGCACAATCTACGGAAATTGCAGTTTTGTGTTTCGGTCGGGAGTACCCTGGAAAACCGACCTGCCAGTCTAAAAATCGGCCCTTGTAGAATGAGCAATGGCGCGGAGTTTCAAAACGGTTTTTCGTCAGATTTCCACGATCACCCCTGGAGGGGGCATGGATACCGGGAGAGTAGTCCGATGGATCACGGCGCGGCGCTGGTGGTGGTGGGGTATCGGCGTGGCAGTGCTGGCCGTCTATGTGTGGTGGTCGCAGTGCGCTATCTCTAGTCTGACGGCGGAGGCGGCGCTGCTCCGGGCGGAGGCGGGGGAGTACGCCGTCAATGAGCCGCATACAAAGGCCCGGATGCTCGCCCCTGGAAACCCCGCGGATTATCTAAAAGGGAGAGAGATCGAGCCTTACATCAATGGCGCGCCCACCTGGGCCGCCACGGTCGGGGTCGGGATCACCGCCGTCGAAGAGACGGTGGCCGCCGAGGTGATCGTCGCCCCGGCCGAGGAGGTTACTGGCGAATGGACGGCGGAGACGGATTGGTGCTCCGCCAGGTTTCGCCTCCCGTCGGCGGAGTTCGACCTTCGCCGGAAGCCGCAGGCGGTTGAGATCGAGCTGGCGATGGACGCTGATGGCGTACTCTATGCGCACTCGCCGGTCGACTGGCTGACCATCA
>Ga0172380_10002855_pt1 | contig 25281 bp, 27 predicted proteins | sample Leawe162metaG_FD_119747 | JGI IMG/M metagenome (GOLD analysis project Ga0172380, IMG submission 119747) | Leachate microbial communities from a municipal landfill in Southern Ontario, Canada - Leachate well 162 metaG | ecosystem: Engineered > Solid waste > Landfill > Unclassified | place...
ATATAAAACAATACAATCAACAGTTATTTTGATTATTGTGGATATATTACTTGCTACATTTTCGTGTAGTTTCACTGATTTGCAGTCACTTAGAAAAAAATCAGGGGGAAGTTAGGCTAACCCCCAACTGTTTTTTTCTCCGCGATCTCTGCGGCTGGGTGGAGAATCGCTGAATTCGGATCCCCCCAACTCCTTTCGGGCAGATTCGGGTTCGCCTTGGGGAAAAAATTCAGCGATACCTTGCCCCGTGGCATTCTCGCCTCCAAGGCGCGCAGGCCCGGAAAAAACCGTCAAACAGCACATGAAAAAATTCCGCCTGTTCCTTCTTCTTCTCGTTGCCGCCGCCGTCGCGGCCGCGGTCATCACCCTTCTGCGGCGCGAAGCGGCGCGCACCGCGCCCTCTGCCGCGTATTCGGGTTACGCGGAGGGCGAACTGGTTTATGTCTCCGCGCCGCTCGGCGGCGAACTCCAGAAGCTTGCCGTGCAGCGGGGCGACCAGACGGAGAAGGATGCGGCGCTTTTCGAGTTGGAGCGCGAGGAGGAAAGGGCCGCGCGCGCGGAGGCCGAGGAAACATTGAGCGAAAGCAAAAGCCGGCTCGACAAGGCAAATCTGGATTATGTCCGCGCCAAGGGCCTGCGCGACAAGCGCGTGATCGCGCCGGAGGATTACGATGCCGCCCAACAGACCCTGTTTGCGGCACAGCATGCGGCGGCCGCACGGCAGCGCGGGCTGGAGCAGGCCGACTGGCGTTTCGCGCAGAAGCAACAGGCCGCTCCGGCGTCCGGATTGGTCTACGACACCTACTACCGGCCCGGCGAATGGGTTCCGCCCGGAACGCCGGTTCTTTCCCTGTTGCCTCCAGAATACATGAAAGTGCGTTTCTTTGTTCCTGAAAGCGACTTGGGGAAGCTTCAGGTCGGGGGTCCCCTTGAAATCCGGATGGATGGCCTGGAAACCCCATTGCCCGGTCGCGTCAGCTTCGTCTCCCCGCGCGCCGAATACACGCTGCCCATCATCTACAGCCGCGAGAATCGCGGGAAACTGGTCTTCCTGGTCGAGGGGGCGCTGGCGCCCGGGGATGCGCGCAAGCTGCATGCCGGCGCGCCGGTGGAAGTCGGGCTGGCGGACAACCCGAAAAACCCGTGAGCGAGCTGGCGATCGACGTCAGGGGAATCACCAAGAGCTTCGGCGGCCATGTGGTGGTCAACGGTCTCGACATGCAGGTGCGGCGCGGGGAAATTTACGGATTTCTCGGGCCCAATGGCAGTGGCAAGACGACGTTTCTGCGAATCTTGTGCGGTTTGTTGAAACCCGATTCCGGCAGCGGAACCTGCTTGGGATTCGATGTGCTCACGGAGAACGATGCCATCAAACGTCGTGTCGGTTACATGACCCAACGATTCAGTCTCTACGAGGACCTCTCGATTGCCGAAAACCTGCGTTTCGTCGCCGACATCTACGAAATGCGCCATGCGAAGGACGCGGTGAAGCGCATGCTCGTGAGCCTCGGCCTGGAGGGTCGTGGCGGCCAACTCGCCGGACAGCTCTCGGGGGGATGGAAACAGCGCCTTGCCCTGGCGGCCTGCCTCATCCATGAGCCGCAACTCCTGCTTCTCGACGAGCCCACCGCGGGGGTCGATCCCAAGGCTCGCCGCGATTTTTGGGATGAAATCCACCGCCTGGCCGCGGAGGGCTTGACCGTTCTCGTCACCACCCATTACATGGACGAAGCCGAGCGCTGCCACCGTCTGGCCTATATCGCGTACGGCCATCTGCTGGCGAAGGGCGCGCTGCATGACGTCCTCGCCTCCGCCAAATTGACAAGCTGGGAAGTTTCCGGACCGAACCTTGGCCGCCTCTCGCAGGAATTGAGCGGTCTCCCGGGCATCGAGCAGGTCGCCGCATTCGGCAGCAAGATCCATGTCAGCGCGCGCGACGGGAATGCGCTGGAACAGGCCATCGCGCCTTTCCGCAAGGAGCCCCATTCCTGGCGGAAAATCGAACCCGGGCTCGAGGACGCCTTCATCGGGCTCATGCAAACCTCACGCGACAATTTCGAATGATTCCGCTCACGTTCAACTTGTCCCGTTTCGCCGCCATTGTCCGAAAGGAATTCATCCAGATGCGGCGGGACCGGGTGACGTTCGCCATGATGTTCGGCATCCCCATCATCCAGCTCATTCTCTTCGGCTTCGCGATCAATACGGATCCCAAGAACCTGCCCGTCGCCATCCTGTCGTCGGACAACAGTCCGTTCGCGCGAGCATTTCTGCATGCCATGGAGAGCAGCCAGTACTTTTTCATCGCCCGCAACGTGGAAACGGAGGAGGCCGCCCGGCGGCTGCTGGCCCGCGGCGAGGTGCAGTTCGTCATCAACATCCCGTCGGATTTTTCGCGTCGTCTTGTGCGCGGGGAACATCCGCCCTTGCTGGTCGAAGCGGACGCCACCGATCCCTCGGCGGTCAGTTCTGCCGTGCAAGTCGTCAACGAAATCGCACGCACCGCCTTTGACCGCGACCTCGCCGGCCCCCTGCAGAAGCTCGTGGCGACGCCCGGCCCGGTCGATCTGCGGATTCATCTGGCCTACAATCCGGACCGGATGACTCAATACAATATCGTGCCGGGCCTGATGGGCGTGGTTCTCACGATGACGATGGTTGTCATCACCGCGCTGGCGGTCACCCGCGAACGCGAGCGCGGAACCATGGAGAGCCTGCTCGCGACACCCGCGCTGCCGCTCGAGGTGATGGTCGGGAAGATCGTCCCCTATATTTTTGCCGGCTACGTCCAGATGACGGTGATTTTGCTGGCGGCGCGGATTCTCTTCCATGTGCCAATGGTGGGCAGTTTTCTCCTGCTTTACCTCTCGGCTTTTTGCTTCATTGTCGCCACGCTGGCCGTCGGTATCACGATCTCGACACTGGCCGGCAACCAGCTCCAAGCCGTGCAGATGTCGTTCTTTTTCTTTCTGCCGTCGCTGCTGTTGTCCGGTTTCATGTTTCCGTTCCGCGGCATGCCGGATTGGGCGCAGGCCATCGGACAGGCGTTGCCGTTGACGCATTTCCTGCGGGTGTTGCGCGGGATTTTGCTCAAGGGAAATGCCCTTTCCGATGTCTGGCCGGATCTCTGGCCGATCCTGGCTTTTGGTTTTGCCGTGATGCTCGTTGGCGCGCTGCGTTATCGCAGGACGCTGGACTAGCCGCCGGTGTTCTTGCGCCCTCACATGGGTCGATTCGGCAAAAACTGCGAGGCAAATGGAGGAACCTCCCCTAGTCTTCGCGGCGTGTCCTTCACGTCCAAGCGCTCTCCGGCAACCGGCCTCCTGTATGCCCTGCTCGCCTACGCGAGCTGGGGGCTGTTTCCGCTGTATTGGAAATATTTCGGCGGGGTTTCGCCTTTGGAAATCGTCAGCCACCGGGTGCTCTGGTCGGTTCTTCTCCTGGCCTTGCTGGTGGCGGCAGGCCGACAGATGCGGGAAGTCATGGCCGTTCTTCAAGACTGGCACCATCTGTTGGTCTTGCTGCTCACGGCAAGCCTTCTGAGCGCGAATTGGGGGATATTCATCTACGGGGTCCTTTCCGGGCGCGTCGTGCAAACCAGCCTCGGATACTTTCTCAATCCGCTCATCAGCATCCTGCTCGCGCTCGTTTTCCTGAAAGAACGCCTGAACCGCTGGCAGACAGCGGCGCTCGTGCTTGCAGCCTGCGGCGTTGCGCACTTCGGCTGGCATCTGGGGCACTTTCCATGGATCGCCATCGGCCTCGCTTCCACATTCGGGCTTTATGGCCTGCTGAGAAAAGTTGTTCGTGTGAGTCCGCTTGTCGGCCTGCTCGTGGAGACCGCGCTGATGACACCGGCTGCCCTCGGAATGATCGCCGTCTTGTCCCGCAGCGGCCAGGCGGCATTCGGGGCCTCCACTTCCCAGATCTGGCTTTTTGCCAGCATGGGTGTGATAACGACGCTTCCGCTTCTCTGGTTCAACAAGGCCGCAAAATTGCTGCGACTCTCGACGATGGGATTTCTTCAATACCTGGTCCCCACGTTGCAGTTGCTTGTCGGAGTCATCGTATTTCACGAGCCATTCACCAGAGGAGAAGGTGTGTCGTTCGCCCTGATCTGGGCGGCCATCGTCATTTATCTCAGCTCGCATCTGAGGCAGCGCACAAGATAGGCGGTTAATCGCACGGCTGCGCTGCCGCGGTGCAAGCGAGGATCGCCGGGAACGAGCGCGCGAAGCGCATGGCGGCGTGGAACGTCATTTTCTCGTTGGTGTCATAACGTGCCAAGAAGTCATTTTTCATAAGATACCGGACGACTGGAAGCGGGACAAAGTCGACAGCTTCTGGAAAGGCACCCCATGCCGGACATGCCAAGTCTCACCGGATCGCGGTGCTTTGAGGCCGTGATTTCGGTTGGTTCGCTCTAGCCATACGGGATGAACTTCCTGCGGTAATTGGCCGCGGTCAGGCCGCAGTGCTTTTTGAATGCCCGGCAAAAATTTTCCGTGTTTGCATAGCCGGCCTCCCGGGCGATGGATTTTATGGGGTCGCTGGTGGTCACGAGCTTGTGGCGGGCGGATCGCATCCGCTGGAGAATCAGATGCTGGTGGGGAGTCATGCCGGCATGTTCGCGGAATTGAGCGTGCAAATGTGACGCGCTGAGACCGAAGTGCGCGGCCAGATCCTCCACGCCGAGCGGTTCGGCGTAAAGGCGGTCCATGTGACTCATCACGCTGGCCACGAGCGGAGGCATGGCCTGGTGTTTTGCAGGTCGCCGGGATTCTTCCAGCCGGAAACGGAACTGGCTCCAGATCAGGTCACCCCAGCACGGCGCGATCAAGATCGGTGTGGTGAAAGGCGAAGAGGATCTCCTCCGAAAACCGCAGCGCCTCGCTCACGACGGTCCATTGAAAAACGCGGGGCCAGGCAAATCGCCGCGGCAGCCTGTCCAGCCGATATTTCGCGGTCATGCAGGCGTAGTATCCATCCGGGGGTGTCCGGCTAACCGTCGATTGGCCGGGAGTGTGGGCAAACACCGCCCCCGAGCCATGAAGCCCGTCTCCTGTCGGCGAATAAACCGCCCCCTCGGTGATCAGCTCGAACAGCAGGTACCCCCGGGGAATAACCGCAGGGCTCTCTGCTCCGCCGGGGCCGCTGGTGTAGTGTCCAACGCTTACCAGGGCGGTTTTCACTCTCGCACCATTAATCATAGGTTTTGTCAATTTTCGTCCAGACTTAATTTGATACCATAGGCTCTCTCTTCAAGACATCCCTGTTTTCATCAACTCTCCACAAAAGACTCCATCATGCTTCCCGAAATAACCGTTCAGCTTTACAGCGTCCGCGAGCAGGCTGCCGCCGACTACGAAGGTACCATCCGCGCCATTGCCGCCATGGGATTTGGTTGCGTGGAACCGGCCGGATATCCGGGGTCTTCCCCGGCGAAGGCCGCCAAGCTTTTCCAGGAGTTCGGCCTCAAGGCTCCCACCTGTCACGGCCCTCTGCCGGTTGGCGACAAAAAGAACGCGGTGATCGAGGAGGCCCTTCTTCTCGGGCACGAATCCATTATCACCGGCTGCCCGCCTGATTTCAAAGCGAACTTCTCATCGTCCGATGCGATCAAGGCCACCGCGGAGCTCTATTGCGAGGCGGCCGCAAACGCCGCCGCGCACGGCCTGCAGGTCGGGTATCACAACCACGACTGGGATCTGGTCGATGTCGGCGGCACGCCGGGCTACCGGATCTTTCTGGAGAACACGCCGGAAACCGTCCTGTGGGAAGCGGACGTCTTTTGGGTCGCAAAAGCCGGGCTCGATCCCGTCGCCTTTCTGAAAGAGATCGGCCCGCGCGGCAAGGCGCTCCATTTCAAGGACGGGGTCATCAACACCTCCGATACCTCACCAGCGCCGGCATCGCCCGCGGCAACGAATAAGGATCCTGCCATGACGAACAAATCCAAAGTCCGCGTCGGAATTATCGGCTGCGGCAACATTTCCCAAGCCTACTTCAACGGCGCCAATCTCTTCGAGGTTCTCGAAGTTGTCGCTTGCGCCGATATCAACCCCGAAGCCGCCAGGGCCAAGGCCGCGGAAAACGCCTGCGTGGCCCAGACAGTGGACGGGTTGCTGGCCAATCCCGAGGTGGATCTGGTCATCAACCTCACCATCCCGGCGGTTCACGCCGAGGTCAGCTTTGCGGCGCTTGATGCCGGCAAGCATGTGCATTGCGAAAAACCGCTCGCAGTCCATCTTGATGACGCCAAGAAAGTCCTCGATCTCGCCGGAAAAAAAGGGCTGCTCGTGGGCTGCGCTCCGGACACCTTTCTTGGAGCCGGACTCCAGACCGCCCGGAAAATGGTGGACGACGGATGGATCGGAAAGGTTTTCAGCGGCACGGCGTTCATGATGTCCCACGGCCCAGAATCCTGGCACCCGAACCCCGCATTTTTCTACGAAGTCGGCGGTGGCCCCATGTTCGACATGGGGCCGTATTACATCACGGCATTGGTCCATTTGCTGGGACCTGTGAAAGAAATCAGCGGTGTGACCACCCGCGCCTTCGAGGAGCGGATCGCCACCTGCAAAGAGCAGTTCGGAAAGCGGCTGCCCGTTTCTGTCCCGACCCATTCCTCGGGCACCCTCGTCTTTCACTCGGGAGCCGTGGTGACAGTAACCATCTCGTTCGATGTTCACTGCCACGGACACAGCCCGATCGAACTGTATGGCAGCGAGGGCTCCCTGAAGGTGCCGGATCCGAACACCTTTGGCGGGCCGTTGGAGGTTTGGACTCCAACCTCCGGCGAATGGAGCAACCAGGCTCTGAGCCACCCTTACAGCGAGAACAGTCGCAGTATCGGAGCCGCCGATATGGCCTATGCGATTCTTGACAGCGGGAAACGTCGCCACCGCAGCAGCGGGGAACTCGCTTACCACACGTTGGAAGTGATGCATGCCTTCGAAAAATCCTCCAACCTCAAGAAGTGCGTCCCCATCGAATCCAAACCACCGCAGCCCGAACCGCTGCCGCTGGGGCTGATCAAAGGCCGGCTTTAGCCCGGATAAATCACAGAGGGGCAGCCCATCTTGCTAACCATTTGCCTCGCTCGCTCCCGATCGTCTCGCTCTTGCGTGCTGCACTGCGTGCAGGCTCCCCCGCCTGTTCCCACAGGCCGGTGGTGGCCGCCAGAGCCATCGGCTTCCCTCACCAGATCACAGTGGGATATGCGTTGCCTCCCGGCTACCCCAAAGTCTTTCCCTCTATTCAGGTATGCGCGCACGCGCGGGCGTTGGTCAGCCGCCGGCTCTGGCGGCCAAAGCGTTACGCAATCTGAACCACCTCTCCGTGATTTATCCGGGGTAGGATCCGTCAAGAAATAAAGGTAAGCAACCTCGCTTGTTCTTTTGGCCTCTGGCGGCGTTGGTCGTCCGTTACAGACCACTGCGGGAATGCGCCATTGTCGTGCCTTGTCGGCGGCTGCTGCAAAATGCGCCGCCTGACGGCAGTTTTTCTGGAGAAACAGGTTTTGCCTGTCATGCGGGGTTCTGATTCCCGGTGGAATCGGCGGTTTCCTCCGTCAGGGCGGAAGCGATCATCCCGAGGATCTCCGCGCGTCCCGCGTCGAGCTTCGAGGAACTGAGCACGAATTCCGGCGGCTCCTCGCTGATCTCCCGCATGCCGGCCAGAAATGCACCGATGTTTTTTTGCGCCGCCTTTTCGGTGAGCTTGTCAGCTTTGGTGAATACGATCACGAACGGCAGCCTGCATCCGACCATCCATCGCAGGAATTCCAGGTCCAGGCTCTGCGGGCTGAGCCTGGAGTCGACCAGCGCGAATGTTCCCAGCAGGTTGGGCCGATGCTGCAGATAATCAGCCACGAACGCGCTGAAGCTGCCGCGCTCCTTCTTGGCGACTTTCGCATAGCCGTAGCCCGGAAGGTCCACCAGACTCCAGGTATTGTTGATGGTGAAAAAATTGATCAGCCGGGTCTTCCCCGGGGTACTGGAAACCTTGGCCAATCCTTCCTGCCGGGTCAGCATGTTGATGAGCGAGGATTTTCCGACGTTCGACCGCCCGATGAACGCAAACTCCGGCAGGTCCGACTCCGGGCACGAAGCCAGGTTCGGCGAACTCGAATGAAAGACCGCGCTGGTGATCTTCACGTATTTTGTGACGCTCATCTTGATCGCCTCCACGCCCCGCACGTCCTCCTTGCCCGGAACATGCAATGGGAAAGTTTTCTTCATTCGTCCCGTACTCTACCACACCCCCCGACCGCCGCTACAAGTCTGCGCATTCTGCGGGATGATGATCGAAATAAGAAAAGAGCGTGTTTCCCGCAAAGTCGCGATGACGCGAAGTCGCGGAGCGCGGGATCTGATGGCTAACCCGGCTAAAGCGGCTTGTCATGCGGCAAGGGAATATTTCTCCCATGTGGAGGTTTTTGATTCCCCGAAGCTCCTCCTCCGCGCATAGTGAACAGCCAAACCAAAAAACGACCCAAGCCATGGCAAAATCCGACGACTCCTCCGCAGCAGACAAAACCGCCGCCGCACGCTCAAAAAGCCTGGAACTCGCGCTCCAGCAAATCGAAAAAGACTATGGCAGCGAGGCCATTCGCCGACTGGGCGACCACAGCGTCTCGCCGGTCGATGTAATCCCGACGGGCAATATCCTCATTGACCGCGCGCTGGGGGTCGGCGGCTTTCCCCGCGGACGGATCGTCGAGGTTTACGGGCCGGAATCTTCCGGAAAAACCACGCTCACCCTCACGGCGATCGCCCAGGCCCAGAAGCGTGGCGGGCTGGCGGGCTTCATCGATGTCGAGCACGCCCTGGATCCGAAGTATGCCCAAAAGCTCGGCGTCAACCTCGACGAACTCCTCGTGTCCCAGCCCAGTTCCGGCGAGGAAGCGCTCCGGATTCTCGAGACGCTCGTCCGCTCGAATGCCATCGACATCATCGTTCTCGACTCGGTGGCCGCCCTCGTCACGAAATCCGAACTCGAAGGCGAGATCGGGGACGCGGTCGTGGGCGCCCAGGCCCGGCTCATGAGCAATGCCCTGCGCAAGCTGACGGCGTTCATCTCGAAGTCCCGGACGGTCTGCATCTTCACGAACCAGATCCGCGAAAAGATCGGCGTGATGTTCGGGAACCCGGAGACGACCCCTGGCGGAAAGGCGCTGAAATTCTATTCGAGTGTGCGCGTGGACATCCGGCGCATCGGAGCCATCAAGAACAGCGACGGCTCGATGACCGGAAACCGGACAAAGGTCAAGGTGGTCAAGAACAAGGTGGCGGCGCCGTTCATGGAAGCCGAGTTCGACATCATGTATAACGAGGGGATTTCCAGCACGGGCTCGCTGCTCGACCTGGCCATTGAAAAAGGGATTCTGGAAAAACGGGGGTCCTGGCTGAGTTACAAAGGCAACCAGCTCGCTCAGGGCCGCGATGCCGCGAAGGAAGCCCTCAAAGCCGATGCCGCTCTTTACGCGGAGATCGAAGGCGAGATCCGCGCCGCGCTCGACGCGGAGAAAAAGTAGGCCCTTCCACCGTGGAGAACCTTGATCCGTCGGCGCTGACCATCCGCTGTCTCGGGGATCGCAAAATCTCCTCCCCCTTGGAACGCCTTATGGCGGAGGGCGCCCCGGGCCATGCCTTCTACACCGACGACCACAGGGTGCTCGTCAAACACGAGCTCCCGGATGTTTCCCGGATGATCGCCGAAGGAAAGGAATTTCCCTGCTTCGAGGTCGCCGGACCGCGCAAAAAGATCTTCTTCGACCCCGCCCAGACAAACTGCGCCATCGTCACCTGCGGCGGTCTCTGTCCGGGCTTCAACGATGTGATCCGCGCGATCGTCATGCAGGCGTATTACCGCTACGGCGTCCGGAGGATCTACGGCATCCCCTACGGATTCGAAGGCCTGATCCCGGCATACGGGCATGCCATCGTGAACCTCACTCCCGATGCGGTTGCCAACATCCACGAGTTCGGCGGGACATGGCTCGGCACCTCGCGCGGACCGCAGGATATCCTCCGCATGGTGGACCGGTTGCAGGAACTCGCCGTCAATATCCTCTTCGTCATCGGCGGCGACGGCAGCCAGCGCGGAGCGATTGCCATCGAGCAGGAAGCCCGGCGGCGCGGGGCGAAACTGGCGGTGGTCGGCGTGCCGAAAACCATCGACAACGACATGATCTACATGGACAAGAGCTTCGGCTACGAGACCGCCGCCGCCGAGGCGGTGCAGGCCGTGCATGCCGCCCATACCGAGGCCCGCAGCGCGCGCGGCGGCATCGGCCTTGTCAAGCTCATGGGCCGCCATTCCGGCTTCATCGCATGCGCGGCTGCCCTCGCCAGCGGCGAGGTCAATGCGGTTTTGATTCCCGAAGTCCCGTTCGCCCTGGATGGCCCGCACGGATTTCTCGAGGCCATGCGCCAGCGGGTGGTTTCGCGCGGACACGCGGTGATCATCACGGCCGAGGGCGCGGGACAGGAACACCTCGGCTCAAGCGGCCAGACCGATGCCTCCGGCAATATCCGTCTCGGCGATATCGGGCGCTTTTTGAAGGACCGCCTCGCCGCGCACTTCCAAGAATGCGGGACCGCGCTGACCCTGAAATATATTGACCCGAGCTACATGATCCGAAGCGTGCCGGCTTCGCCCCAGGACCGGATTTATTGCATGCGCCTCGGCCAGGCGGCGGTGCATGCGGGGATGGCTGGCAAGACCGGGCTCATCGTTGCCCGGTGGCACAGCGTTTATGTCCATGTCCCCATCGCCATCGCCACTTCTGCGCGGCGCACCGTTGACCCGGGGCAGGATATCTGGCTTTCCGTCCTGGAATCCACCGGCCAGCCTCCCCGGTATTACTGAAGCCTCAGTGGGCGAGCTGTTCGAGCCGCATCGGGCGGCCAAAGCTTTTCACGTAGGGAATCGCGCGCGAGAACCGGCCCGCGAGAAGTCCGGGCCGCTGAAATTCGAGCACGGCGCTGTAGTAATACCAGTCGCCCTGGGCGATGAGCAAATAGGCGCGTTCGCCGCTGACCACTCCCTGCACGCTGTAGCTGCCGATGGTGCCCGTGATCCTGCGCCCGGATTGGGTGAACGAAGCGTGCCCCCAGTCGTCGCTGGTCCAATTTCCGCCGATCTCGATGCCCGCCGGCTCGGATTGATCGGAGAGCCAATTGTCGCCGGTCTTGTTGTTCCGGTTGTAGCGCGCGTCGTTGAACTCGGTCACATACGAACACCCGGAAAGAACGGCGAGCAAAAGAAGCCCCGAGACAATTCCTCTCATCTCAATACACGATTTTGTCCAGATGAACCGGCAGGGCGTCCTCCGTCGAGAACGGGATGCAGGAGGAATACGCGCCCTCCAAGATCTCGGAATTCTTCCGCTTCAGGATCATCGCATGTTCGTTCCACTCGTCGTCCACGAGCAGAAGATAGGCGCTTCTCCCGCTTGCAAGGCCCTTGATGTGGAAATGCGCGATGGCTCCTGTGATTTTGTCGCCACGCTGGTTGAGGGCGACCGTCCCCCAGTCCGGAGAGTAATAAACCCCCTCGAAATTGGTTTTGGCAGGCCCCTTGTCATTGGCGGCGAGCCAGGATCGGGCCGCCGCGTCGTTCCTGGCATATTTCTCGGTGAGCGTGCAGCCGGAAGTCAGTGAAACAACAGCCACAACAACCAATAGCAGAAGCGGAGTTTTCATGCGCAACCCCTACCACTTCATTTTTCCGCCGTAAAGCACAGTTTCACCACCGCACATCCCTTAGGATTTCAGACCTTGCCCGTCGGGGCGGAATTTCCGGCCCTCTGCTGAATCCCTTTCGAAATCCCTCCGACCACCTTCGTGAGCCCGCGCTCGAAAAGAAATTGGTGTTTCGGCGAGCCGTCCCGGTGAACGATTTCGATTTTATCGCAGAGAAACCCGGCCCGGTGCGAGACATCCGCCCCGGCGATATCCATTGCCAGCACCATCCCTCCGAACAGGCTGGGGGCCACGAAAAACAACCGGGCCGGTTCCTCCTGGAGGCAGACCAGCCAGCCGCCCAGATTGGCCTCCAGTCGCGGGCCGCCACCGCTCAGGCACGGAACAGCCCACCCGATGGGCGCGGTGCCGGCGTGGGCTCTGCGGAGCTGCATTTCGCAACGCCCCGGCAGCCGTTGCCCGGGGGTGGTTTCCAGATCGGCCTCGGGAGGGGAGTTGAGCTTCCTCCATGCCAGCCAGAGCTTCGCGCGGATCCCGCGCAGGAGCTTCGGCAACATCGTCACAACCACCCCGGTAAAAACCAGCGCGACGATCAGGGCGATCACCGGATTCCACGCGAGCAGTCCCAGTCCCGCAAAAACCACGCCGTCCTCGGCGAGGCTCAGTCCGATGTTGGAAAACGGTTCGGGCGAGGTGTTGGCCGCAAGGCGGGTCCCGGCCTTGGCGATATGCGCCGCCAGCGCCATGCCGCCGGCCAGCAATGCCGCCACGATTTCAAAGACCGGATGGGCGTCACCGAGCGCCGCCACCGCCAACGCGGCGGCCCCCACCGGACGGATGACCGTGTGCACGGAATCCCATGCCGTGTCGATCCAGGGGATCTTGTCCGCAAAAAACTCGACGGCGTAAAGAATCCCGGCCACTCCGATGACAACCGGGTCCGAGAGGATGGAGAGGTCGTGGAGCGCGGGCGAAAGGGCCACCCAATCCATCCGGATTGCCAGCCCGGTCACAAAAACCGTGAGGTAGAGGTTGATCCCGGCCAAGCTGGCCAGCCCCAGCGCCACCCCAAGCAAACTCAACTCTTGCATGTCGGGAGTATCGACCGGGACGGAAAATTGTCACGAAGGGACTGCGGAGGCACAGAGAGTCCTGCTATTGGGAAAGGGAAATATACCAAAACTTGCAGCCGAAAGCTGCCTCCCGAGTATTTCGGGCAACGCGCAGACCGCTTTGGCCCGCATCATCAAACGGCGCCTGGAAACACCCCGTGTCCCCTTCCTCTGTCTCGGGCGCCTCTCCGAAAGCTGCAAGCGCGCAGGTCTGGCCGGAGGCATGGGTGTCCCGCCCGTTCCCCCTGGACTCTGCCGCTTTCGGAGAGGCGCCCAAAAATGCCGGCGACGACAAGCCCCGGCAATCCCCCACCGAAAATTCAATTCCCGCCAACCGCGCAGTCCTCGCAGGGCTTGATCTGCTGGAAAAAATCGTTCCCTTTGTCATCCACGAGGATGAAGGCCGGGAAGTCCACGACGTCGATTTTCCAGACCGCTTCCATCCCCAGCTCCGGGTATTCGAGCATCTCGACTTTCCGGATGTTGTCCTGGGCCAAAATGGCGGCGGGGCCGCCGATCGAGCCGAGATAAAATCCGCCGTGGTTTTTGCAGGCATCGGTCACCTGCCTGCTACGATTGCCTTTGGCGATCATGATCATCGAGCCGCCCTGGGACTGGAAAAGGTCCACGTAGCTGTCCATGCGCCCGGCGGTGGTAGGTCCGAAGGACCCGGATGGCAGGCCTTTGGGCGTCTTGGCGGGACCGGCGTAATAGACGGGGTGATCCTTGAAATATTGCGGAAGGCCCTCGCCGCGATCGAGGCGTTCCTTGAGCTTCGCATGCGCGATGTCGCGGGCCACGACGATGGTGCCGGTGAGTTCGAGCTGCGTGGTCACCGGATGCTTCGAGAGTTCCTTCAGGATCTCCGGCATCGGGCGGTCGAGGTCGATCTTCACGCTGTGCTTCGCGGAGGCCCGGCGGTGGCGGTCGGGAATGAAACGTCCGGGATTCGTTTCCAGCGCCTCGATCCAAAGCCCGTCCTTGTCGATCCGGGCCTTGATGTTGCGGTCCGCCGAACAGGAAACCCCCATGCCGACCGGGCAGGACGCGCCGTGTCGCGGCAGGCGGACGATCCGCACGTCGAGCGCGAAATACTTGCCGCCGAATTGCGCGCCGATCCCGCATGTCTGCGCGGCTTTGAGGATCTTGTTTTCCAGTTCGACATCCCGGAATGCCCGGCCGAGCGCATTTCCATCGGCCGGCAGCGCGTCGAGGGATTTGGTGCTGGCGAGCTTGACGGTCTTCAGGCAGGCCTCGGCGGAAGTGCCCCCGATCACGAACGCGAGATGATAGGGCGGGCAGGCGGCGGTCCCGAGCGTCTGCATCTTTTCCATGAGAAATTTCTCGAGGCTCGCGGGATTGAGGAGCGCCTTGGTCTCCTGGAAGAGATACGTCTTGTTCGCCGATCCGCCGCCTTTCGTGACAAAAAGGAAATCGTACGACATCCCCCCGGTGGCACAAATGTCGATCTGAGCCGGCAGGTTGGTTCCGGTGTTGACCTCGTCATACATGTCGAGCGCCGCCGTCTGCGAGTAACGCAGGTTCTCGCCGGTATAGGTTTCGTAAATCCCGCGGGAGATCGCCTCCTCGTCGTGGCCACCGGTCCAGACCTGCTGGCCTTTCTTCGCGACAACCGTCGCCGTTCCGGTGTCCTGGCAAAACGGAAGAACCCCGTGGGCCGAAACCTCGGCATTGCGCAGAAGCGTGAGCGCCACGGTCCGGTCGTTTTCGCTGGCCTGCGGGTCGTCGAGGATGGCTCCCACCTGCGCCAGGTGCGCGGGACGAAGGAGGAAGGAAACGTCGCGGACCGCGGTCTTGGCCAGGTAGGTCAGCCCTTCGGGCTCGACCATCAAGACCGGCTTCCCGTCAAACTCGCGCACCGAAACGAATTCCTCTGTCAGCTTCTTGTATTCGGTCGTGTCCTCGCCCAGTGGAAAAGGCTTTTGATAGTTGAATGCCGGAGCTGGTTTTGACATGGCTTCGTGGTATTAGAAAAAATAATAGTGCCAGAAACCCGCGATTTTCGCAACCTCAATGCTCGCGGGTTTCCATGAAGCTGTTCTTGCAGAGGCGGGCGTAGAGTCCATCCCGCGCGATGAGGTCGTCGTGGCGCCCGCGCTCGATGATTCGGCCGCGCTCCAGCACGAGAATCTGCGAGGCGTGGCGGACGGTCGAAAGCCGGTGGGCGATGACGAAGCTGGTCCGGTGTTCCATGAGCCGGTCCAGCGCCTGCTGGATGAGGATTTCGGTGGCCGTGTCCACGCTGGCGGTCGCCTCGTCGAGGATCAGGATCGGCGGATTTTTCAGCAGCGCGCGCGCGATGGAAATCCGTTGCTTCTCGCCGACGCTGAGCCGGATCCCCCGCTCGCCCACGGGCGAATGGAGCCCCTTGGGCAGGCGGCGCACGAAGTCCGCCGCATTGGCCGCCTCCAGGACTTGCCACATCTCGTCCTCCGTCGCTTCGGGCTTGCCGACACGCAAGTTCTCCGCCGTCGTCCCATTGAAAAGAAACGTCTCCTGCGTGACGACGGCGACGTTCCGCCGAACGTGGTGTCTCGGGATTTGGCGCAGGGGAATCCCGTCCAGCAGGATTTCTCCCTGCCCGAATTCGTAGAACCGGATCAGCAGGTTCACCAGGGTGGATTTGCCGGCTCCGGTCGGCCCCACAAGCGCAATCGTTTCACCCGAACGCGCGGACAGGCTCACATCCGCGAGGACGGGAAGGTCTCCCGAATAGGAAAAGGAGACATGGCGGTACTCGACCGCTCCGCGGATTTCCTTGACTCCGGCCTCCGGGCTGTCGGCAACTTCCGGATCGGAATCCATGATCTCAAAAACCCGGTCGCCGGCCGCCCGTCCGGCCTGGAAAATCTGGTTGAGCTGGTGCAGCCGGCCCACCGGTTCATAGAGGTAGCGGGCCAGCACAAAGAAGGCGACGAGCACACCGACATCCATCCGCCCGGCCAGAACCTCGCGCGCGCCGTAGCCGGCAATGAGAAGCATCCCGCATGAAGTGAAGAATCCCATGGCCGGCTGGTAGACCGCCCATGCCCGCATGACGATCAGCGTGGTCTTCCGCACCGCATCGCTCGCGGCGTCGAACCGGGAATGCTCCCGGTCCTCGCTCGTATAGGTTTTGATCTGCCGGATGCCGGCAATGCTGTCGTGCAGCAGGGAGTTCAGGGCGGACACCGACTTGCGCTGGAGCTGGTAACGCGAACGCGCGGTCAGCGTGTAGATCAATGCCCCGGCGGCCAGAAGGGGAATGGGCAGCAGCGCCGCCACGGTCAAAGACGGACTCCAGGCCAGCATCATCCCGCTCACGATCAGGATCTGCAACACCGCGACCGTCCCCTGCTCGATGCCGTCGATCAGCACCCGCTCGACGCTGGTCACGTCCTCGATCAGCCGCGTCATGATGTCGCCGGTCGCGCGGTTGTCGAACCACGGCAACGGAAGCCTCTGGATATGCCCGTAAAGCTCGCTGCGCAGGTCGAAGATGACTTTCTGCTCGAAATGGTTGTTGAAAATGATCCTCAGGCTGTCGAGCAGCTCCTGCAGAAAAAACGCCGCGAAACCCGCCGCCAGCAGAGGCGGCAGAAGCCCCGGCTGGTTCCCCCGGATCACATCGTCCACGATCCTCTGCGTCACCGCCGGAAAAACCACCACCATCAGGGTGCCCAGGACCGCGCAGCCCAGCGTGGCAAACGCCAGCAGGGGATACCGGCGCACGTAGGGCAGGACGCGGAAAAAAACGGCCACGGCTCAGACGTCCTTGCTGTAGGGCTGGTGGAAATGCACGGGCTGCTGCGATTTCTTGATCAGCTTCAGGTTGAGCACCTCCACGAAGACCGAGAAGCCCATCGCGAAATAGATGTACCCCTTCGAAATGTGCTGGCCGAACCCGTCGGCCATCAGCGTCACGCCGATCAACAGCAGGAAACTCAGCGCCAGCATCTTGATCGTCGGATGCTCGTCCACGAACCGGCTGATCGGCCCGGAAAAGAACATCATGAAAATCACGGCAATCACGACCGCGCCGATCATCACCGGGATGTTGTTCACCATGCCGACCGCCGTGATCACGGAATCCAGCGAAAAGACGATGTCCAGCAGCATGATCTGCACGAGCACCGCCACGAAGGACGCCACCGCCGCTCCCGGCCCGTGCCCCTCCTCGCCCTCCAGCTTTCCATGAATCTCGCTCGTGCTCTTCGCCACGAGGAAAAGTCCGCCGACCACCAGGATCAAATCCCTCCCGCTCAGACCGTGCCCGAACACCGTGATCCACGGCTTCGTCAACCCTGCCATCCACGAAATCGTCAGCAGCAGGAGAATCCGCATGACCATCGCCAACCCCAGACCGATCACCCGCGCCCGGGCCTGCTGGTGCCCGGGCAGTTTCCCCGCCAGGATCGAGATGAAAATGACGTTGTCGATGCCCAGCACGATCTCCAACGCGCACAGCGTCAGAAACGCGATCCACAACTCGGGGTTCGTTATCCAGTCCATAAACGCGCTGTTTTACCAGAGAACACTCCCGTGTCCATGACGATTGGAGAGGGAGATCCCACGCAGCGGCGCGGCGGGCCTGCTTCCCGGCGGTTCCTCCGGCCTGTGCCATAACGGCCGCTTGCTTTTCCCCGACATTTGTCCGGGTTGGCAAGTTGGCAGACATGCAAATTACAGGCCCGGCCCCATCCCGTGGAATGGAATTTCAAGGTTCCGTCCGGCCCCCCGTGCGGTAATGAGCTGCGCATGCATGAAATGATCCATGACATCGCGCTGTGTATTATCGCCGCGCGGGTCCTTGGTGTTCTGGCAAAGGTCCTCCACCAGCCGGTGATTCTCGCGGATCTTGTGGCGGGCTTTGCGCTCGGGCCGTCGGGCTTTGCGAGGGCGCATGACCAGGCTTCGATCTCCACGATTTCCGAACTCGGCCTCATCTTTCAGCTCTTCATGATCGGCCTGGAGATCGACCTGAAAAAAATCATCAGCGCGGGGCGCACGATTCTTGTCACCGCCGCTTCCCAGATCCTTGGCGGCGCGGTGCTCGGGGTTTTGTTTTTCTGGCTCATCGGGTTTCCGATGGGCGGGGGGAAATTTGACGCGTTGTATCTCGGGGTCGCGGCCGCGCTCAGCAGCACGGTCATCATTGTCAACGTGCTCTATGACAAACGGGAACTCGGCACGCTCCCCGGTCGCGTCACGCTGGGATCGCTCGTGCTGCAGGATCTTTTTGTGATCCTTTTTCTGGCGATCCAGCCCGCGCTCGACGACCTCCAGATCGGCGCGATCGCGCTTTCCCTTGTCAAAGTGGTTGCGCTTGTCGCGGGGGCGCTTGCAGGAAGCCGGTTCGTTTTGCCGTGGGTGTTCCGGTCGGTGGCCCGCCTGCCCGAGCTTGTGCTCGTCGGAGCCACCGCCTGGTGTTTTCTGGTGGGGATGGTCGCCTCCTGGCTCGGCCTGTCCCGCGAAATGGGGGCGCTCATCGCCGGCGTGTCCCTCTCCACCTTCCCGTATGCGCTCGATGTCACGGCCAAGGTCACCAGCCTGCCCGACTTTTTTTGATCCTGTTTTTTGTCGGGCTGGGAATGATGATTCCGCTCCCCTCCGCGACCCTTGTGGGCTGGGCGCTTGGCTTCGCCGCCTTTGTTGTGATCAGCCGCGTCGCGACGACCTTTCCCCCGCTTTACCTTTTGCGACAGGGCCTCCGCGCTAGCCTTCTGCCTTCCATCAACCTGTGCCAGGTCAGCGAATTCTCCCTCGTCCTTCTGGCCCTGGGTATGGAAGACAAACACATCTCGGAACAAAGCGGCGGCATGGTTTCCTTCGCCTTCGTCGTGCTTGCCGTATCGAGCACGTTTGCCATGACACAATCCGATCCGCTCACCCGTCGGCTCACCGGCTGGCTGAAACGCCTGGGGCTCCATGACCTCGACCACGGAACAACACCCTCCTCCATGCGGGGATCGCCCACGGAGAGATCCTGCTTTCCACCATTCCCGACGCGCTTCTCAAGGGAACCAGCAACGAGAGGCTCGTGCGTCAATTCCGCGAACTCAATCCCAAGGCCACCATCATTGCCACCGCCGAGGTTCTCTCCGAAGTGCCTGTCCTCTACGCGGCGGGGGCCGATTTCGTCAGAGTCCCCCGCCTCGATGAGGCCGGGGAACTCTGCAAAGTCCTCGAGGCGGCAAACTGCGGGCTCGTCCGCGAGAAAAAGGCCCGACTCGACGCCCGCCTCAGCGACCGCGCCGAAGTGCTTCCTTAGGAGCCAAAAAATCAGCGCGCGACCTGGGCCTTCGGATCCGGCAGAGTGAATCCGAGTTGGTTCTGAAGATAGCCTCCCAGGAATCGAAGAGGGTGATCGCGGTAATTGGGGGCGGCGATGAGATAGGCCTTCAGCCAAGCCTGGGCAGACGGATTCTTCCTGATGGCATCCATGAGGGCAGGACTGTGCCCTGGATTGGCCAGTTCGGCAAATATGTTCGAGAGTCGGAGCGCGGCGTCCCTTTGGAGATCCGGCACACGGTCGTCGAGTTGGCGCACGGTCAAATCCAAGGCTGTGTTCCAGTCTGCCAATCGCCAACAAACACCGGCTCTCATGTCACGAATCTGGGAGGAATATCGCCCGTCAGGAAATTCCCGATCATAGGCGTCCAGTTCAGCGAACACCCGCTTTGGGTTCAGCGGTTCCTGCCGGAACTCTTCGATCCGTACTTCTCCGGAATCGGTCACAAAGGTTGGAAAATGTGACCAGGATTGTCGGTAAACCGCCCTTGCCAATAGCAGGCGGGCCGCATCTCGTTTGTGGCTTTGCGGATATCGCGCCAAAAAAGCGCGCATCATCTTTTCCAAAGTTGGATAATCGCGGAGGGGAATGATGACCTCATCTTCGCTGTTTGTCAGCCGGACCTCGACCAGAGAATTTGCAACCACGGCTGCGTCGAGAAAAGCCAGATAGCCCATAACCGAAGACATGCCGGGACCAGACATGGCGGTGGCAATCCGAGCCCGGATACTGGCGTCGTCGGATGGGCCGGCGACCTCTGGCACAACCGGCGAGTAGAGCCAGGAACTCGAATGGAGGACATCCAAGCGCAGGTTGATATAATTGCGGGCAATTTCATCGGTGATCTGAGGCTCACCCAGAATAAGAACCAGATCCTCCAAAAAGTTCAGGCAGGCAGCTTCTGTCACCGATTGGAACAGGATGAGCGCCGAATTGCGGAGTCCGGCAATTTCTTTCGCCAATTCCGGAACCGTTTTCGTGCTGTCCCGCAAGGCAAATACCCGCTTCCTGATGTCATCCCACTTTCTTGGGTTGCTTTCATCCTCGTTGTACTCATTCGTGATCTCACCACGCAAATGGTAGTCACCCCAGTAGTATCCCGATTTGCGCCGGTTCCGGGCAGCCCAGGAGTTGCCTGCGGAAACCCCCGAAGAGAACCTCAATCTGCCGGGGTGGTCGGTGCTGGCTGCCGGCAGTGGAAACGTCCAATAGGCCGCCTGCTTGGCCTCTTTCGAGCCTGGTGATTCGGCCAGAAGCTTGTCGTAGATTTCGCGGGAAACATTTGCGCTGTCATCCTCGATCGCGCGCTGAAATGCATAGTCTGATCGCGCCGCCACTTTGGCGATCGATTCGAGCACTTTCAATCGGCAGGATGCGGAGAGGAAAGTGGCCGGGGCGGCGGGCATTCATCCGGTTCTTCGCCTGCCAACAGGATCTTTCCCACGAGCCGCCGGACGCGCTGTTGCCCGATGCCGTCGCGAGCGGCGCGGAACCGTTCATTGTCCTCGGCGCCATCGCCGGAGGATGAACGCGGGTCGCAAACTGACAGAAGGAAACAAGTGGGGCAATGTGCCTATTCTTTCATTTCCTGAGTGTATCCCCCCCGTTGGGCGGACAGGATTTCGTCCCTCTGGACAACGCCGCCATCTTCCATTATTGATCCACGTCATGAATCCCCCCGAACGAGACCAGCGCGACCTCACCCCTGAATCCGCGGCGCCGACGGATATCGCCCCGTTGGGACGTCCGGCGGAGAAGCCGGTGCATGAGCGGACGGGGGCGGAAGATGCGGCGCTGGCGGATTGGGCGGCGATCGAGGCAGATCCGGATTTCATTTCCCTGCTGAAGTCGAAGGCGGCGTTCGTGGCCCCGGCGACGGCGGTCTTCGTGATTTACTACTTTGCCCTGCCGATCGGGGTCGGCTGGTTTCCGAAGCTGATGGAGACGCGGGTCTGGGGGGCCGTGAACGTGGCGTATCTGTTCGCGTTCTCGCAATTCCTGATGGCCTGGGTGCTGGCGTTTCTCTACGTCGCGGTGGCGGCGGGGTGGGACAAACGGGCGGCGGAACTGATCGTGAAATTCCAAACCAGGGAGGCCAAATGATCGCGGCGGCAGCTCTCGCGGCACCCGGTGACCGCACGGCGCTTTTCATGTTCCTGGCCTTCGTCGCGGCGACGCTGGTGATCACGTATTTCAGCGCGCGGAAGTCCACCGGCGCGAGCGCGTATTTCGCGGCCGGTCGCCGGATCACCGGATGGCAGAACGGGCTCGCGGTCGCGGGCGACTACATGAGCGCGGCCAGTTTTCTCGGGATCGCGGGCATGATCGCGTTCAACGGCTACGACGGGTTCATGTATTCGATCGGGTTCCTGGTCGCGTATCTGACCGTGCTTTTCATCGTGGCCGAGCCGCTGCGGAATGCGGGGAAATACACGATGGCCGACGTGCTCGCGTACCGGTTGAAACCGCGTCCGGTCCGCGCGGCGGCGTCATTGAGCACGCTCACCGTTTCGGTGTTCTACATGATCGCGCAGATGGTGGGGGCCGGGACGCTCGTCCGGCAGTTGATCCCCGGCGTGAGCTATGAGATGGCGGTCGTCGGGGTCGGGATTCTGATGGTCGTCTATGTCGTCTTCGGCGGCATGCTGGCAACAACGTGGGTGCAGATCATCAAGGCGATCCTGCTGATGAGTGGAAGCGTGTTCCTGAGCATCCTCGTGCTGAACAAATTCGATTTCGATCTCGGAAAATTCTTCGGCTCGCTCACCGCGATCTCCTCGACCGGCGCAAACGGGGAGCCGGTCCTGCGGAATTTTTTGACCCCCGGCCTGCTCTTCCACAATCCGTGGGACCAGATCTCGCTCGGCATGGCGCTGGTTTTCGGCACGGCCGGGCTGCCGCATATCCTGATCCGCTTCTACACCGTGCCCGATGCGAAGACCGCGCGGTCGAGTGTCGTGTGGGCGATGATCATCATCGGGCTCTTCTACATCATGACGACGTTCTTCGGGTTCGGGGCGGCGAGCCTGCTGGGACCGGATTACCTGAAGGCGCACGGCGGCACAAACATGGCCGCTCCCCAGCTGGCACACGAGCTCGGCGGAGAGGTCTTCTTTGCGTTCATCAGCGCGGTCGCGTTCGCCACGATCCTGGCGGTGGTCGCCGGACTCACGATCAGCGCGAGCACGAGCTTCGCGCACGACTTTTTCACGAATGTCCTCCACCACGGGAAGGAACTCCGCCCTGGCGAGGAAGTGAAAGTCGCGCGGATCACGGCGTTCGTCGTCGGAGCGGCGGCGATCGGGATCGCGATCCTGCTGGGGCCGACCGTGAATGTCGCCTTCCTCGTCGGCCTGGCGTTCGCGGTGGCCGCAAGCGCGAACCTGCCGGTGATCGTGTTCTCGATCTTCTGGAAACGGTTCACGACGACCGGGGCGGTGACCGGACTGCTGGTCGGGCTCGCCTCGAGCATCGCCCTCATCCTGATCAGCCCGGATTTCATGAAGGACGCGTGGTTTCCGTTGAAAAATCCGGCGATCGTGAGCATTCCGCTCGGGTTCCTCGGGGCATTCCTCGGGACGTTCCTGTCGCGCGAGCCGTCGGCGGAGAATCTGTTTGCCGAACTCAAAGTGCGCGCCAATACCGGCCTGGGCGCGGAGAAGGCGTCCACGCATTGATGGGACCACTGAGCCGGGGACCGTGGTGTCTTGCGGTTGCGAAACAGGAAACGCCATTTTCTGGAAGTTCAGTGCTGGCGGAAAAACTCCCGGAGTTCCGGTTCGCGCGAATAGGTCCGTATCGCCCGGCCGTTCATCAGGTAACGGAAGAGCGCCGGCGTCGTCTGGTTCCGGATGTTTGTCAGGATTTTTTCCGCTTCCCTGAAACGCCCCTTCCGCATGGAGATGCAGGCTGCGGAAATGGCGGAGCCCAAATCTTTGCCGGGATCGCTGATCTCCGGCAAATCCCAATCGGGGGAGTCTTGCAGGGTCGCCAAACCGATGATGGCGTCGATGAACGGAAGGAGATCGACCGGCTGCACCCGCGAGCGGGCCGCCCGAAGGATCCCGATCGCTTCGGCATTTTTCCTCTGTCTGCGCAGGATGGCGGAAAGCTCGATCATGGGCAGAGGATTTGCGACGTCCGCCAGCATGGCCTGTCGAAGAAGAAGCTCGGAACGCAGAAGAGGATCGCCGAACTTCCTGGCTTTCGGATCCCCTCCCTTTTGGGCCTCGATCAAGGCGTGGAGGGTGATCGCGTCGGAAACCTTTTCCCCATTGCGAATGCTCCGGGCTGCCTGAACTTCCGCAAGCCCGGTGTTTCCGCTGCGCATGGCTGCCATCGCGACAAGATACGCCAGTGAGGAGACATGGGGATTTTGCGTTTCCAGATCCTGGAATCCCTTCAGGGCGTTGCCGGTATCTCCGGCGCGCAAATCGTCAAATGCGCGGTTCAGGCGGGAGAAAAACTCCTCGGATACCGTAACGTCCGCCTTGGTCCGCCTGCCGCGTTGATGTCCTGCAGGAGCACCGATTCGGCGAAAATATTCCCGATCTGGGTGTTGGTTCCAACGACATTCGTGTAGGTGTTCCAGACGAACTGGTTCCCTCCGTATGTCACGCCGGGCAGGTTGTCAGCGGTGGTTGGTGAGGATGCGCCTGGCCCCGTTGGATGGTAATCCATGTGTTCGTGGCTCTGTAATTCTCCCCGGTATTGGTAAAGAACATGTTGAGCTCGGAAGCCTGCGCGGGCGATGCGGCGAAGAGCGCCAAACTGGACACACCCAAAGTGATCGAAGCGCGAAGTGGTTTTGTTTTCATCCTTTGGAGTCTTGTTCGGCGGATCATGGAAGGCGCGAACCAAGGCATTTTCATTTAAATGGGTTTTTGCAAATCATGTTGTAGGGAAGTGAGATTTTCATGGAGGACAGTTCCCGGATGAAAGGCCAGGATTTGTCGGGCCGCTCAAGAGCCGGCCGGATTTGATGCTGCGCCGGTCGTATCCGCGGATCTTCAGGAACCGCACGACCGAACTGAGCGAGGGCAGGCCCCGCCCGTGGTCCTGCCAGTGCCGGTAGAGCACCGAGAGTGCCGTGTCCGGACTCTTGGAGACCGCCTCGATGATCCACAGGCCGGTTTCCCCGTCGATCGCGCGGCTCTTTCCCGCGTCCCCGCGCACGGCTTTTCCGCTCAGGCCGGGGAACCCGTGACGCTGGTGCCGATACCACCACGTCTCGATCGTGCGATACGAGTAGTAGAAGCCGCCTTCTCCGGGCCAGGGGCGCGAGCAGGCGGCCCGCACGCACTCGGCGAGCGGGACTCCCTGCTGGCTCAGGGTTTTTATGTGGCAGAGGACCTCGTAGCGCAAAAGCGCGAGGTTTTCTTTGGTTGTTGGTGATGGATTTTGCATGACGCGGGGCGTTTTCGCCTCCCTCCGCCCCCGTTCCAACAAAACGGTTGTGTGGGGTGGCACCTCTCGCCCGGCCCGAGGGCTGCGTGATGCCCTACAAGGACGAGCAGAGCATGATGAACCAATGGAGCCGGGCCAAGACGCTGATGACAAACGGTGACGGCAAACCACTGGTCGATGTCCCCACAAATGCACTACGGCATTCCTATGCGTCCTACCGCCTCGCCCAGACCGAGGATGCCGCAAAGGTAGCGCTCGAAATGGGCAACAGTCCGCGGAAGCTGTTCAGCAATTACCGGCAACTTGCGGCGAAAAAGCAGGCTCAAAAGTGGTTTGCCATCCTGCCGAAATAAATGCTGATCCGCTGTCACCGATAAGAGTCGGCAGCCTTTTTTCCTTGAGTCGTTCAATTCCTTGAATAGTGTATTCTAGGAATATGAGAACACTTGATCCATTCTTGACTTCCACAGTCACCGGAAAGCTTCAAACCACGATTCCCGCCCGGCTCGCGCGGAAACGGGGCATCAAGACCGGCATGCGCCTGGCATGGATCGAGTCTGGAGACAATCAGGTCATTATCGCCCGCATCCTCCCCGATCCCATGGCAGGACTTCGCGAAGCTCAGAGTCTCGCCGCTAAAAATAAAAGCGCCGCCACCAAGCTGATGGGCGAATTTGAGGCCGAATGCGCATGGCAGCGTGCGCACGGACCGACCGTATGAAAGCGGCGCATTTGCTCGACACCTCAGCCGTGCTTGCCC
>Ga0172380_10002856_pt1 | contig 25279 bp, 21 predicted proteins | sample Leawe162metaG_FD_119747 | JGI IMG/M metagenome (GOLD analysis project Ga0172380, IMG submission 119747) | Leachate microbial communities from a municipal landfill in Southern Ontario, Canada - Leachate well 162 metaG | ecosystem: Engineered > Solid waste > Landfill > Unclassified | place...
CGCTCATCCGCTGCGAAGCACGTCCAGTAGGCGCAGCCAGTAAAACTGATTTTTTCATGGCCTCCAGTAGACGGACGATCACTAAGGTCGTCGTGGTTTTTCCGCAGCCCGGCCCGCCTGTCAGGATTGAAAAACGGTGTTGCACCACCCCTTTCACGGCATCGGCTTGTTCATCACTTAACGTGATGTGTTTATTCCGGCAATAGGTAGTGATCCAATGGGCGATTCTCTCCGGCTCACAGGCAACAGACCCTTTCATTCTCCGGAGTATGGCAGCGACAGCCGTTTCATCATAAAAAAGCGTCTTTGAATAATAGCCGATGGTGTCCACATCATCCTTGTTAAGGCGTCGGGTACACAGCTGACCTTCATTTTTCATTAAGCCCAAGTAATCGTTTAACCGATCACCCAAGTTGATAGCAATCAGTTCAATAATGCCGGCATTGATCTGAGGCTCGGTCAGATAACAATGGCCTTGCTCGCGACTGGCGGCCAACACCTGTTTGATCGCGGCAAGCAGACGTGGTTGGCTGTTTTCCGCTAAGCCAATGCTCAACGCCACTTTATCCGCAGAGAAAAAGCCAATCCCATAAATATCATTCGCCAGGCGATAGGGATCTTCTGTGACCATCGCTATCGCTTTATCGCCATATTCTTTATAGATGCGCACCGCAAACAGGGTGCTGATGCCATGACCCTGAAGAAACATCATTACTTCCCTTACCGCACGATGCTCAGTCCATGCCTGTTCAATCATTTCCAGTTTCTTTTGGGCTATGCCAGGGACTTCAGTTAGGCGGTGAATATCCTGTTCAAAGATATCCAAGGTCTCTTTCTGGAAATAGTGAACAATCCGCTTTGCCGTTTGAGGGCCCACGCCCTTAATGAGGCCGGAACCCAGATATTTTTCAATGGCGGCCGTTGTGGCAGGCTTCTTTTCAATCGCTTCGGTGGCTTTGAATTGCCGGCCGTATTTATGGTCAATAGTCCAAGTGCCACGAAATTCCATGGTGGCGCCGGCAAAGACTTTGGTTTGATGGACCGTGACCGTTTCTTGTTGTTGGGGCGACTGGAAGGGTTGGACACGCAACACCGACCAGCCCGTCGCAGGGTTGTGATAAGTCACCCTACTGACAATGCCTGTAAGAACTTCAGTAATAGTGTTCATTGACGTCCGGTTAAAGCTATTTGATCATGATAAAATGTTTCTCGTACACTAGACGTCACCAGACAATCTGATTTGTTTGAGGGTCAATATCGGCTTGCTATGGATAGCTATCCATAGCAAGCCGTAGTGTTCCTTCACAATTGAGTAACCCAAAAGAGATGTCAGTTTTCAATTTTAGGTGGCAACACTTGCAACATAATGCTGTCATTCAATATCAATTTATCAAACCAACTTTATGCCGAATGCAGTTGTGTTGGTTTTGGTCGGTTGTGGTGTTGGTTGCAGCCCCTTATTTCTTCCGTTTTTAGTAGAACCCGTTTTTTTGCCTTGTGTCCGCGCAATTTCCGCGTGAACGTCACTGGGTCGGCATAGGTGGGTGGGCTCAAATGACTTCTTCTGATCCAATGTTTATAAGATTGACAAGCCTCGTAATAGGCATATAATTCAAAAAGCTAGAAAAATCTGGTTTCGCTTTGTTTACCAACTTGATGTTTCCTCTGTAATTTCCCGTTCTGTTCTTCAGTTTAGTAATTTTCAAATTTACCAGCCTAATAAAAACCAACCAACTGTTGTCGGTGGTTTTAACCCCATACTATCCAATTTTCAACAAAAAAAGAGACGAATGACCCCATCTGCCAATTATAGCGCTTATTTTCAAGCGCAACTTCAAGTTACCCCCCCAAAAAAAGTCCAGCCTGTTAAAGACAAATCTAAAGTGGTTATCCGATACAAACGTAGTTGGACAAAAGAGCAGTAGCATTGACATTAAAAAATATTAACCAGATCTGCTGCTAAATAATTTATATTAGTCAAACTACATTGGGTTGTGTTGGAATGAAATAAATAACGAAGCGTAACAAGATGAGATTAAAAGAAAAAGAGGTTGAAGCAGGCTACTTATATCTGACCAGTGCAAATCAATATCGTGCTGTGCTGGTGATGAAAGGTGATTTTATGATTTATGCGCCCAGTTCGGAAGGGACTGCGCCATTAAATCTGAATTTTACAAAAATGCCATTTGAAAATCAGGCATTTAAAAAGTGCCAAATCGTTACTTTTGCCAAAAAGGATTATCAAGTGTTTGACTTCAATGATGTTGAAGCCATCAAACATAAGTTGGATGAATTACAGCTAGCAGAAGTAATAGCACAGTGCAATGCCAAGTCTGCTATCGCCACTCTTTTATCCGAATAAAGTAGTTACAAAGAAAGATGGTAGTTTGATCTTGCCCTGATTTCACGAACTCTCATGTAAGCGACTGTTTTGGCTTCAAATGCTTCAGAGTTGATAAGCTGGTATCGACCCATTTTTGACGGTCGCGTTTCTCCAAATTGGCCAGTCAGGCAAATCCAGATTCCACGAGTTGGTAGACTACAAAGCAGCCGTTGTCGACCTCAACCAATCGGCCAATTACAGACATTCGGTTTACACTTTTCGCAATAGTTCGACGAACAAATCTTCAATTTTTTGGCTGTAGGGCTATTATCTGATGTTATCTGGAAACTTTTTTATGCGAATTTACGTGTTATCCAGTTTAGAAAAGCTATTCTTGTCAGATAAATTTGAAGAGAGTATAAAACAGTTGGACTTAGATAATAACTTGTTAGGCTGTGTGGAAGAAAAAGCCGGAGCGAGTGCACGAATCGCTAATTGAGCAGAGGGCATAATCATGAATCCGACGAGTACAGTTGACCTGGAGTTCAATCCTGAACACGATGATCTGGGCAAGGACAAAGAGCTTAGAGATGGACTGTCCGTTGCCCTGCAGATCGGGGACAGCCTCTGGGTCGCCAACGACGAATCGATCAGCCTGGAACGGCTCTCACTCATCGAAGGAGGTAACACCTGCAAGTACAGATGTGGCCGACATCATAAGCAATTCTCTCTCAATGATTACCTTCATTTGCCAGTAGCGCCTTCCAATGATCCCGCGGACCTGGAAGAGGTGGACGTGGAAGGACTGGACTACGAAGAGGGCTACCTCTGGTTGGTGGGGTCACACAGCCTGAAGCGCAAAAAGCCAATACTGAAGGATGGATCCAAGGAGGCTCAGAAGCAGTTGGCTAAGGTGAGCACGGACGGCAACCGTTACCTGCTGGCCCGCATCCCCGTTGTTGAAGGCGACGGGACGTACACCTTGACGAAAGAAGTTACGCAGAAAGGAAAAAAGCGCACAGCCGCCCAACTGTGTGGTAACACCCATGGTAACGACTTGACTGAGGCATTGAGAGGGGACAAACATCTGGGATCGTTCCTCGCGATCCCAGGCAAGGACAATGGGTTTGATATTGAGGGGTTGGCCGTGGTAGGCAAGCGCCTCTTCCTTGGGCTGCGCGGGCCGGTCCTGCGTGGATGGGCGGTGATCCTGGAAGTAGAACTAAAGGAGGATAACAAGAAGCCATCTATGCTGAGGATGAAGCCAATTGGACCGAAACAGCGCCTTTACCGAAAGCATTTCCTCCAGCTAGGCGGTCTCGGTATCCGCGACATTTGCGCTCAGGGCTCAGATCTGTTGATCCTGGGAGGTCCGACCATGGATCTGGACGGCCCAGTCGCCATCTTCCGTTGGCCGGGTGGTACAGAGCCAAAAGGCGAGAGTGTGGTTCCGGCCGACGAGTTGGAGCGTGTTCTGGATGTGCCCTACGGCCAGGGTGTAGACCACGCCGAAGGCATGACGTTGTTCTCCCCGGATGGTGGCACAGCCCGCTCGCTCCTTGTTGTTTACGATTCCGCGTCCGAGAGCCGGCAATTGGGAGAGAGCACGGCGGCGGCAGACGTTTTCCCCCTGCCTGGAACTGCCAACCCAAGAAGAGCTTAGCCGTTGCGTCGAGAGAAAAGCATGGTGTCAGGTCTTGCAAACACGCATCTGGCCTAACATTGCGCTTAACCCGAGCGCGGTTATAAATCGGTTTTATTTTTTCAGCTTTCTGTGCCGCGCCCGGTTAACTTTACGTAAATTCTGTTTCGGAATGTACACATCTGAATGTCCGAAAAGGGTCGGTTGGACACAGTGACGAACGGCCGCTTTCAGGTATCGGAATTCAATGACAGCTTTCCGGCGATTAATCTGAAAAGCGGTTTGTCGCCAGGCGACCCATTTTTGCCACTTGCGCTTCTCCAAAGCGGCCAGTCAGGCAAATCCAGATTCCACGAATTAGTGGACTAAAAAGCAGCCGTTGTCGACCTCAACCAATCGGCCAACAGCCGTCACTGGCTTCGCTGGAAAAACGTGTCAATGGGTGGCAGGTATACTTCAGTAAACTGCCGGTCGTAGAGTCGGCTAGATCGACCTTACCGACCGTTAAGATCTTCTGGTCAAGAAATCAATTCATGCATTTGGAATCAATAGCGAGCCCATATGTTACTATTGACTCAACAACAGAGTGCGAGTCATGGCACTGGAGCGTAGGCAGCGATAGGAGCTATATTTTGAGAGTCGAGAAATTGTGAGCAACTTTAGCCAACTAGGTTGGGTTGATTTTTCTTCAGATGACCGGGAGCGGGTAAAACAAGTTCTCAGTCAATTACAGGAGAAAGGAACTCTTGACGAGCTGGGGATTGGGAGACTGCGGGATGCGTTTGCTGATTTGTTATTCCCTGGATTTTCGACAATTCAGACACGCGGGAAATATCTAATAGTTGTCCCGCGCATTATTCGTGGTTATCTTGCGCTCAAGCCAGCAGAACGTAAACGGCAATCCCTTGCTGACTACCTGAAGGTGCAGGAGGATTTGGTGGCAGAACGATTGGTAACCCGGCATTTGGAAGATGGTGAAACTGGCATTATTGGCTCCACCATGGTGGAAAGCGGCGGGGTTGCCAGGCGACCCTCCTCTGTTTACTGGGGTGCCCTAAGGCAGTGGGGCATTATTGATACATCTGCATCTTTAGCGCAATTTAGCCGTGAAATCACACAGTCAGAAAGTAATCTGGGTATGCTAAAAGGCGAGGACGAATCAGACGATAAAGATGCGCTTGCCGGGAAACACAAGGTCCATCTCGATGCGTGGGTACCAGATTGGCTGGAAAATATTGAGTTGAACCTCACACGCTCAGAGGCTTCATTTCTGAAAGAAAAAATGCTTAGAGGGGCGATCAATAGTGTGCCCACGCAATTGTTTCAGCACACTTTAATGGGTAATGCGCTAGAAAAACAATATGAAAACTTTCCCGAGTTTTCTGCGTGGCTTTGCCAGCAAAGCCAGGTTTCAGAAAAGACCAAGGAAACCGCACGCCTTGCGCAAGCTTTCAGCGAACTGATTTATGGCGCACACATCCGATTCAATTGCCTCCTAGCTGAGCGCAACCAGCAGCACTCCCGTCTTATGGCCCATCTCGAGAATTGGGATTCATGGGTCGGCAGCATTCAACTTGAGCAAGAAGACGGCGTGGAGATCTGGTTGAAACATACAGAAGTCCGCCTGCCGAGTTACACTGATAGGTTTTTGAAGGCTTGGTATAAAGCTATTCGCACGAAAGCCCCCGTTCAGACATTGGACCAATTAGTCGAGCAGCAATCTAAAGACAACAAGAAGCAGCGTTCAATTTTGCAGAAACGCTTAGCGCAAGATATTGAATGGTTCGGCATGAGCCGTTTGAATTATCGCTTGTCACAGGTGCGGCTCATTTTGGGGGACATTCAAAAGGGGCTGGAATGCTAAGCCCCAAAGATGATCGCGTGGATTACGGCAATAAACTGCGTCCGCCACAACAGTTTGAGTTGAGTTGCGCCCTGGCTACCAGTTTTACTCTCGATCTTGAGACCCTGATGTGCCTGCCCATTGCCCTGTGCTTTGACAATACGCTTGAGGGAAAACTGGAGGGGGAAAAGCTGGCGCTGTTGGAGGCCATTGGTCAACTTAGTGGTCGGCTCAAAGTATTTTTCCAACAAGGCAATATCAAGGTTCCGCTCCAGTTTAACCGGCTCTTCACCTTACTCGAAGACTGCTTGGTTCCGATCGTGCCTACGACAGAATTCAGTTCCTTTCATCCTAAATTATGGCTGTTACGGTTTACGGGCCCGAATAATGAGGTGCGTTACCGTTTGCTTGTCCTGTCACGAAATTTGACCTTTGACAGAAGTTGGGACGTAGCGGTCACTCTTGAAGGGGAGCTGCGCAGATCACCACAGACGGAAAGCAACGGCCTTCTTCAATTGCTGCGTGAGCTTAAGCCAAGCGCGGCAAACTTTTCGGGCTTCAAAGATTTTGAAAAAGAGCTTCCATACATTGAGTGGAAGAAACCGCTGGGATTTAACGGGTTTAAAACATTGGCAGGCGGCAAGCACAGCGTGCCTTTGGATTTTGGCGGGGATACGACATCGATTTTAGTCATATCACCCTTTCTGCATCCCAAAGCTTTGGACTCGTTGCAGAAACGAGGAGCAGAACATTACTTGCTCAGCCGTGCCGAGGAACTGAACAGGATTGGCAAAGACGCTTTGAAGGATTGGGATTGCTATTCCCTGAGCGACAGAGTTGTCAGCGGCGAGGATGATCTGGAGGGCGCACGTGAACAAAATCTACACGCGAAACTGATTCTGGTACAAAACGGGGCAACCAGCCATTGGCACCTTGGCTCTGCAAATGCGACTGTGGCAGCGCTGGGGGATGGGGAAAACAAACCACGGAATACCGAATTTATGGTTCGCCTAACGGGTCACCGGGAAGAATTAGCGCCACAAAAAATTTTACAGGAACTTAAGGGCACAAAAGAAAAACCATCAGGCATTTTTGTGGAGCATGAATTCAGCGAAATCAAAGGCACAGAAGAACCATTGGCAGATATTGAACGCAGAAGACTGGAACACGCATTGATTAAAGCACCGTGGAAGATTACGGCAACGGAGTCGGATGATGGTAGCTACTGCTGTGAGGTTAGTTGTGGTGTACAAGTGAATGTTCCCGTTGGCTGTACTGTTGAAGTTGGGCTGTTGGCAACGGGAATCTACCAAGTGTTGCAAACTTCAATGCGATGGGATGGTCTTGCACAGACCCAAGTAAGTGCTTTTTTGCCACTGCGAGTCATGGTTGATGGCGATGCAAAGCCCGCCCTGCGGCTCATGGTCAAAGCAAGTTTAGACATAAAGGGGGGAGATAATCGCTCGCAAAAAATCATGAACGAATTGATTGACAGCAAGGAAAAGTTCATGGCCTACGTGCGCCTTCTGCTAATGCCTGACACAGAAAAATCAGAATGGTTTGGACTTGATTTAACCAGAAAAGGCACAGCGCACAATGAATCTCTTGATCGCTTGCTGGATGGGCCTGTGTTTGAATCGCTGCTGCGCAGTGCCTCCCGCCAACCAGAGCAACTAGATCGTATCGAATCGCTGTTAAATCGCCTTCAGGAAAACAAAGCGACGATACCCGAAGAATTTAGTCAGTTATGGGCACACTTTAAGAAACATAAGCAAGGAAAACGTCGATGATCCCACTTGATGCCCGTGATGAGCGCATCAAGGCTCTGGAATTAACGCTAGATGGCTTGAAAGATTTTCAGTACGCAACAGTCAAGCGCATCATGGCTTTGTTCTCAGATCCTGCGCATAGCCAGCGGATTTTGGTTGCCGATGAGGTTGGCTTGGGAAAAACCATCATCGCCAAGGGAGTGATCGCCAGCCTTTTGAAAGACTGGGAAGAGCCCCGTCCCATGAGAGTGACTTATATATGCTCAAATTTGGCGCTTGCAACAGAAAATCGCAAAAAACTTGCTGTCTTCAGCGGTGCCGAGCAGTTCAAATTGGTCAAAGAGCCATCTTTTGGGCGCTTGGCTGAGGTTGCGCTTCTCCCCGAGCCGGACAGGACCCAAACACAGATACTGGAAGTTTGTTCATTGACGCCAGCCACGTCGTTTTCCCTGACACAAGGGGCAGGCAACCGGGGGGAGCGGCTCATTATATTTGCCGCGGTGCTGCGGCATCCTGATCTTGCAGATTGTAAAGAAGGTCTGTCTGATTTGTTCCGGGAACGGGTAACAGATGCCAAACAGTGGAACCTTGACTTGGAAGATCGTCTAGGCCGGTTGATGCACACTGAAATTTTGGACGACTTTCACCAAGCACTGGCTCAACCCATAGCAGCCGCTAGCCAAGGCGGACGGATTTGGTTAGATGTCATTAAGAAAATCTCAAGCCATGGCGTTGCTGCTGACGATGATTTTGAAAGGAGTTTTCTGCGGAAGATACGCCAGCTTTTTGTTAAGTGTTGCGCCGCTAATCTTGAAGCAGACCTGTTTATCCTTGATGAATTCCAGCGCTTTAAGGATCTGATTAATGACAATCAGGACAATGAACAAGCACTGATTGCCAGACAGGTATTTTGCAAGCAGCGACAAAGCAAAGTTTTGCTCCTTTCAGCCACGCCGTTTAAAGCGATGACAACACTTTCTGAGGATGAGCAGGACGAGGCACACCTGGTAGGTTTACAGCAAGTACTAAAGTTCTTGAATTTGGGGCCGCTTGATAGCTACGAGACAGCGCGTCAGGCATTGCAATATGAACTGTTCAGGCTAAAGCATAGCCACGTTAAGATCGAGGACTTGTCTGAGCAGGCAAGAATAGGTGTGGAAAGCGTCTTGCGCCCGCTTATTGTGCGTACTGAGCGCGCTCAAATTGCCTCAGATGTCGATAGCGTTCTGGAGCCTGAGATACTAAAGTGTGGAAAAGTGTTTAGTGGCCTAGATGTTCAAACATTTATTGAGCACGACAAGCTAGGTGCGCTTCTGAAATCAGACCAGCATTACAGCATGGATAGCCAGTTGATGGATTTTTTCAAATCGGCTGCTTGGCCATTGGCATTTAGTAGTGGCTATCAACTTCAGGAGATACTCAAGAAACGCTATGCCAGTCAGGAGACTAAGGACTTTAATGCACTTTTTCGACGAAGCAATTATCTCTGGTTACCAAAAGACCGCATTAACACTTACCAGCTAAAAGTGGCTGAAGAAGCGCCAAACGCCAAGGTGCGTGGGCTCACTAGACATTTGTTTGGCGATGGAATGTCCCATGGCCCAGAGATGCTGCTTTGGATACCCCCCAGTTTCCCTCATTACGCTCTAGAGAGCCCATTCGCGACCCAACAGGCACTGAGTAAAACACTCATCTTTTCGGCTTGGGCAATGGTGCCGCGCATGTTGAGTGGTCTGCTCAGTTATGAATCGGAAAGGAGGGTTCTAGGAAGAGCGAAAGCAGATGGCGGCTATTTTCCGTCCAAACGGCAAAGGAAAGTGAAAGGCGAATCTGCGGTGCATGTCGAAAAGAATAGGCTGATACGTTTGGATGCAGGTGACTTGGCTAATTGGGTGCTTTTGTATCCTTCGAAAATGTTTGTGGATTTGCCTTTGGACCGCTCTGTTCAGACCTTGGAAGGCTTGGTGTCTGAGCGAAAAAAATATTTTGAGGAAGCGCTCAAACAGTTAAAGGTGGCTGGCTCAGGGACCCGGAACCGCAGACATTGGTATCTCTTGGCTCCTATCTTGCTGGACCAACAGAATCATGCGGGTTGGGTTGAACAATGGGTGGATGGGCAGCTAAAAGTTCAACATGCAAGCGGATTCAATGTACGCTTAAAGGAAATCAAAAATAAACTGAATGCGGAGGATAATGCGCTAGGTGAAATGCCGGAGGATTTGGCAAGCTATTTGGCATGGCTTTCAATAGGTTCTCCAGCGGTTTGTGCTTATCGTGCGCTCACTTCAGTTAAGGCGGATCAAGCATACCAGCACTTGCAAGATGCAAGCACCATCGCTTTTTCCTTCGTTGCCCTGTTCAATAGTGTGTCAGGTACCGGGGTTATCCAGCGTTTCTCCAAGCAAAACAAAATTCCAAGCGACTGGAAAAGCATTGTTCGTTATTGCGCTCAAGGAGGATTGCAGGCTGTCTTGGATGAATACGTGTACATGTTATCGACGGGAGGCAGTTTTGATAAAGTAGTACAGATGATCGCTGATGTACTAAGAATATCACCGTCCAGCGCGAAGATTTGGGACGTACGGAAGCCTGATGATAGCGCCAGTCTGCGTTGTCATTACGCAGTTCCTTTTGGAACGCAGAAGATGAGTGATGAATCAGGACAAGAGCGTGTGGTCAATATCCGCGAAAGCTTTAACTCGCCTTTTAGGCCGTTTGTCCTGACCTCAACATCAATCGGGCAAGAGGGGCTAGATTTCCACTGGTACTGCGGTGAGGTCGTCCACTGGAACCTGCCCGATAATCCAATTGATCTTGAGCAGCGCGAAGGGCGTGTTAACCGCTACCAATCATTAGTTGTAAGGCGGCGAGTTGTTCAGACGCTTGCTGGTCAGCTCGATCCAAAACAAGGTTGGAAGGACTTGTTTGACAGCGCAGCGAAGCTTGAGAAAAAAACTGATCTAATACCGTTTTGGCACTTTCCGGAAGGAACAGAGAGAATTAAACGGATTGTACCCCTTCTACCTCTGAGCCGGGAAACCTATCGGTATCCACTTATGCTGAAGATTTTGTCGCTGTATCGTCTTGCGTTCGGTCAGCCGGGTCAGCATGAGCTTCTGGAATACTTACAGGGATTGAATCTTTCCCCCGAAGATATATCAGCGTTGAAGCAGCGCATGATGGTTAACCTCGCACCAATCAACTATTAGAGAGGAGGGAATTGTTTGACATGATCCTCTAAGAGGCCGTTTGGAAACTCCAAGTCAAGGCTAGAAATGGCAAGGCTTTCCAGCTCAAATCCAGATTTTCCTCAAAATCAATCGGGACCCCTTGAGCTCTCTGGCTTGCATCCATAGTTTCCAAACGGCCTCTAAGGACACCACTGAATAAAGATCTGGTCGGTTCGTTATTATTGCTCTGCGTGCCTCGCGTGGGAGTGACTGTTCGACGACTGTAAATTGCTGTGGATTAAATAGGCATCGCTGAATGGCTACTTCGGCCGACTAGCTGTAGATCGCTACGAATCAGCCAATGGCAGCCCCTCTCAAGATAGCCGCCGTTCACCCGGCAGAAGCTCGAACGGCTCTTGTGGGTCGGTTGTTCACTTTGGAAGACGAACTGGTACTCTGACCATGCCAGTAGGACTCTGTCGATTTAATTCGGCAAATTTGTTCATGAGCCGTTCTGATTAGGCATGAACTAGGAGAAAGTCGAACAAAATGGCAAAGTGGTCCTCAAATAATTCTTCTTCCATTGCAGGAATCCTGCAAAAAGGTATCCATGCCACACTTTCTAGATCGTCGGCGGCCTGAATCGTAGGCCAAACATCATTGAGCGGCCATCCGCTTAAAGAGAAGTGATGAACATGGGTGATAACTCGACCTCGGCATGATCGTCGGGGGTGGGAGAAGACCTTGACCGCGGAAAGAGATTTCCGTAGCGTGGCATCTGCAATATCGAGACTTGTTTCTTCCTTTAATTCACGTATGGCGCCGTGAAGCAATGACTCGCGTTTTTCGAGGAATCCGCCGGGGATGGCCCACAATCCTTTACCGGGATAATTTTTTCGTTGTCCCAGCAATACGTGGTCATTCACAGTTACCAGTGCATCGACCGTCGTCGAAATCACGTCCCAGGGGATGTCGATACAGACCTGATTTTCTTGCTTAATTTTGGCGTGTTCATTCTTGAGGTTGTCATACACGGAGTCCAGAGACCAAGCATTTAAGAAATGTCTAACCGGCAATGGTATCTGTTCAGCCATTTCCGCCAAAGCCTGATTTGCCGTTTTCGCCTCAAAAAACAGCTGTCTGAGATCGGTGGCATCGATATCGAGACTGGATTCAACGTCAACTATCCGCCAAGCCGGAAAATTATCCAGGTAGTAAGTCGTATCGTCTTTCTTGAATCCTACCAGCGCGATTCGATCGGTGCTTGAAACGCAATCTCCCACTTGACGCCTAACGTCGGCATTCCACAGGGCATCGTTATAGTAATCGCGCACCGGCAAGAACCTAAGACGAATCCGATCGGATTCAGGCAAAGTAGATAAGATCATCTCGGCCCGCTCTGTCCACTTGAAAGGATTGCGGATGTTTCTCGACTGGAAGGACGAGCCGACGATGACCAGCACTTCATCGGCTATTTCCAGAGCCTTACGGGTTAGCAGCTCATGGCCCTTGTGATAGATTTGGAAGCGGCCAATCACAATCGCATTTTGGTAGTTCGACATAATGGGTTCCCTTAATACTTGGCGGCGATCGGCATTTGCCGGCCCGCCCCAAAGGCTCTTGGCCGTACACGAATGATGGGAGGGGCTTGCCGACGCTTGTATTCGTTTCGTGCGATCATACCGGCAACCCGTTGATAAACCGTTTCGCCAGCCGCCGTCGACCGATAGTTGGCAACAAAGTCGCGCGCTTGCTGAAATTCCGGCTGCGGTAACTGGTCGCCCTCGATCAACATTTTTAAAACCTCGTCAAGCACCTCGTAAGGCGGAAGACTGTCGGTGTCTTTTTGGTCGGGCGCCAACTCGGCGGACGGTTCCTTACTTAAAATCGTCTCTGGAATGATCTCCCTGCCGGCGCTTTGATTGATATGGGCGGATAAGCGGTAGACTTCCGTTTTATACAGGTCGCCGATGGGGCCAAGGCCGCCATTGGTGTCACCATAGAGGGTGCAATAACCGACCGATATTTCGCTCTTGTTGCCGGTGGTCAACACCAAGGCACCTGAATGGTTCGAGTAAGCCATCAGGATCGTGCCACGGATTCGAGCCTGGAGATTTTCCAAGGAGAGACCTTTCAGTTCATCGACAAAGCTGTCCTGGAATTGTCGGCTGAAATCCCCGACCAAGGCCTTGATGGGATGAGTATAAAGTGTCACACCCAGCGCATCGCAGAGCAGCTGAGAATCCGAAACGGAACCCGAGCTGGAAAATTGTGACGGCATAGTGATCGCAATCACATTGTCGGCACCCAATGCCTCAACCGCCAGCGCGATCGTTAAAGCCGAATCAATGCCGCCGGAACAGCCCACCACGACCGTTTTAAAACCACAGCGTCGGGCATAATCCCTAAGACCCAACACAATGTGACGTAAAACGAAATCATCGTCGGCACCGTAATCCAGTGAATTGAGAGGGGATTGTGAATGATGTAGGAATGTGTGAGCATCAAAAGTGAGGGTATCAACCACGGTTTGAAACGCAGGCCACTGCTTGGTGACCAAGCCGTCGGCATTCACCGCGAACGATGCACCGTCAAAAACGATACTATCTTGCCCTCCCACCTGATTGACATACAGAATCGGCAAGGCATGTCGGCGGGCTGCAGCGCAAATAACTTGTTGACGTTGCTCACGCTTACCGATATTGGAGGGGCTGGCATTGATACTCACGACAAGATCAGGATGGATCACGGCGAGCGCTTCATACGGGTTGACGGCGTAATTTTCCGCAGTATCATTCCAGCCATCTTCACAAATCATCAAGCCCACATTGTAGCCTGAGACATCAATGCTCACCGCACGTTGGGGGCCAGGCTCGAAGTGACGACGCTCGTCGAAAATGTTGTAAGTCGGTAGCAATTGCTTGTGATATTCGGCGATAACTATGCCGTTGTTGAGCGCGATCAGCGAGTTATACAGAGGCTTGCCGGGGCCATTAGATTTTCTGGGCATGCCGACAATGGCAGTGATGTCTGGAAACTGTTTTGAAAAACTCGCTAATTCCCCTAGTGCCTGATAGCTTTTGCTTATAAAGGCGGATTCATTCAACAAATCGCCAGGGTAATAACCGCACAAGGACAGTTCGGGAAAGACCAGAAGCCGGGCTTGAAGGCGGCTCGCTTCCTGAAAAGCATCCATAGCCATCTTTACGTTACCGGCGAAATCCCCCACCATGGGGTTGATTTGGGCGATGGCGATATTGAGTGGATTGGGTGTTGCCATATTAAAATTCCTTGTTGGAAATCAGGCGTAGTGATTGAAAATTTGCCGCAAATAGGCAATAAACGTTGGGTCATTGCATAGCGTTTTGCCGGGGGCGTCCGAGAGTTTGGCCACCGGGTCGCCGTTACAGCGAACCAGTTTCATGACGATATTCAAAGGTTTTGGGCCGAGGTCATTCGTTAAATTGGTGCCTATTCCAAATCCCAGTTGAATCCTCTCGGCGAAGTGTCGGTAGAGGTCAATTGCCTTAGGGATGTCCAAGCCATCCGAGAAAACCAGCCGTTTGCCGTGCGGGTCGATGCGAAAATTTTGATAATGGGCAATGGCTTTTTCACCCCAGGCTACCGGCTCACCGGAATCATGGCGCAGGCCGTCAAATAACTTGGCGAAATACATATCGAAGTCGCGTAGAAAGGCATCCATGCCAATGGTGTCGGTCAAGGCTATGCCCAGATCGCCGCGGAATTCCTGGGCCCAGTCTTCCAGTGCTGTGCGTTGAAACTCGCGCAACCTGACCACATGTGCTTGGTAGGATTGCAGGTATTCGTGAGCCATAGTGCCGATGGGTGTCAGGCCAAATTTCTTGGCTAGATAGACGTTAGATGTGCCTTTGAATAGGCTAGGCACCTCCGCTTGAAAGGTTCTCACCACTTCCTCTTGCCAACTGCCCCAGGCTCTTCGGCGCAGGCCAAAATCGAAAAGCTCAAAAGGATGTGCTTTCAATGGCTCGGCTTCAAATGATTTCAGCACGGCCAGTTTCTCGTTAAGACGCCGACGTCCCTCGTCCAATAATGCCGCCTGATCAAAGCGACGGAAGTACAGTTCAGAAACGATGTACAAGCAGAAAATTTCGAAATTCATGACATGCACTTGCGGGCCGATAGCCTGAATTCTTAGGATGTCACCTTCGGCAAACACCTTCAGGTATTTAGTCTTAAATCTGAATAACGACAGAAATTCGATGAAGTCCGGCTTCATGTATCGCAAGTTTGCCAAGTAGTCCAGTTCATCGTCGGCAAATTGCAGCGAACAGAGATGATCGAGTTGCTGTTTCACGTCGTCAAGCAATTCGGCCAGGGGATATTCCGGTGTACTGCGGCAGACAAAGTCATACTCGGCCGTGGCCTCAGGGCGCTTGTGCAACATGGTCTGCCACATGGGAAATTTGTAAAGGTCATTTTCTAGTAGACTTTTAACAATAGGTTCCATGGCGTTCTCCTTTATGAATTCTGGCTGTCTGCAATCAGTTCTGAAACGATTTCTTCGCTGCTAGCCAGACGAATTCCCTGCCATTGCAAGTCGCCTAAAAATTTAGCGGTGCTTGTTTCGAATCCAGGAACCGGACTCATGCAGTCGGTCAGCATGATCAGCTTGTTTTTGATATTGGAAGCACCGAAACGCAAGATGTCCTCAACCGTTTCTTTAACACAATGGCTGCTAGCCTGACCGGCAACCAAAATGTTATCCGACTTAAGTAGCATGTTAAGAAGCTGCTGATTGAGGTCGGTCGTCGGGTCGCCGGGATAAGGTATCACTGCTTTTAAAGCAGAAAAGCTTTCCGTCCAAATGTTTTCGCCTTTTTGAATAACGCTAATCGGCGTGAAATGCTGTGCCTCCCAATCGAATAAGGCTATGGCCAGTTCGGCATTCAGGTTGTTACCCGGCGAGCCGATCAAACAATGTGGTGGCCACAGCGTAAAAGGCCTACCCAGTTGTTCCAGATCTTGAAGGTACTGAAGGACATATTCTGAGGCATCCTGGCTTGCAAGACTTGGCGCCAATCGGTAGCGACCGTCGAGTAAGTCGGTTATCGAGACAAGCGCAAAGGGCGGCGGAATCTTACCTTTTTCATCACGCCAGCACGTGTTATGAGCAAGATCGATAGCGTGGTGGGTATCGAGCGTAGCGATCACCTGGCTAATGCCGGTGCCGGCTAGGCGGATTAACCGGGATAGTCTCAGAAAGTCTTGATAAGCGCCAGGAACGGGGAGAGCTGGCTGGTAGCCGTTCGATGGGTAATCACAAAAGTCGTTTTGTGCGTCGATGATGAGGAGTTGAGTATGGGTCATAACCGTCGATCCTAGGTAAATAATCTAGACGGTTTCAGTGTAGTTACATTAGTTACAAAATACAACTAACAAAATTTAATATACTTTAATTAAGTGATAGTTTAATGCTTTAATTGTTTATAATTCGTTACTAAGTAGTGAATACCAAGGCGCGTTTCCGCCGATCGGAAGAAGGGTAAAGATCAACATGCTGCAGTCCATTATTGCAACTATCGATGTCGTATTACTGACCATTCAAGATGATCGGTTGCGTGTCGTATTGTCAAAACGAGACAAGGAGCCCTATGCGAACCAGGATGCTTTGCCGGGCGGATACATTCATACCGAAGAAGATAGGGACAGCCTGGATGCCGCCGTGCGAATACTTCAACAGAAAACCAGTCTGATTCCGCCTTATCTGGAGCAGTTGCGCACATTTGCCGGCGCCTCGCGCGATCCTCGCGGCTGGTCCATATCGGTGGTGTATTTTGCCTTGGTCAATAACGACTTGATTATATCCGCGCAACAGCCGGGGCTTGCAATTTGCCCCGTTGACGAACTACGCCGATTACCGTTCGATCATAATGAGATCATCGAAACGGCGGTGGATCGCATTCGTAACAAATCGCAGTATTCATCCCTACCTTGTTATCTGGCTGGGGAAACCTTTACGCTACCAAGATTGCAGAAGATCTATGAGGCCTGCTTGGGCGAAGGTTTGAATAAAGTCAGCTTCAGAAGGAAAATGGACGAACTTGGTGTATTAGAAGAAATACCAGGACAAACGGAATCGGGGAGAGCCCATCGCCCGGCACAAGTTTACGGACTCAAGTGCGAATTCAAAAATCAGTTGAAATTATTGGAGCGGGGGTTGTAGGCTAGCTTTTTCGTGTCAGTTTTTATCATTTTCCGTCTCAAAACGATAATAACCACGCCAATGCAATGTCAGTAATTCGATGGCTTGAATTCGCCACGCTAAACTCCAAAAAATTGAAATCCACCGTTGTCCTACATATCGGTCAACCGGTCAAGATAGTTGTCGCCGAACCGGACAGGGTAATTGTCGCCGGACACTTGACTTCAGCGATTTTTGCCAAGCGTACTTCCCGACGTTGTAATTCTGCCGGAATATTGATCTCTTGCTGACCCTGCCCGCTTTCCGACTCGGCTCGGCTGATGAGTTCTTCAACTTCGCTACGCAGTTGTGCTTCCAGCTTGCAGGCATATTCCCAGCTCATGGCTTTGTGTTTGCTCGCGTTAGCCTTGATTTTGGTGCCATCCATACTGATGTCACCCAGCTTGAGTATGCCCATGCCATGCGCTATCAGTAACAGCTTCACAAACAAGCCGGATAGTTCTCCCAGAAAACGCTTGCGGAAAGTATTGATGCTGTCATGGTCTGGATGCGTGCCACCCGTTATGAACAGCACGGGGATCAGTTCGTAAGTGGCCCGCTCAATTTTGCGACTGGAGAAGATGCCCTTGGCGTAACTGTAAAACAACAGCGCCAACATCATCTTGGGTGGGTACGGCGGACTCCCGCCACCTCCATACGCCTGTTCTATCGGGCTGGTGTCCAGTTGCTCCATAATCTCTACCACAAAACGAGCCAGACTGTTTCCATCCAACCAACCCTCGCAGTTCCCTGGCACGTTGATAGGCTCGTTTCGGTTAATGTTGATAAAATGCTTGCTGATGGGGTTTCGCCTTTTCCGTTATAGATAATCCTGCGCTATTCTATCTCAATAATAGTGGCGCACTTAAAGACCGACAGACTCCTAGCCAAGTATTCAGTTCTTCAAATGAATTGAAACACTGTGTTTTAGCCTCTATCCAGACTCGACGTCTGGAATCCTGTACGTTCTTCTCAACAATACCTTTTTCCCAGCCGGATGCCACATTGCAGAACTCTGGCTCAAACAAATAGTGTGCCGTCATGGCGTAAAAGCGTGCATTGACGACGCGACCGTTAGTCCTTTTGACGACCTTGTCGACTGCCGTTTGTAAAAAAGCGTGCAAAACTTTCCAGGGTCCTGAGGAAAAGAGCGTTGAAAAGTTTCCACCTCAGGTTATTTAATGTCCGGTTTTTTACCGGAGAATCCTGGAGTGTTAGTAATGGACGTTATTGCCGAAATCAGACGGCGTTTTCATGTAGACAATGAGACGGTCACGTCTCTAGCGAAGACCTTTAACCTATCCCGCCCCACTATCCGCAAGCACCTCAATACGGTTGCTGAACCTGTTTATCAGCGTGAAAATCAACCCTATCCAAAGCTAGGTTTGTTTCATGAGCAGTTAGAAACCTGGCTGGAACAAGAGGCGCACTTTCCCAGAAAACAAAGACGTACTGCCAGACGATTGTACGAATGCCTTCAGGTGGAAGGTTATTGCGGTTCATATACAGCCGTACAGCGCTATGTGAAGGGTTGGAAGAAAAAACGAGCCAGTAGCCCGGCCGTTAAACAAGCCTTTATTCCTTTAGCTTTCCCGCAAGGCGAAACTTGCCAGTTTGATTGGAGCCAAGAAACAGTCCTGCTGGGCGGCGTCATGCAGACCATTAAAGTAGCCCAGTTTCGTTTAGCCTATAGCCGTCGTATGTTTGTGGTGGCCTATCCCCGCGAAACCCAGGAAATGGTATTGGATGCCCATAATCAGGCGTTCTCCTACTTTGGAGGTGTGCCGAAACGGATGGTTTACGACAATTTGAAAACGGTCGTTGATGCTATCTTCGTGGGTAAAGAGCGACGTTTTAACCGGCGTTTTTTAACACTCGCCAATCATTATTTATTTGAGCCGGTGGCGTGTACACCGGAATCAGGCTGGGAAAAAGGCCAGGTTGAAAATCAGGTGGGCAACATTCGTGAATGGCTGTTTACACCGTTGGCTAAGTTTGATGATTTTGCTGCCCTTAACGCTTGGTTGGCAACGCGTTGCTGTGAATTGGCAGGACGGCCACACCCTGAACAGCCATCACGGACGATTGCTGATTGCTTTAACGAAGAGCAGCCGTTGTTAATGCCCATCAAGGCGATCTTTGATGGCTATGTGGAAGAAACGCGGCGTGCTTCACAGCTGTGCCTAATACGTATTGACCGTAATCGTTACAGTGTGCCGGCTAAATGGGCTAACACAGTGGTTTCGGTACGTTTGACTGCCGACCGTGTACGGATGGTCTGTGAAGGGCAAATCATTGCTGAGCATTGCCGTCATTTTGGTCGTGACCAACTGGTTTGCGATCCTTGGCATTATTTGCCCGTGTTAGAGAAGAAACCAGGTGCACTAAGGCATGGCGCACCCTTTCAGACCTGGGATTTGCCGGTTTCGATTAAAGTGGTAAGGGACCGCATCCTCAAACACGATAAGGGGGACAGAGCCTTTGTCGATCTATTGTTGATGGCCAGGTCATTGGGGGACAGCGGTCTGGAAACACTGGAAGTAGCCTGTGACCTGACCTTACAAACCGGCATCATCAGCGCTGCGGTTGTACTCAATGAAATGCGGCGTTTGACAGAAGCTGCAAAGCCAAAATCATTGGCTGACACGCCGCCATCAACACCGACCCTGACGCTGGAACCTATAGCGGATTGCAGTCGCTACGATACCTTAAGGAGCGAACACCATGTCCATTGATCGTATTGCCTTATTGAAAAGCCTTCACCTCTACGGCATGGCTGCCGCTTGGAGCGAATGGCAAACCGAATATGCCATCCAGCAAAAACCCGTCATGCCGGAAGTCTGGCTAGATCGCTTGATTAAGGCTGAACAAGTGGATCGACAAGCACGCAGCTTAAGCTACCAACTCAAGGCAGCACGCTTTCCTATCCATCGCGATCTGATACAGTTTGAATGGCATGAAACGCCGTTACAACAGGCGAGGATCGAACAACTGGCGACTGCTGGTTTTATGGATCAAGCCTATAACTTGATTCTAGTGGGTGGCACGGGTACTGGCAAAACTCATCTGGCAATCGCCTTAGCTGTCGCGGCGATTCACCAAGGAAAACGGGTGCGATTCTATAACGCTGTTGATCTGGTCAATCAATTGGACAAAGAAAAACAGCAGGGCAAAGCCGGAAATATAGCCAAGCAGCTGATACATATTGATGCCGTGATTCTTGATGAATTGGGTTACTTGCCATTCCCAGAATCGGGCGGGGCTTTGTTATTCCACCTCATTAGCCATCTGTACGAAAAAACATCCCTGATCATTACCACTAACCTCAACTTTGCCGAATGGGTTCAGGTTTTTGGTGATGCCAAGATGACAACAGCCCTTTTAGACCGCGTCACTCATCATTGCGATATTTTAGAAACCGGCAACGATTCCTATCGATTTAAACAACGAAAAAAAACAGCCGAAATTAAATAACCCTATAGATCAACTGGAAACTTTTCGACGCTCTTTAGTGGAAAGTTTTCAACGCCGTTTGACACTGCCGTTTTCATGTTGTCGTAAATGCCACGCTTTGGAATGCCTCCCAAGGCAGTGAATGCCCTGGTATGGGCGTCATACAGCATTTCTTGAGTTTGCGTTGGATAGGCAGACAGAAAAAAAGCGCGACTGGCGCACAACTTGGTATGTGCAGCTTGAATTTTACGATGGGTACCGCCAATCATCAGCCATTCATCGCTCCAATCAAACTGGAAGGCATCGCCAAGTTCGAATTTGAGCGGCACATAAGCCGATTTGCTTGAGGTGATTACGCCATTCCGCCAATTGCGGACATAATCCGTCAGAATGGAATAACCGCCGGTATAGCCGTCTTTCTTAATCGCTTCAAACAGCATTAATGCGGTACGCCGATCCCGTTTTGGGCGCCGTGAATCAGCATCCAAAGCCAATAACAGGGTAGCTGCAAACGGCGTCAGTTTGCCATCAATCTTAGGTCTTTTGGGATATGTGTAATTATCAGGCCTGGTTTCCTTTAGCCAGGCTTTTATGGTGTTCCGCGACAGACTCGTCCGACGCTGAATTTCACTGATGGAAAGCTTGTCGCGATGAAACAACCGTCTTACTTTTGCGAACATTGACATGGTATACACTCTCGTTTTGCTCCTGCCTAAAAATTTAAGCAGGATACGTGAATTGCCTGGTCAATATTCGATCGGTACAAACCTCTCCAGATGGTCAGTTTTCAATCGGCGCCAACACCTGACGTCACTTTATGGGTGGAAATCAATTCTGCGCCTGTTTTATCGGCTTTATAGGCTTCTAAAGCAACTTTCGCCTTGAAGCTTGCACTATGTGTTTTGCGTTTTGTACCCATGGTCGTTCTCCCGTTTTTTGACCGTTAGTTTGACACTGTTTCTCCTTAGCGTCTGGTCTGAATTTCGGGGTCCACTATAACCCGGATCGGGACTACTCAGCAGAGTGTTTACCTCAGCCCTTGACTTGACGATTTCATTGAAATTGGTGGCATGTATAGATAAAAGGCACAAGACAGAGCCGTCCCGTTTCCGATGCTCAACCTTTAGTCTGCGAACATTCTTAAGGAACAAGAGTATTGCCGAGCCCATCTCTTGCAGCTCATGCACTGCTTCCAACGCGTCTGATATTGTGTAGGCATCCTTTTTAATTAGACTGTTACTTGCCTGCTGGGTGGTGCGAAAAGGGAGCCGGAACACCGTCCCATCGAATTCATTCTCATTTCCGACAAATGGAAAAAATGCGTCGAGAAGTGGCCATTTCTCATCGATAAGCTCATCGACGTGGAAACAACGACCAGGGCTTTCCACGGATGCTTCAGGAATGGTTTGGAAATGCGGATCAAAGAAGTGCAACTCGTTCCTTGTAAAAAAGCAGGGAACATCCGTTACGTTGTAGCAACCGTTAAAGCCCAAGCCGAAACGCCCCGTTTTACCAACGGATAGCGACTTCCCGCTCTCCCCAATTTTTTGAATCCCTTGAATATCGCGGTTACTGAATGGCTTGTTGTTATAAATAAGCAGCGATGGAGTGGTGTGGAGCCAATGCATGCTGTATGGCAGCCCCGTAACCTCGTACTCCTGCTCATCGATGACAAAAACAATTTCATCTGCTTCGGCATCGTCAGCGTTCTGTATGAACTCTTTTAGGACACCCAAACCTTTGTGGATAGCTTCGCACGAGATTGTGCAACCGAGTTGTCAGGGGCTCATGCTGCCCAAATTTCCTTCCGATCGTCACTTAGTGTCACCGTTGCAATATACTTGGTCAAACAGGTAGGCTATTCCCCTCCGAATATTGTAAGCTCAGAAAAAGTCCGAGCAAGCCGATAAAGGGACTGGAATTATAGCGTATTATTGATTCGGCAGCTTTGGTTTAGATGATTGGTATTCGGATGCAGGCCGCTAGCCTCCTTGTAAGTCAATGAGTCGGCTGCTGAAGAATATAAAAGCGGACGTCTATGCGAAGTCGTCTTAACATTGTTTGTCCAAGGGGCATTGGGCTAATGACTTGCCTGTAGCCAACCCATTCTGAATGGCTGTTCAAGACCCAAGAACAGACGGACCGTCATCTTGAAGTCGAACTTCGCTTCTGGGTCGCCTGGCGACAATCCGCTTTTCAGATTAATCGCCGGAAAGCTGTCATTGAATTCCGATACCTGAAAGCGGCCGTTCGTCACTGTGTCCAACCGACCCGTTGCTGTCAATCACGCTTTCCAGGCGAATGACAGCAACTTGGCCTTAACCTGCCGCTAATTGTCAGGGGCAGGAGATGATATACAGAAGGGGAAAACCCTTATAGACAACCGTGAGCGGCTACATTCGGCCAATGGCTATTTATCGCTGGTTGACTATGAATTACCGCACAAAGCGGCTTAACCGTGTGTCCGAAAAAGTGCTGACATATCAGAAACCTATTACAGGCAAAACCTGGACACTTCAAAATAAAATTTCTGCTCAACTTGCCTGTCAGGCATTCATTGCTAGATCATTTTAATGATCTTTTTCCTGTTTACGTTTCAAACTTTCAAAAACTTTCCTATTTTTGGCTGATTGTTCCGCATCTGTCATTTCGGGTTCGTTATCTATATCGTCAAAATCCATCAGTAACTTACCTATTTTTTGCCACTTTTCAAAAAGACATGTTTTTTTATGTTTACTAAACAATTCTGGATGATCGCTATCTTTCTTACTATCTTCCTGTAATTGTGTAAGTTTAATCTGAAATTCATCTACGATTGATTTATATTCATTGTTCATTGTTTAGTTCTCTTTAAGGGGGGTCCTGAGGGTTGTTAAAAAAGAGTTAGAATTTTAATGTTTCAAACGTTTTTGGGTAGACATCATGCCGTTTAGCATTCCAAGACTTTCCAGTCATTTTCAAGCAAGGCGTAATAAGGACGCAAAGCGGCCATCTCTGCCTGAAAAATAGTAAAGGCATCGGTCGGGTCTTTCTGTTTAAGCTCGGCGACCTCGTTCAGAAAACGATGCAGCATTTTTAACAGATTCTCGATCGACATCGCCAGCCAAGCATCGTTGGTAATCCATTTGTCGATAAATTCATCCAAACGCGCGAAAGTCCGTTTCAGCAGAGGATAAACGGTTTGCGTTTCCTTGCATTCCCGGAGCACCATATACTCGATGTAAGCCTGCTCGGATGCTACCCGCGGCCGATTGGTAATACTAAGGTAAGTGGCTTTGTAGTCGGCATGAACGGAATCGAATTTTTCGCAAAATTCGGTTTCGCTAGTAATTTCGAGCCAAGGCTGAACAATAGCCGCTATTACTCCATAGCATTCGCCGATCGCGCCTGCCATTTTGTCGAATTGTTCAACAAAGGCTGGATTCTTAAGTTCGCCTTTAATCAGATTTTCAATCGCGGCCAGCTCGCTCACAGTGACGCAAACCGTGGCCAATTCCCGAACAATATTAAGTTCGACTCCCATATCACCGACACCTATTTCCGTTATCTGGAGAAAAAATTTATGAATCGCCCTATCCTTAGTTCACTCAGCCAGATCGACGATTTCGGCAACGCAAGCATTGTCTTTAACACTGTGCAGCGCATTGTCGAAGGTCATTGCCGAGTTATATAAAACGCTTTTTACAATGATGGCACCGGCCGAATCTTTGATAACAAAAAAAGTGTCGCCCGCAGGGACTTTGCTGGCGGCAATTTGATTGCTCATTAAGGAGCCGGTTCTCACTTCTTTAATGGCCTGCATGGCTTCTTCCTTGTTGCCGTAATCACCGCTCATCAAGATGAGTTCGCCCTTACTGTTGAGAAAATTAAAAAAATACTGATTTTCGTCGTTGGTTTTAAGTTCAAAAGTTGCTGGCATGTTCTGTTCCGAAAGTTAACGATTGGATTAGATTTATCGCCGATCAAATTTCAGTCTCTTGATTCCTCGCAAACTACAGGAAAAGCTCTGCGGAAGAGAAACTTAAGTGTGACCGGCAGACGCTACAAATCAAAATGCAAGTATTATGCCAATAAAAAATGCTTTATAATCAGTAGGAAACATGTCTTCACTTGTCCAATTGTCAGTTTTGCCACACGACATTGACGGCGATCCGATAGCCGTTGAACCGTCCTCATCAAGCAACGGCCAACTAGCTTTCAAGCCGCTCTCTGAATTCCGGAAAGTCCCGCTCGGCAACCAGCAACGTTTCGGCAATAATGCTAATCAACGTTGGTTCTCCGACAGGGGACTTTCGCCCCCCATAAGTTCCCACCCATGCTGGGCGTGCGCCAGTCGCGCCGCCTCGTCTAAGCTTCTTCGTTATGAATGAGCAATTACCGATGTAAACAAGTCGTTCAAAAAGATAGCTCGATCGACTGCAATTGGCCGTTTTGACTCAGTGAAAATGTCAAATTGTTCGCCGAATACCGGACAGTCGACTGGGTCAAAGGTTGCCTTAACTATTGAAATTGGATAGTGACCCCGACGGTCGGGTAGTGGCCGTTAGTGATCGGTTGCATTTGAAAGAGTAAAACCGACCTTTGCTGTCGATCAACCCGTGTGATTGAACAATCAGTAATTTAGCCTCAAGCGACCAATGGTTACCAACGCATTTTGGATGATATATAGAAATGCTAAATCCTTGCTTATTATAACTCACTGTGGCAAAGCAGGTTTCATGGTAGATATGCGAAAAACTATCTAATTACTTGTTAGGCCTCCCAGACAACACAATGCACAATATCGAAGCCCTTGCAGCACCAATTGGCGTCTACGACTCTGGAATCGGAGGTCTGTCGGTGCTACGTGCGCTACG
>Ga0172380_10002857_pt1 | contig 25275 bp, 19 predicted proteins | sample Leawe162metaG_FD_119747 | JGI IMG/M metagenome (GOLD analysis project Ga0172380, IMG submission 119747) | Leachate microbial communities from a municipal landfill in Southern Ontario, Canada - Leachate well 162 metaG | ecosystem: Engineered > Solid waste > Landfill > Unclassified | place...
GTTAAGAGAACCGGTGCTGAAGTTAATATGGAATTTGGGCGTGATATGTGGTATCACGAATTGATGAACCTTCCGCAAGCATCGCGAGAATGTTCACTAGAACAAATGGATGCTGAAGACCCTCTTTTCATTCTGTATACTTCGGGCACAACCGGCAAGCCGAAAGCTATTTTACATACGCACGGCGGTTACATGGTTGGTACTTATACTTCACTTAAATATGTTTTCGATATTCAGGAAGAAGATCGTTATTGGTGTGCTGCCGATCCGGGTTGGATTACCGGACATAGTTACATAGTCTATGGCCCATTCTTAAATGGAACAACATCTTTTATGTATGAAGGTGCACCAAACTTCCCATATCCAAACCGTTGGTGGTCTATGATCGAGAAGTATGGTCTTAACATTCTTTATACAGCACCAACTGCAATACGTGGTTTAATGCGCTTCGGCGAGTCGTGGGTAAACCGGCATGATCTTTCCTCATTGAGATTACTAGGTTCGGTTGGAGAGCCAATCAATCCGGAAGCTTGGAAATGGTATCACCGAGTTGTTGGAAAAGAAAAATGCCCGATTATGGATACATGGTGGCAAACAGAAACCGGAATGTTTATGATAACTCCGATGCCTTGCGTACCGTTAAAGCCGGGTAGCGGTACAAAACCATTCCCCGGAATTGTAATGGATGTTGTTGATGAGAATGGTGTTTCTGTCAAAGCTAACGAAGAAGGATTCTTAATTATCAAAACTCCTTGGCCATCTATGATCAGAACTGTTTGGAAAGATCCGCAGCGATACATTGAACAATACTGGACTAAATATCCCGGCGCATATTTAACGGGCGATAGTGTTAGGAGAGATGTGGATGGCTATTACTGGATCATAGGCAGAGTTGATGATGTAATCAAAGTTTCCGGTTATAGATTAGGCACAGCAGAAATTGAAAGCGCATTGGTAAGCCACAGTTCTGTTGCAGAGGCTGCCGCAATCGGACTGCCTCACGAAGTAAAAGGTAATGCAATTTATGCATACGTAATTCTGAAATCTGGAATAGCAAAAAGTACTCAGTTGGTAGAAGAATTGCGCCAGCATGTTAGTCACGAGGTTGGGCCAATTGCTAAACCCGAACACATAGAGATTGTTGATTCACTTCCTAAAACCAGATCGGGAAAAATTATGAGAAGAGTGTTAAAAGCAAGAGCGCTTGGACAAGATCCGGGTAATATCTCCACATTGGAAGAATGATTTTTTGATGCCATAAAAAATGCACTTAAATTTCGAATAGAAAAAATTAAATTAGAACACAATTCCAAAAAAATATTAGGAAATACCTTTGCGCAAAATTATTACTGTTTCTCTCTTCTTCCTTTTTCTAATAAGTGCGAATACTTCTTTTTCCCAAGATACCGGTACTTTACGCGGATTGGTTACAGATTCACTTTCCTCAGAAGTTCTGGTATACGCAAGTGCTTATATTAAAGAATTGAATAAGGGTGCAAACACAGATACCCGCGGGTACTTTATTATCCCATCGGTTCCAGCCAACAAAACTTATACTCTAATTGTTTCCTACGTAGGGTATCAAAACAAAGTAATTAGCGTCCGCGTTTCTAAGGACAAACTTTCACACTATAACATTGCTCTTTCTACAAAAGGAATTCAACTTCAGACAATTGAAAAAGTTGGTGAACGTTATGAATTTAAGAATGAGACAAAAGTTAGTGTTCAAAGAATTGCTGCGCGTGAACTTGAATTGATGCCGAAGGGTGTAGAGACTGATGTGTTCCGAAGCATTCAGTATATGCCCGGCGTGCAGTCTACGGGAGATGTTTCAGCAAAATATTATGTAAGAGGCGGTGCCAGCAATCAGAATCTTGTACTTGTAGATGGAGTTACAGTTTATAATCCATTTCATGCACTTGGTTTGTTTGGAGTGATAGATCCGGATATTGTAAATAATCTCGAATTTTACAAAGGTGGTTTCGCTGCCGAGTTTGGAGGAAGATTATCTTCTGTTATGAGCATTAGCACTAAGGATGGTGATAAAAATAAATTCGGTGCTACAGCCTCTGCTAGTTTTATGACTGCAAAACTGTTGCTCGAAGGACCAATTCCTAATGGATCATTTATAATTAGTGGAAGAAAAAGTTATTCTAATCAAATTTTAGATAAATTCTTCGACAAAAATCATGTGCCGGTTGATTTTTACGATGTCTCAATGAAAGCGAATTTTTCTAGTCCCGATTTTATTCCCGGTGCAAAATTTACTGTAAATGGTATGTTCAGCGGCGATAATCTGAAGAGTGATAATCCTCGTGTTGAAGATTATAAATGGTCGAATAACATAGTTGGTCTTCGCTGGCTCCAAGTACCGGATAGCCCATTGTTTTTTGAACTGGCCTTTTCAACCAGCCAGTTTAAGGGAGAATTGCTAACCAAAGAAAGCGGAATGCCTCCAAAGAAAAATGTTGTTGATGATTTTAGCATGGAGATGAATTTTAATTATGTATTTGATAGCAAAGATGAGGTTGTTGCCGGTTTCCATATAAGAGATATTACCACTACACTTGATATGTTGAATGCTGTTGGCGTTCCGGTAGAAATCAAAACAAACGGGACGAGCGTAATCTTCTTTGTGAAATATAAAATGCTTCGTTTCGATGAATTTGATATGGACATTGGCGCTCGCTTGAATGCGGTTAATCTAAGCAGAAATTCCAGCGTTGTTGCAATGGAACCCCGTCTTAATCTTAAGTTTAGACCAACTGATAATATTGCGTTGATTGGCGCCATTGGCGTTTATCAGCAAGAGATTTCTACGTTGACCAACGAATATGAGGTTATTAATCTTTTCGAGCCTTGGGTTATTTCTCCCGATTATATTAAACCGGAAAAAGCTACACATTATATAACCGGTGTTGAATTTGTTCCAACTGATGATTTTAGACTTACAGTTGAAGGTTATTACAAGAAAATCGACAACTTTCCTGTAATTAACGAAAAGAAATTACTTGTTACCGATCCGGACTTCGTTACCGGCGAGGCTGAATCGTATGGCATCGAAGTGTTCACTAAAAGCAAAATTTCATTCGTTACTATGATGGCCTCTTATACTCATGCATTTTCATATAAAGAATTAGACAAATTGAGGTACTATAACAAATATGATATTCGGGATCAGTTGAATCTTAATCTGGATTTTGAACTTGGAGATGGGTGGAATTTTGGCGCAAGTTGGATTTACCATTCCGGGTTACCTTACACAAAGATTATTGGTTATTACGATAAGATGTACATCGATAATTATTTTTATCAAAATTCATTAGCAGACTTTAGACAGCCTTTTACAATATTAGGTGTAGATAATCTCCATCGCTTGCCGGAGTATCATAAGCTTGACGTCACAATTTCGAAAAAGCTTGATCTCGGTTTCGCAAAAATCTCGCTAGATGCTAGCATAATAAATGTTTACGATAGAAAAAATATTTTCTACTTCAAAAGGGATAATGGAGAAAGGGTTAATATGCTTCCATTCCTTCCAACGGCAACCATAAAGGTGAAGTTATGAGCAAAAGAATTATTTCACTTTTAGTTCTATTTGCAATGATTGCAATCTCATGTTCCGATACGGATTTTTCTCCTTACGATGAATTTAGAGAAAAATATGTAATGAATTGTATTCTTAATCCCGATTCATCATTTCAAATTGTAACTCTCAACAGAAGTTACATGGTAACAAACTATGAGCCTTATTCTTCAACGGAAGACAATTTTGTGAAGGGTGCTCTTGTTCGGTTATGGAATGGGAATGATGAAGTTGTAATATTACGGGATACCATACTTAATCGGCCTTCCGGCGATTTATACCAGAAGCCATACAAAGTATATTATACTAAAAACTTTAAGCCAAAGATTGCTACGAATATTCAAATTGAAGCTTTGTTGCCAAATGGAAAAAGGCTTACATCAAGTACGTATATGAAAAAACAGCCGTTAAAGGTTGATCCAGTCGATTCAATGAGATTCTATCCTAAGGATGGACTAAGTTATGCTGGTGCAGTTTGGGAAACTGATCAGAAAAATGCAGTCTTTGCCCCAAAAGCTACAATCCTTTACATGAGGCAAGGAATGTATGGCGATAAAGTTCAAAAAGTATCAGTTCCGGCCTATATACAAAATGAAAATGGAAATGTTAAAAAATATTATCCGCAACCAACTAGCACGACTATGTGGCAGATAGATACTTCAGTAGTTAATCAAACTTTGAGGTCTATCTCCGATGGAGATCCGGATAAATCAAAATATTTTATTTACAGCATGATAATTGAAATCTCGATTTTAGATAACAATCTGAGTCTTTATTATAACTCAACATCCCGAGGTAAAGATTTATATTCCGTAATTATTGACGAGACGGATTATTCTTGCATTGAAGGTGGTTTCGGAGTGTTTGGAACATATTCTAAGGAATCGATTGTACTGCCTTTTAATTCTTTGTTTTTGTATAAGTTAGGTTATAAATCCGGGTCAACTAATTGAAAATAATAATGCAATCTTTTATGAAAAATAAAATCTACTTGCTGCTTCCTTTGTTTGTATTTGTCCTTCTTTCATGTGGTAAGGAAACAATGACCGAAGTTGAAGAAGTATTATCAAAAACGAATAATAGAATATATATAGTGAGTAATCCTAGTAATGCGGTTATTTATGTCGATCAGAGGAACTCGGGATTAAAAACACCCGATTCTTTAAAATGGTTAACTGATGGCAAGCATACTCTCACAATCAAGCATAAATATTTTATTGATACAACATTGACTGTAAATGTAAGCGGTGGAGAAATTACAAATCTGGTAGTAGATCATTACAAAAATCCGGGACATATGGGGAATCTTTCTTGTCTATCAAATCCGGAAAGTGCAGATATTTTTATTGATGATATTCCTACAAATGAAAAGACACCTTTTACTTTTAAAGGTTTATTGCCCGGAGAACATAAAGTTAAGTTGGTTTTACCAATGCACCGAGCAGATAGTCTTTCACTTGTCGTTATAGGCGGTGATTACAAGACTGCGTATTTATTTCTAGACGATACAACCAAAGGACTTTATTACACTAGTATGAATTCGAAAATTCCTTCAGATTATACATATCCAATTGCTGTAGATTCTTCTAATGTAAAATGGATAGGAACGGAAGGCCAAGGCCTAATTCGCTTTGATGGAAAAAATTGGTCTGTATTTAATACTACTAATTCTTCATTATCTTCTAATATGATCAAGTGTTTATTCGTTGATAAGACGAATCGATTGTGGATTGGACTTGCTGGTGGACTATTTACTTTCAACGGTAAAAACTTTATCGATTATTCGAGTCAATTAAAAAACAAATTTGTGACTAGTATTGTTGAGGATAAGAATGGAGCTGTCTGGATAGCATCGTTTGGCGGACTTCTGAAATATGATGGTAATTCTTGGCAGTCTTTTACGAAAAGCAATTCTGGGTTACATAACGATCTGATATATTCACTCACTGTTGATAAACAGAATAGAATTTGGGCATCAACAAACGGAGATGGCATTGCAGTTTACAATGGTACTTTGTGGCAAAAGTGGAATATGTCTAACATGGGAATTGGAACAAGAATTGGTGACGTAATACTATCTGTTATTTGCGATCAAGACGGAATAATATGGGCGGCACATATGAGGGAAGAACTGCAAGTAGGGGCAATCAAATCGGATGGAGGACTTTCACGATTTGATGGAACAAAATGGACAATTATTTCAGTGCCTCAAATAAGCACACAATATATCATATCATTAAACGCTGACAGAAACAACAACAAATGGGTTGCGACTAAATTTGGCTTGGGTAGATTTAATAATCTAAATGCTGCTTCTATCTTTACTAAAGTTAATGCAAAACTTCAAACAAGTTATACAAATGCAGCCGCACTAGATCGAATTGGCGATCTATATGTTACTACGCTTGGCGGCGGACTATCAAAATTGAGAAAGGGTAGTTTCTGATTTTTGCATTCTAATAGCTCCCTCTTTACTTGCTTATTAACAATGGTTTTTTATGAAGCCAATTAGTTCAATTATTGTTGTGCTTATTATTGCTTTTATTTCATACTCTTGTGAACAATCTGTTTATATTGGTTCACCGGATAAAATACCAATCAACAACCGAATTTTTGTTCAAACAAACCCTGAAAGTGCTCACATATATATAGACAATAAAGCTACTGGAATTATTACTCCAGATACCCTAAAGTGGTTGGAGGACGGTGAGTATATGTTAACGCTTAAACATGAATTTTTTATAGATACAAGTTTATCAGTTAGCTTGAACGGAGGAGTCCTTCATAAGTTTTATGTTGATCATTTGCTCAACCCCGGTCACTACGGTACATTAGAATGTACTTCGGTGCCATCCGGAGCTAATATTTTTGTGGATGATAAAGAAATTGGTGAAAAGACGTCCCATACTTTAAAAAACATAGTTCCGAAGAATTTGAAGATCAAATTTACTTTGCCGCTACACAGAGCTGATAGCGCGAAAGTAAAAATTATTGGAGGTACAATACAATCATTAAATTTCAATTTAGATGATACAACTAAGGGTCTTTACTATCTGAAAAGCAATTCCGGTATTCCAAATGAAAATCTTTATTGCATAGTTGTAGATTCTGCGAATATGAAATGGATTGGAACTGAAGAAAATGGCATTATTCGATTTGATGGAAAAAACTGGCTGCAATTCAACAAAGATAATTCCCAATTAAGTTCAAATTTAGTTAAGTGTTTATTCGTTGATAAATTTAATCGTGTTTGGATTGGGTTAAACAACGGACTTTTCGTTTATGAAGGAAATCTCTTTATTAATTACTCGGAGAAAATAAATTATAAAAGCGTTTCAAGTATTATAGATGATAAAACTGGTAATATATGGATTGGAACGAGAGGAGGTCTTTTTAAATATGATTATAAGAATTGGTCATTATATACAAAAGAAAATTCCGGGATACAAAACGATATAATTTATTCATTATGTGTAGATAAGCAAAACAGAATTTGGATTGGAACTGATGGATCCGGAATTGCAGTTTTTGATGGAAGTTTCTGGGAAAAATGGAATATGAACAATGTAGGGATAGGAGAAAAAATTGGAAACGTAATTAACTATATTGCTTGTGATAGAGATGGAATTGTATGGGCTGTACATATGCGTGAAGTTCGAGTACGTGAAACTGTAACAGCAGAGGGTGGGTTATCTTACTTCGATGGTACAACTTGGCATCTGATAACAACACCATTGATAAATACTCAAGCAATTTCTTCTCTATACGTTGATAAGGATAATAACAAATGGATTGCTACTAAAAATGGTCTTGGCAAGATTGACGAGAGAAATACTCCGGCACTATTCAATAAAATTAACTCGAAATTATTTGTGAATTTTATAACCGCATGTTCAATAGATAAAGTTGGCGATCTTTATATAACAACCTTAGGCGGCGGACTATCAAAATTAAGAAAAGGAAGTTTCTAGTATTAAATCACTAAAATTTTGTACACAAAATTCTATAGGTAATTTCGGTTAATTAATGAAACAAATTATAAAATACTTCAGCGTTTTGTCCTTATGCTTTCTGTTTCTTCTTTTACTAATCTCTTGCGAGAAAGTAGTTTTCCCGGGCGACGAAGGTCCAGCACCAATTAACAATCGTTTGTACGTTGAGAGCAATCCTTCCGGTGGTTCAATTTATTTTGATGGCCGCAATTCCGGTTTCTTAACTCCGGATACAATTAAATGGCTTCCCGATGGAGAACATATGGTTACTCTCAAGCATCCGTTTTACATCGACACTTCAGTTGTGGTCTCGTTGAGCGGCGGTTCCCAAAATTTACTTAGACTTGATCATTTCTTGAACCCGGGGCATTTTGGCAAACTTGAATGCATTTCGTATCCCCCAAAATCGAGTATTTACATAGACGACAAGGCAATTAATAAGATTACTCCAGTTATTCTTACCGGCATGATACCCGGTATACATAAAATCAAATTCACTTATCCAATGCACCGATCCGATAGTGTAACAATGCCAATTATTGGCGGTAAGCTAAACACTTGTTATATCTTTTTAGATGATACAACCAAACGAGTAATCTTTAACAAAAGAAATTCTCCTCTAACTTCGGAATATGTAAGCGCAGTTGCAGTTGATTCAAACGATATTAAGTGGATAGGAACTGATGATGAAGGATTATTCAGATTCGATGGAAAAAATTGGAAACATTACAGCCAATCGAATTCTAACATAAGATCGAATAACATCACTTGTCTTACTGTAGATAAAAATAATAACATTTGGATCGGCTTTGGCGATGGACTTATGATGTTTAATGGGACTTCGTTCATCGATCACTCTGAAGACCTCACTTATAAAAATGTAACTTCTCTTAAGACAGATATCACTGGTAAAGTCTGGATTGGTACTTTTTATGGTCTAACTTGTTTTGACAATGGTGCTTGGAAAAAATATTCAAGCAGCGATTTGGGATTGGACAGTTACATTTATGCGATTACGGTTGATACCAATAACAAAGTCTGGATCTCTCGTAACGGGGGGCTGAGTATTTACAACGGAAGTTCTTGGGCATTCATAGAAATATCTAACATGAAATTACCTGGCAGAATTGGCAGAGTAATTAATGCTCTTACATATGATAGAGATGGGAAAATTTGGGCAAGCTTTTTACGTGAGATGAGTAATGACGGTTCGGCAGTACTTTACGATGGTGGTGTTGTTTATTTTGAAGGAACTTGGAAAGTATTTTCTGATGCCTTAATCCCAACTCAGTTTACAACTCATCTCTATACTGATAGAAATAATAATAAATGGGTGAGTACAAAATATGGTCTAGGTAAGATTAATACTTTCGGCATTCCATTCTTATATACAAAAGCTAATTATGATTTTCCTTTAGACATTATGGGAACCGTATCATCAGATTTTGGCGGAAGTGTTTATGTCGGAACAAGAGGAGGCGGTTTAATCAAACTGAGGCAGTATTAGACTAATTCCTAATCCTATTTTTGACCCAATTTTCTAAACCATCTTCAACTATTAATTCTTGAGCCGCTGCACCAACTGTACTGATGGAATAAATCTTTTCTTCGGTTTTTATTGTCGATTCAGAAAAATTAACAGTAATAAGAATTTCAGTTTTTACTGTAAGTTTTTCGGTTCCAAATTTAATTTTCAAATCGTGAACCAACTCCGAACATTCAATAACAAGCAGTCCGTTGTTTAGTGCGTTGCGTTTATATGTCTCATTAAATGAACCAGCGATTACTAATTTAATTCCGCAATATTTTAGCGCCGTAGCTGCTTGTTCGCGTGAGCTGCCGGTGCCAAAATTAAATCCGCCGACTAAAACATTTCCTTCTGTAACAATCTTGGGAAACTCCGGATCATAATTCTCCATCACAACTTTAGCTTGTTCATCTGGAGTAATATCATCGTTGTATGTGTACTTGCCCGGATAAATCCCATCAGTATTTAAGTTGTCTTGGTAACAATAGATTACTTCGCCGCAAATCTGCGCTGGGAAGTTTTCAATTAAACTGATATTTCTTGCTTCAGCAATATCTTTTCTATTGTTGGTAGTTATCGTAGAAATAATCTTATCGCTTGAGGCTTCCCAATCATAATTTATATAACCTGCAATTGCAGATGAAGCTACAACAGCTGGCGAAGCGAGATATGCTTGAGCATTTGGAGAACCCATTCTTCCTTTGAAGTTTCTGTTTGTTGCCGAGATTCCAACTTCACCATCTTCAAGTAGCCCAATTCCTAAACCAATGCAAGGTCCACATCCTGGTGATATTGGAATTGCTCCGGCTTCGATAAGCGTTTGCCAATCTCCACGGGCTTCACTTTCCTTTTGCACTTCACTCGATGCAGCACCGAGATAAAACTTTACATGTTCAGCAAACTTTTTACCTTTCGCAATCGATGCTGCTTCTGCAATATCATCTACCCTTGAATTAACGCATGAAACTAAGTATGCTTTATCAATTTTTATTTGATTCTGCTGCAGTTCATTTACAGAAGACATCTTCTTAACAGAGTTAGGTCCGGAAACAAATGGTGATATTGTAGTGAGATCAATTGAAATCTCTTTTGCGTAGAAAGCGTCAGCATCTGCTACAAGTAATTGAATATTTGATTCTAATTCTTGGATCGATTTATCATTAACTCTATTATGTACATAATCTTTTCCGTTCTCTGTTTTCAGTTTTTCGTTTCTGTGTTTCAGCCAGCCAATTGTAACTTCATCAATAGGGAACAAGCCGACAAGCGCGCCCCATTCAGTGGTCATATTTGCAATTGTTAACCTTTGGTCTATACTTAAATGCTTTATTCCATCACCGTTAAATTCGATAGCATGATTTAATACTTCGTCGTTATTAAACAAACCGCATAGAGCGATTATAACATCTTTTCCGGTAACACCTTTTCGAAGTTCTCCAGTTAATAGTACTTTTGCAATAGGTGGAACTTGCCACCAAGTTTTGCCTGTCGCCCAGATAGAAGCTGCATCTGTTCTTACAATGGGAGTTCCAAGACATCCAATTCCGCCATACATGTTTGAGTGGCTATCAGAAGCAACAACGAATGTTCCCGGGAAAGCGTAGCCTTCCTCAACCATAACCTGATGACCAATACCTCGTCCGGCTGGATAAAAATCCGCACCATGTTGTTTCGCAAAATCTTCAATCTTTCTATACTTCTCTAAATTCTTTTCGCTTTTATTTTGAATATCGTGATCAAGTGTAATAACAACTTGTTTAGGATTTGAAAGTTTGGTAGCACCAATAGATTTGAATTTCGGAATTACCGCGCCGGTATTGTCGTGTGTCATTACATATTCTGGCTGAATCGTTACGTAATCGCCTGAACGAACAACTTGGTCTTTGGATAAACCTAAAGAGTATCTCTGCGCTATTTTTTCTACTAAAGTCTGGCTCATTTTATCTCCGAAAGACGAAAAAGGTGAGACGGGAAACGATTCTAAGAATATTTTTTTACCAAATTTGTTAGCATTGCAAAATTGCGGTTCAGTAATTCATCGATCACCCGAATCTGAGCTTTAGAACAAAAATCCAACTGAGTTGCAAGTTCTATCTGTGCATCAATTTCAACTAAAGATGATCTAGCAATCTCAAGAAATCGTTTCTTCTCATTATCAGAGTACCTTGCTAATCCTTCAGACAAATTCGATACAACTGAAACCGAAGCCCTACGCAGCTGAGAAGTTATTCCAAATAATTCTTCTTTAGGGAAAAATTTTGTTACACTATAAATCTCTTTAACAAGTTCAGTAGATGCGATCCAAACATCAAGTTTTTTATGTGCGAGTTCTAACATATATGGTACTCCATCTCACGTTTAACTTTTCCCGTCTATCGTTTTACGTTTTCAGCTTTCCAATAACTGCATCAGTAATTTGCTGTGTACTTGCTGCACCTTTTGAGAACACATCTGCGCCGCCTCTAAGTTTCATCATGTCGTAGCTTTGCACTTTACTTTCTTCAACTACTTTCGAAATGGCATTCTTTATTTTAACGGCTATTGCACTTTCCCCGATGTGTTCAAGCATCATTACGGCGCTCATAAACATCGCAATTGGGTTTACAATCGAAGGATTCAAATTTTCATACTTAGGAGCAGAACCGTGAGTTGGCTCGAACACAGCAACTGATTCTCCGATATTTGCACTGCAAGCAAAACCTAAACCTCCAACTAATCCGGCAAAGCCGTCGCTGATTATATCACCAAACATATTCTCGGCTACAATCACTCCGTAGTCTTCCGGATTCTTTGTAAGCCACATCATTTGCGCGTCTATGTTTGTATCCCATAAACTAATGTTTGGATATTCCTTGGAAATTGTTTTTGCAATTTTCAGCATCATGCCTGAAGTTTCTCTAAGCACATTTGGCTTTTCGCATATAGTAACATTTTTATATCCAAACTTATTGGCATATTCAAACGCAGCTCGAATAATTCTTTCGCTCGCTTTTTTTGTTACGATTCTGGTTGATATGGCCATCTCTTCCGATGGAACATCATTAAAGAATTTCATTTTGGGATGAGATTCAAGTGCGTCTCTTACTTGCTTTGGTGGATTAGTCCATTCAACTCCGGCATAAAGTCCTTCTGTATTCTGTCTGAAGATCACAGTATTAATCAACGGTTCATCAAAACTTCCGGCTGAATTTTTCCTAATGAAATTAAGCGGATTACCTTTGAAGGAAATGCACGGGCGGATACATATATCAAGATTGAAATGCTGGCGTAATCCGACTATAGGTGAAAAATATACCAAGCCTTTATCTTGAAGAGAGGGAATAAGTTCTTTTTTAGCTTCATCATTTGGCTTGCTGGTAATTGCTCCAAATAAGGCAATCTTATGTTCAGCGATTAAATCTACAGTACGTTGCGGAAGGGCGTTGCCTTCTTTACACCAGAATTCCCATCCGATATCTCCCCAAACATAATCTGCTTGGAAACCGGCTGCTTCTAAAAGGCGAATCGCTTCGGGTAATACAATTTTACCAATGCCGTCTCCCGGCAAAGCTACAATAGTTCTCATATTCTCTCGAGTTTAAGAAATGAATTAAAAACGGTGCAAATATAATTAAGCGTGGAGTTTTATTTCATCGAAAATTGCTTTCACTTTTTCCAATACTGCACCAAGTTTTTCGCCATGCTTACTTTCTTTAACTGTTTTCTCAAATGCTGTAAATGGGAATGGTTCATTCATCAAGAGCCAAAAAGCAATATTGCTAATTGCAGCATTCTTTTTCCCAAGAATAGCTTTGAAATCGTAAGAGAAAGAAATATTTGCTTGTTCATAATGAACTGCATTATCAATTAATGTTGAGGTATTACTGCCAATACGATTCTTAACGTAATCATATCCGTTTTGTGAAATGACTAGGAGTACATCCGGTTCATTGATTCCGGTATAGAAAATTTCCTCCGGTGAGAAGATTAATTCGGAAACTGAAAATCCGGTTCCTACAGTAATTGGATAATCACCTTTCTTGGTAACATGAAGACCGGAATACATTGCTGCTTTAGCAAGTAATTCTGCAGCGGATTGAATTCCTTCGCCAGCTGATCCGGCTAAGATTAGCTTTATATTTTTTGTGACAGAGTGGTTGAAAGTTTCAGAGTCAACTTTTGCTTCTCGGCTAATTAACGGTTTTTGAGAATTTTTCGGTAAGGTAAAAACATTATTTGCGTTTACAAATGACTTTTCTAAATAACCGAGATTTTCAATATCGGAATATTTTTGTACGCCATAAGATGGACACACTTCTAAAATTTCAATCAAAGAAAATCCCTTGGCAGAAATTGCAACTTTCAATTTCTCTGCAACATCTCCTTTAGCTATAACTCTGCCGGAATATGTTGCGCCGGCTTTATGCGCAATCTCTACAATGTCAAAAGGTCTAGTGAATGCATCTGCTAACCCATGATCAGCTTGGAATGTCTCGTTCGAAAGACCGCTGAACTGGCCGCCAGTCATTCCGTAAATCTGATTATTGTTTACAATCAAAGTTAGGTTAAAATTTCTTCTAGCAGCTTCTAGCAAATGGGCTATACCAATTGTAGCTCCGCCATCACCTTGAATTGCTATTATTTTTTTCTTTGGATTATCTACAGCAATAGAAATTCCGCTTGCAAGCGCACAAGCTCTGCCATGCAAACCATGTATGGTATGGCATGCCAGCATCGGATCTATTAATCCGCAGCAGCCAATATCGCTGACCACAATTACATCTAAAGGATCGTAGTTGAGTGACTCTAAAGCTTTAGCCAAACCTAATGTAATTGATTGGTGTCCGCATCCCGGGCAGTATGGAGAGTTTTTATCTACTAACAAGCTTGAAGACATCTTTCCGCTTCCTTAATTATTTCTGTAGGTGAAATCATAGAACCAATTTTATTTACTTTGAAAACATTCTTAGGTGTGTTGTTTCCATAAATCATCTTTACAAGAATTCCGGTTAAGTTTTCTTCTGCGAAAATTACATTCTCATACTTGTTGATAATTTCCATCAATTCTTTTGCGAAAGGAATAATTGTTTTAATATAGAGTCCGGAAACATTAACACCGCTTTCTCTTAATTGTCTAACTGCTTCCCGGGTTGCCTCTGCAGTGATGTCATAACTAACGATTAACAATTGGTTGTCCACACTAGAATCATACTCATACATCAAATATTCCGAAACTCTGCGCTGGATTTTGTTATGAAGTCTTATTGTATTCCCTAAAGCTGCTTTTGTTGCTTTCTTAATAGTTCCGGAATCATCATGAGTTGAAGAATTAATTCTTACTTGGTGTTCGTTACTAGTCAGTGGAAGAAATGGGGGAACTAGTTTCTCATCGGAATCGTAAGGAATATATGGTTCACTTCCTTTGTAAAAATCATACTCAGCTTTTTTAAGCTCCGGCAAAGAAGTTAGATCAATGCTTCTCGACGTCATTATCATTTCTTTTGAAGTTAACAACACAACCGGTGTGCGCAAAGTAACTGCTGTGTGAACTGCTTTTTCTGTTACTGTCCAGCAGTCTTGCAGATTGGAAATTGAAAAAACCGGAATGTTATATCCGCCGGAGATAAAACTATTAAGTAGTAATAAATCGCCTTGCGCACCAACTGTTGCTGAACCGGTGCTTGGTCCCAATCTTTGCGCAAGAACAATTACCATTGGCAGTTCCATCATAAAAGACATGTTCAACGATTCAACCATCAACGCGAAGCCGGGGAATGATGTTGCAGTTGCCGCAAGTTTTCCGGTAGATGATAAACCGGCAATCCATTGCGCAACCGAAATTTCATCCGGGGCAAAAGTCATTGTAGGAAATCTTTGAGATGCGTATTGATTAATCCAATTTGCGGGAGTGATAGGATAACTTACAAAAGCTTCAACGCCAGATTGAACCAGTGCTTCTACGATTAATTTGCTTCCATCAACTAAAGAATAATTTGAGCTCATAAAAGGTCATTTTTGTTGCAACAAATTTAAGACGAGTTTTTGTGATTTCCTCGACCAAAAATTAGAGGTTATAATCCATTTGGAGGCTTATTCGGTTATCCAAATTACCCGGAATTAGCGATGTTCCGCTGCCTAGAAATTTCTCATCCGGTTTATATAGCTCCGAGTATTTGAGCGAAAGATTAAAGCCGTAAGGCGCACTGTATTTAACAACAAAATACCAGCGCATGCCTTCACCATATAAACCGGGATTAGTCATCACGCCGGTTAAATCATTTTCAAATTCGTAAACTCTTGAATTGTAAGAATCTGTTTGAAAGAATACAAAGCGTGTAGATAACGACAAATTCTCAATTGGTGAATATTTTATGTCTTGAAAAAGTAAATATCCATTGTCTCTAGAAAGGAGGGCACTCGGAGTAGAAATAACATACTCGATTCTAGAATGAAGCTGAAGGTTCTTCAATGGTTTGTAATAATAATCGCCACGTAAATTTTGTTTTCGGATAGGAGTCAAGCCATAAACATCATTCACTTGCTCGGCAACCTGTTTTACTTCATTCTTGTAGCGAAAACGTAATTCGGCATTTTTATAGGGCTTGAAAGTGTAGTAAACTAAAAAGTCATTACCTTCTGCCGGAAATCGAAACCTATCACTCACATAACTAAATTTGAATTGGTCAAAATAAACATTGATTGTACCGTACGTTGATTTCCATCTGGCTCCAACGTAAAAACCGCTTTCGTTTTGCGCAAAATCTCTTTCCCCAAAACCATTGGAGTGCAAGTTCCAATAGTCTTGCGAGTAGTTTCTATATGAAACTAAGAACGAAAAACTCTGGTCTACTGCAAAATCCAGAGTGTTTAGTGTTGCGAAAGTTTTATTCCGTAGAGCCGTTTCGCCGGTTAAACTGATTTTATTGTAGAAGAAATTATAGCTAGTAGAAAAATATGTAAATGAATTTCCGCCCGGCTCAAGAACTGATATATTTTCAAAACTATGATCGTATTTGGTGTTGTACAAAAGAAAAGCAAGATTTCCGGTCTCACCAAAGTTATAACCTAATGTAAAGCCGGTAACTCTCTCGTTCACCTTGTCTTTCTTATTAATTTCGGTTTGAGTTCTGTGTAGTCCATCAATTACTAGCGAAGTAATTTCTTGCGAAACTGAATCCACCGAAGCATCTAAAAATCTTGAAGAGAAAAAGGCTCCAAGTGTAAAATTGTCGAATTCGGTTTCGGCAGAAACTCCACGGAAGAATTGGTTTTCATCGGCGCTTAAATAAGGAACCAAGCCGCGGGAATTTCTTGGCAGGACTTCTACTGCATCGCTTCCTTTAGAAAATGCATAGCGGCTCCACAAAGCTAATCCTTGTCCAAACTCAAAAACATAATCACCCAAAACAAAATTCTTAATTATATCCACATCTTTCATTTGAAAATGAAACGATGTGAAATCGTTTAACTGTTTTTCACCCGGGTCTTTTTCAATTAAAGCTCCAAGTCGTAATTTGTTCTGGCGACTGATTATTAGACGATTATATAGTTTCCAGCGTGAGTTAGGATATGTACCATCTTCAAATCCTTTGTCTTTTTGAAAATCAAATAATGCTCGCGATCTGAAGCTGACATTTAGCATCTGAAAATTCTTATCGAAAATTTCATTGAACGAAACCGGCTGTTCGTCTCCAAGTTTCAAAAAGGGCATAATTTTTTGAATTAGATCGAAGCTTACATTTTCAATAAATCTCATCTGTTCTATGTTGTAAATTCCTCCGAGCATGTTCCTATGACGAATTATTGCAGAGGCGGTTGATCTATCTAGAAATGGAATTTTTAAGAGATCATTTATTGAAGAAGTGTTTAGTTGCAGTGGATTTTGAGTTAAGTATTCAATTACATCGAAGAGCTGAGAATCATCGACACCCTCAGTTGCATCTTCTAAAGTTGTTTCCATGTTTTGTTGGACAGCAGTAGTATCAACTTGCGCATAAATGCCAGTAGCAAAAACAAGTAACAAGAAGAATATGGCTCTTTTCATATCTTATTTCGCAAAACGAAGAATTAATCCGAATTGGTGTGTTAAACCAAGATCGGGATGAGTTGTTACAGCGTAATCAACTTGAAGAAATTGATAAATAATTCCAAATCCTCCGGAGAAAATATTTGGTTCGTTATGCGCACCAAATCTTAGTCTTATAAAATCTAACATAGAATATTCTGCGCCAATTCTTAACGAAGGATTGTATCCAACTTCTTTTCTAAGAGCTGCGCTGAAAATGAATTCTTTAATCGCTTTGAGATATACACCGCCCGAAAGTACAGTCGGCAACTGGCCGGATTCATCAGATAGTGTAGAGCGTGTAATGTTTTCTATTGCGAATCCAAAACCAACTTGCTCATTAACATTTGCAATACCGCCGAGGTTTAAGTAGACAGTTCCTTTGGTTCCATAATTTTTTATAGCTAGATTTTTATATACTGCTGTTCCACCAATAAAGAAATTTTCTGTTATCTTTCTTCCATATCCAATAGCGAACTGAGTTTCTTTGTATAATTCAAATCCGTAAATAGAAAAACCAGCACTAAATGTTCCGTAAGAAGTTGGTTCGGAATAAGCGGCATAAGCATTAGCCAATTCTTTAAGAGAGAATGGAGCCGGTGAGTAATACATCCCAACTTCTCGACTTTTTGCCATTGCCAAACCGGCAGGATTATTAAAAAGTTGAAAAACATCGCTCGAGTATGATGCGTCTGCGTGAGCCAACGCAACTTGTCTGGCTCCCGGATTAATCTGAGCGAAACTTTGCAGAGAGAGTATTAGTAGAAGAAATGCTGTTTTTGGGAATCGATTCATAGGTACCAACTTAAAAGATTGTATTATTTTTCACAAATATATATCTTAAAATTAAGATAATTCTTGGAGTTTACAGATGAAGAAATTAATTGTAGCGATTTTATTTTTTATTGCCTTTAATTTGACACAGTTTGCGCAAGAACTAGATGCAAATGTAACAATTAACACAGAACAATTGGCAACCTCTTCAAAAGAACGGCTAGATAATTTTGTGAACCAAATTCAAGATTATCTTAATAACAATAAATATACCGGCAAGCCGTGGGAAGGGGAAAAGATAAAATGCAATTTCACCATCTTCTTTACCGGTGGCAGCGATGATGTTAATTACACAGCCCAATTAGTTGTTACAAGCCAGCGCCCGGTTGAGGGTTCAAAGCTTAATTCACTAATGCTTACAATTATGGATAATCAATGGTCGTTCCGTTATGAGAATGGACAAGCGATGTATTTTAATCAAAGTAATTTTGATGGCTTAACAAGCTTTCTTGATTATTACGCATACATAATAATTGGATTCGATTCTGATTCTTATTACGAGTTAGGCGGAACTGACCTTTTTCAGAAGGCTTTGGATATAGCTGTTAAGGGAACATCAAGTAAATATGCAAAAGGCTGGGCTCTTGAAACCGCCGCATTCAACCGACGTGCTTTGGTTGATAATTTGCTAAATTCAAAATATCAGCAGTTTAGGGCAGATTACTTTAACTATCATTATAATGGTTTAGATTTACTGAACAGCAAAGAACCTAAAGACCGTGCTGTTGCGTTGCCAAATATGGTTAATCTGGTTAAGAATCTTGAAAAAGCTAAAGATAAAATTGATTGGCGAAGTACACTATTAAAGGTTTTCTTTGACGCTAAGGCGGGAGAGATAGCTGAATATTTTAGAGGAAGAGTCGATCCGGCATTGTTTGCAACTTTGAAAAGAATTGATGCTCCACACACATCTAAGTATGATGAAGCATTGAAATAATAAATTTTCAAAATCGAATCTATTGGATTGACTTCCGGTAGATTCGATACTTTTTATAAATAGTTCCGTTCATAACTTCTGCACCACGGTTCATCATAGCGTTATCTTCAAGAATCCAGCTAGCTTCGCCAAGTAGAATCCCAACATTTGCAGCCCGGTTTACAATTTCCCAATAGAAAACTGCGTCTAATCCGCGTTTCTGATATTCCGGAATAATTCCTAAAGTGAGTATTCGAGACCAGCTAATTTTTTTCTTTTGTGTGAAAATCTTTAGAAAATTAAAGGGAAGCAATCTACCGTTAAAAGACTTAAAGATTTGGTTGTAATCTAGCATTACTAATGCAAAGCCTACAAGTTGATTATCAATTTCTCCAAATAAAACTAGAGATGGTTCAACCAGTGGTTTCAGATCTTTAGCCAAAGCATCTATTTCATCTTCTGTCATTGGAACAAAGCCCCAATTCTTTTCCCAAGCTTTGTTATAAACGAACTTAACTTTATCCAATTCCTTTTTGAATTCTTTCACATTCATTGAATAAATTTTTAGACCGGAACGTTTCTGAGCTATTTCGGCAACACGTTTTAATTTTTCCGAGCCAACTACCTTTTGGTTCTCCAGTTTATATGCGTAAAGGTCTTTGGCTTTGGTGAAACCATAATTATCGCATAGGTCCAAATAGTACTGTGGATTATAAGTCATCATTAAACGTGGTTCATCGTCAAAACCTTCCAGCAGCATACCATATTCTTCATTAGAAGATGGATTAGCTGGTCCCAGCATCTCATCGCAGCCATTCTTTTTTAACCAATCTTTTGCCGCATCAAAAAGCATATTTGCAACATTTTGATCATTAATACATTCAAAGAATCCCCAGAAACCGGCTTTATCTTCATGCACTTGGTTGTGTAAATCGTTTTTAATTGCTGCAATTCTCCCGACCATTACGCCATCTTTTTCGGCTATAAAAAATTCTGCTGATGCATGTTTATAGAAAGGATGATTCTCTATATCCAAAATTCTCATTTTATCAAAAATTAGCGGGGCAACCCAATAAGGGTTATCTTTATAGATATTCCACGCAAATTTTATAAATGATTTTATTTCTTTTTTAGTGTGGATTGTTCGAACTGTAACTTGGGACATGCTTTCTCCTTGAAGATAAAAAAAAAGTCAAGCACCCACACTAGATGAACGCTTGACTTAACAAGAAAGAGTTTAGATTAAGCCTACTTCTTTACCAGCTTTTTTAAATGTATCTAATATGAAATCCAAATGTTCATCTTCATGAGAAGACATATAGCTTGTTCTCATCATTTGTCTGCCTTGCGGAACGCCCGGCGAAATGAATACATTTACAAACACACCATAATCGTAAAGCTTGCGCCACATTTGGAATGCTAGGCCATCCTCACCAACAATTACCGGAACGATTGCTGTTCTTCCATCAATAATCTTAAATCCAGCCTCCGATAATCCTTTTCTCATCTTATTAGCATTTTGAATCAAACGTTCAACACGCCAAGGTTCGGCTTCTAAAATATCTAACGCTGCTAAAGCGGCAGCAACTGCAGCCGGAGTTGGAGAAGCGCTGAAAATTAGAGCTGGAGAATGATGTTTCAGATAATTGATAACGCGTTCTGGTCCCGCAACATATCCGCCTAAAGAAGCAAAAGTTTTACTGAATGTTCCCATAGTGAGATCAACTTCTTTTTCAAGATTAAACTCACTAGCAGTTCCTCTTCCACCTTTTCCAATAACGCCAACAGAATGTGCGTCATCAATAAGTGTCCTTGCATTATACTTTTTAGCTAATTCAACTAATCTTGGCAACTCAACAATTTCTCCGCCGGTACTGAATACGCCATCACTGATAATCAGTTTAGGAGCATCAATAGGAAGTTTTGCTAAAACACGTTCTAAATCAGCCATATCATTGTGCTTGTATCTTTCCAGATTTGCGGTTAGTCCCTTTGCCATAATTTGGCCGGCGACTATACAAGCATGGTTGTCTCTATCAGAAACTACATATTCGTTTCTGCCTTGCACTAAAGTTGGAATGATACCTTGAGCTGATTGATAGCCGGTACTAAACAAAAGAACAGATTCGGTTCCGAAAAACAGAGCAAGTCTTCTTTCTAATTCTATATGCAAATCGAGTGTGCCGGTAAGATAACGTGAACCCGAGCAACCGGTACCATATTTTCTAACTGCTTCTAAAGCCGCCTCTTTAACCTTTGGATGGGCCGTAAGTCCTAAATAGTTATTGGAACCAGCCATAACAACTTTTTTACCTTCAATCTGAACAACTGGACCCTCATTTTCTTCAATTGGTCTGAAATATGGATAAAAACCAAGTGCTTTTATATCATCAGCGCGAGTAAAATCGATACATTTCTTGAATAAATCCAAAATGCCTCCGGATTATTTTCTAAAACCTATAATTATTTTTGGTGAGTTAGTTCGTTTTACCGAAATTTCGGTTGGGAATATAATCAAAATGGACGAAAATTTACTTATGAACTCTAAAATAATTTCAGTTGTAACCGGTGCATCGGGATTTGTAGGCAGTCATTTGGTGGATAAGCTTCTGGCAGAAGGCCATCACGTTAAATGTATTTTACGTTCTTCAAGCTCTCGCAAATGGCTTGAAGGGAAGCCTGTTGAAATTGCAAATTGCGGATTATTCGATAAAGAAGCTTTGAAGAATGTTCTTAAAGATGCTGATTACATTTATCATGTTGCCGGTGTGGTAAAAGCTAAAAAGGAAGAAGATTACTTTAAGGGAAACGTTGAGAGTACTAAAACTTTGCTTGACGTTGCAGTTGAAGTAAATCCTAACTTGAAAAGATTTGTTGTGACCAGCAGCCAAACTGCTTGCGGACCTTCTTTTGATGGAAAACCTTGTAATGAAGAAACGACCGAACGTCCAATCACAACCTACGGAAGAAGCAAATTTGCGCAAGAAAAACTAGCCCAAACTTATTTTGATAAACTGCCAATTACAATTGTAAGACCGCCGGCAGTTTTTGGAGAGCGTGATACTGAAGTCTATCTTATTTTTAAAACTTACAAAGTTGGTTTGTTTACACTTATCGGGTTTAATGAAAAGAAACTAAACTTAATTCATGTTGCAGATTTAGTAAATGGAATCTATGAAGCTTCAATTTCCGCAAATACGGTTGGCAAGAAATACTTTATTGCTTCGGAAGAACTTTACACATGGCCGCAAGTTGGAAAAGCAATAGGTGAAGCATTGGGAAAGAGAGCTTTGACTTTAAGACTTCCTCATTCAATGGTTTATAGCGTTGCAGCAATTGCTCATTTCTTTGCAATGTTTAGTTCCAAAGCAGCGACTTTCAATTTGGAAAAAGCACGCGACTTTGTTCAGCCGGGCTGGACTTGCGAAGTTTCTCGCGCGAAAAAAGATTTTGGCTACACTCAAAAAGTATCTTTAGAAGAGGGAATAAAGCGTTCTATTGATTGGTACAAAGAAATGAAATGGCTGTGATCGATTTTATCTTTTGAATAGAGAAGGTGACTGCGGCATACGTTGCAGTCACCATTTCCAAATCCTTCCACGTTGATCACAAGTTTGAAATCCTCCAACAAAACCTTTACAAATTCACACTCAATATTCTTCGAGTTTTCATTAGCGATGAAAATTGTTTTTATGCTGCATGAGGAATTTGTTGTCAGATGATCAATATGCCAGTTTATAACTTTTACTTTTCTTAAGTGGCGTTCTAATCGTTGGCGCAAATTTTTCTGTGCACTGCCGGAATAATAGTAAAAACCTTGTGGAAAAATACGACCAGCAAATTTCTTGGCTTTAATCTGTATTGGTTTTTTTAGGTAAAGCTCTAGAAGATAAACTCCGGAATTCTTCTCAGTTGTTCTTAGCACCCTCTTTTATCCAAGTTTTTATTCCGGTTATCTGATTTTTTGTTAGCGGTGGCCAACCAACTGGAGGCATTGGTGAGGTTGTCCTACCTTCAATTGCCCACACAAGTTTACTGTTGTCCGGCAATTCTGGAAAAACGATTAAAACATTACTTGTCGCTTCAGCATGGTTGTCCAAACTCAATCCGCCCGCAATGTCTCTTGAATTGTGACAGCCGGCAGTGTTACACTTTAATTGGAATAGTGGTTGTATATACTCTGCATAACTCACATTGGATGCTGGAATTGTTCTTGAATCAATATCATCGTTGGTAAGTGTGTCGTCACAAGACACAAATGCAATTCCTACAATGAAGAGAGCTAATAGCGATTTATAAAACTGTTTCATGTCTACTTTTTTTGTTTCAAAGATATTCTTACCCGAACCGGAATTCAATCCTTTTTAGTTGACACTAAAAAATATATTTTGAAACAGACTTTAGAGGCAAATATGAGAAAAACAGTATTTGTAGTAGCGGCTTTACTTGCAATTGCAACAATTTCATTTGCGCAAGATTTACTTCAATCCGGTCCAATGGTTGGCTATTCAACTATGAGGGAAGTTTGCCTTTGGGTTCAAACTAAAAGAGAAGCCAAAGTAAAAATTGGTTACTGGAGAATAGATAATCCGGCTAAAAGGAATTTCACAAAAGAAATTCTAACAAATGAGGCATTCGGTTTTTCAACAAAACTAGTTTGTTCAAACTTGGAAGAGGGAAAGACTTATAACTATGAATTGTTTATTAATGGTAAAAAAATTGTAAGACCTTACGAACTTAAATTTCAAACGCAAAAACTCTGGCAGTGGAGAAGAGATGCACCCGATTTTTCCTTTGTAATTGGCAGTTGTAATTATGTTAATGAGCCGATGTTTGATAGACCGGGTAAGCCTTATGGATCAAATCACGAAATATTCAAGAGTATTGTTGAGAAGAAACCGGATTTTATGATTTGGCTTGGCGATAATTTTTATTATAGAGAAGGAGATTGGGATTCTTGGAGCGGAATTATTCATAGGAATACTCACACAAGATCTTTGCCTGAATTGCAGCCTCTTTGGGGATCGGTTCATCATTATGCGATTTGGGATGATCATGATTTTGGCCCTAACGATAGTGACCGCGGTTTTTGGAATAAAGAAAAAACTCTTGAAGCATTCAAGATATTTTGGCCGAATCCATATTTTGGAGTTAACGGAAATCCTGGTATTACTACTTACTTCCAATGGAGTGATCTTGAATTCTTTCTGCTTGATGACAGATATTACAAAACGCCAAATGATAGAGAAGATGATGATAAAGTAATACTAGGTAACGATCAACTAAACTGGCTGATAGATAATTTGAGCACAAGCAGAGCATCATTCAAAATTGTTGCTGTTGGCGGACAGTTTTTAAACCCGAATACATCTACGGAAAATTTCTCCCGTGTGCCTCAAGAAAAAGAGAAAATTCTGAAAGCTTTGGAAGCAAATAAAATTGAAGGTGTAATTTTTATTGATGGAGATATTCATCGCAGCGAAATTTCAAGATTAACAAGAGAAAACGCTTATCCAATTTACGATTTTACAGTTTCGCCTTTTACTGCCGGTCCATCGAAAGTATATGAGAATTCTCTTCGTATAGAAAACACTGCATATACAGAAAGAAATTTTGCAAAATTTGATATAACCGGAAAAAGAAGCGATAGAAATCTAAAGTGTACACTGTTCGATGTGAATGGAAAAGAAGTTTGGACTTATTCGATAAATGAAAATGAATTGAGGTATAAGAAGTAGTTGCGTACATATTTGAAAAAAGTCTAAAGATCATTACTTTTGTATTAGTTCTTATAAATGATGAGGCTATAGCTCAGTTGGAAGGCGTCCCGAATGAAATTCGGGAAGGTCATCGGTAATTGGTTATAGCGACACAAAAAGTTTTTTGAAATATTGGGGCTATAGCTCAGTTGGGAGAGCGCTTGAATGGCATTCAAGAGGTCATCGGTTCGAACCCGTTTAGCTCCACAATTTTCCCCACCCAAAAAATGTATTACGTTTATATTCTATTCAGCGCAACAACCGGTAAGTATTATTGCGGATCAACGGACAATCTTGAAAGAAGGCTGTATCAGCATAACTCCGGTTATTCTAAATCTACAAAAGGTGGTAAGCCTTGGATAGTCAAATATTCTGAAGTGTATTGTGATCGACCATCAGCAGTTCGTAGAGAAAATGAAATAAAGAAGAAAAAGAGCAGAGCATTTATTGAAAAGCTGATTATGGGGGAGAGCGTCCCGAATGAAATTCGGGAAGGTCATCGGTTCGAACCCGTTTAGCTCCACAATTTTCCCCACCCAAAAAATGTATTACGTTTATATTCTATTCAGCACTTCAACCGGCAAGTATTATTGTGGTTCAACAGACAATCTTGAAA
>Ga0172380_10002858_pt1 | contig 25270 bp, 30 predicted proteins | sample Leawe162metaG_FD_119747 | JGI IMG/M metagenome (GOLD analysis project Ga0172380, IMG submission 119747) | Leachate microbial communities from a municipal landfill in Southern Ontario, Canada - Leachate well 162 metaG | ecosystem: Engineered > Solid waste > Landfill > Unclassified | place...
CAAACTGCCGCGCGGTCGGTAACGCATGAATTCCAACTCAGCCAGCGAGCAGCCCAGATGAACAATCTTCCGACCCCGCCACTCCAATTCCGTGAGCGATGGCCCCTGAAGCAGGGTTGATGGCTTGAGAATGCGCGTGCTGCAATCATCAGCAGCCGACGTGGCCAGGGAAACCAACAAGTAATCCTGGGTCTGACTGGCCTCAATTTGCCTGACCAACATATCCACGATGGATTGCACGCCGCCACTGACCGCGAGGGACGGCACCACGACTCCTACAGTTGTTCTTCGTTCATTGAGGGAGGCGCTGGTGCGATGGGGCTCCAATTTCGGGACAGGCGTCGACCTCTGAAGTTTCACCAATAAGCGGCCGGAGGCATGCCTGCAGTCCCCGGCATATAAGGGTGCCAGCAGACAAGTCGCTCATCCGAGCGAACTCTTTGTGCAGGGTGGTGATCCGTCATTGGTCGGAAGGTGAAAGGACAATATTGCCACCGGAAACGTCAAAATCGAAATGAGAAAATGTGTATCCGGGGTTGGCCAGCACTGCGAACCTTGGCCTGTTCGTCAGTACACGCTTGATGCCGTAGTTGCTGGGTAGCATCGACATCATTTCATCTTCTCCTTGAAAGGAATGTTTGGTCTCCGCCGAAAACTCCATGAATAAGACTGGTCGATATTCACGAAGGGTGTCCTTCAAGCCCAGCAACACGTTCTTCTCATAGCCTTCAACATCAATCTTGATCAGGTCGATCTTAGCCAATCCCAATCCTGAAATATATCGATCTGCATCGACTACCTGCAATTTTCCAATAAGCCGGTTGTTATCTGTCGCGTATGACGGGACGAAAGATCCCGTTCCAGTATTGCATCCTCTTGGCGCAAAATAATCCAATTGACTGTCTTGCTGCCCTAGTCCCACATCATGGACGACGATATTGCTGATATCGTTATGCCGAATCTTAAGCTCCAGTTGTCGCCTTACGAGTTCATAGGGCTCAAAAGCATGGACACGATCGCAATAACGCGATAGAAACAATGAGTGTTGCCCGACATTTGCACCAATGTCGAAGCATACTGGTCGTGCCCTGTTCTTTAAGAGGTCTCTCAGGCAGAACAATTCATACTTCTGATAGGCACCGTAAAAATAAACCATCCAATCGATGTAACAGTTCAGATTTCCTTTGTACTTAAGTCCAAAGAATTCAACCTCGAATTCACTCGGATCAACGACATCGGGGTTACAGAATCTACGTATTATTCGATCTCTAACTCCAAACCGAATCCGGTCCTGGTGTCCGAGTAATTGGAGAAGTCTCAATACATGCGCGTTGCTACCCGTCATATGGCGAAGTCGCTCGATGGAGTAGATCCGCCTGGTTCTTTGGACACGAGGTTGGGGGAAGCGCTATAAAAGGGAATTTGAAATGTTTAATTAGAGATCGCAGGGGGGCGCTCTGCCAAGGAATCCGGCGTAGCGGCGAATCTGCTGTGATGAGTCCGTGCCGTTAGTTTCCAGGTAATTGCAAGATGTACGATCAGGCATAACAGTATCATCTTGATCGAAGTCGAAAAGAGAACCGTGATCGGGCTTTCAATGCCGTGAATGAGGATGGGCCACATCAAAGCATAGAGCAGCACAAATGCCGGCAGACGTTGCCGACAGGTGGAGAAGAAGACCCTGTACAAGACCCCAGTCAACAGCATGCCCAACAGAATTCCGGCAAGGCCAAAATTGATGTACAACTCTCCCATGTTCGTCGCGGCAACGCCCGTCGCGTAATCTCCGGGAGCAGCGATTCCCATAGCCCGGCCAAATTCGTTGCCGTCGAAGACATTTATCCTTTCGTTACCGTATAGACTCATATCAACCCAGAACTGCCCCAAGGTGCCGTCTGGAAAAGCCTGCTGTCCCTTTTCGATGACTGCAGCTACCACCTCGGACATGTTCACTCTGTAGAACAATAGATAAAATAGACTAAACCGGAAACCGGCGCTCTCACCAACACCGGCGGCTTCGGCCTGGGATGGAAACATTTCCGAAATGATGTATTTGATAAAGAAGATAGCAATTATAAAAAGCATTGTGCGCCACACGAAACTCAGCATGGGCGTGCGTCTTGAAACATAGAATTGGCGGACGATGAGCAAGCTGAGCAAGGGGACGAGCGTTGCCGCTTGGCCGCCTGTGGAGAGCGACACAGCGAGTACAAAAACATTTGTTGCGTAGGCAAGCACTCGCAAGCGTCTTGCGTCTGGGTGATGGCTTTTCTTTGATTCCTGGTAGGCGATATTGATGACCACGAGCCCTACCATGTGAAACCAGTTAAACGATAGGAAGAAGACAACGAAAGGATTGGGAATGAGGGAGTGCTTGATAGAAGCCTCCACGATACCTGGGACGTTCGCCCCTGCCATCACCTTAATGGCCTTGATGGCGAAGCCACTCAGGAAGAGCAGCCAGAATATCCTTTCCGCCTTGCGGAGATCCCATTCCCGGCTTATCAACGAGCCTCTGATCTTGGCGAGCCTTGCCGGGAAGACCAGATAACCGCAAAAGAATGCACCGATCCCGAGCGCCGAGTAAGAAAGGGATTCCCCTGTGAAGACGTCAAGGCCCTTCATTTCATAGAAGACAAAAATGTCGTTCATCCAAGCCAATTGTTCGATATGCTGGGCTAACCACCAGCATAGAGGCGTGAAAAAATACTGCATGAAGGAATAGAGCAGTACAGAAACTCCCAGCGAAAAGACGCCGAGATCGGTCAGGCTATTCCCCTGGTGGCGAGTCACACTGGCCGTCCTCTGACATCGTAGCACCTACTCATGGCCCGCTTGTTCTGCCAAAGCGTCAGAGCGAGGAAAATCGCCATACCGATCAGACCTGTCCATACGTTCAGCGTCGTGGGCAACAGCACCAGACCGCATATCGCCGTCACCAGCAGGTGGCCTGCGATTGGCCTCCACCCTTGCCTTGCAATAAGGTGAGCCACAATGACCAGCATTAGCGGCGACTGGCCAACGAACAAGCCCGCCGCCGCACCCGGCAATCCGTACCCAATAGCCCCCCAGTAGCAACACAGCAGGGCCAGCAGATTGACAGGAAACTGGGAGCGCGCATATTCCTCGTGGCGATTGGTGGCCATGAGAAGATTGCCGCCGAACGTCCATAGAACCGACATGGCAACCTGGCAACCCATGAGAAACATGACCCAGGAGTCGTAAGGCAGCTGGTGATTAAGCCACCAGTTGTAGAACAATTCACCTAAGCTCCCCAGCAGGAGCAGATAGCAGAGCCCTCCCAGGAAAGCCAGATTGAGAATGGCGCGAAAAAGCTGCGCAAGCTTTTCCTGCTGCTTTGCACTTGCCAATCGGGTCATTTCCGGCCAGGCGGAGTGCGAGAGAATCGCCATGAAGCGCGACACGACATTAGACACAGCGCGCATGGAGGAAAACATGGCGACTTCGACCGGGCCCAAGGTCTTCGCGACAACGAGGACGCTGCCTTGAATCATGATCGCCATGGCGAGCTGGATACCGAGAAAATGCAGGCTGGGCGAGATGGCAGCAGAGAAAATAGAACGATCCGCTTTGCCCAAGGCAAGAAGCCTGATTTCCTTCGGCAAACGCCGGCGCAGATCGAATGCCACAAATGCCGCTACCGCCAACAGCGGCACCACCTCCAAGGTCGCCAGGAACAACATGCCGGCCCCCGCCAACAGCGCCAGGGCACTGGCGACAAACTGGATCAGGAGCATCAGATTCCCATACATGACACTCGTGGCCTGGGCACCGATGGCCCGATATATTCCCAACAACAATCCTACCGGAAGGCCCACGAGAAAGCGCAGTGCCATGAGCAGCAGAATCACCCTAACCAAATCGTGGTCAACTGAACGCAATCCCAGCCAGGAGATGAAAGGCGTCCACATCATCGCGAGCATTACCGCCCCGAGCAACACTCCTGAAGACAGGAGAAACATCAATAGGCCAGTTGACAGTACTCGCTGGAATTCATCCCTCTTTCCCGCAGCCCACTCCGCTGTCAGGCGATTGACAAAATACAACTGTCCTCCGAGGTCACCCAAGCCGAACCAGCCGGCAACCGCAGTCAAGATCAGCCATTCCCCGTAGGCCTCCGCCCCCCAGGCCGACAGGAATAGCGGCACCAGAAGCAGGCGAATGCCGATATTCAGCCCCAGCCCCAATGCATCCGCTGCGACTGCGCGCAGGATGCGTTTGCGCATGCCGCCGATCTGGTTCAGGGGGGAACCTGAGTGCGCAGGAACGCTACCAATCGATCACCATAGTCCCGCCAACTGTAGCCCTTTTCCACCGACAATCTGGCAGCACGCCCCATGGCGCGACAGCGCTCTGGATCATCATGAAGTGCGCACAAGCGTTCGGCGATGACTTCCGGGGCACCCACCGGCACCACGAAGCCATTCACCCCATCCTCGATCAGATCCCGAGCACCCACGTTTTCGGTCACGATCACGGGCAATCCGCAAGCCATGGCTTGGAGCACCACCATGGCAAAGCCATCCGCCACCGAAGCGAGCACGAAAACCGAACATTGGTCGTAATATTCGCGTAATCGCACTTGAGGAACTGGCTGATGGAAGACCACGCTTTTCGTGCGCATGGCTTCTATTGTCGGCTCCAGGCCGGACGTCTCTAAACCGCCACCAACGAACCAGAGTTCGGCCCCTGGCCGCCGAACTTGGGAAAATGCCTTCAGTAAGGTCAGCACTCCTTTCCCCAAATTGATGCCGCCCACCTGTATGACGCGGAACACCTCGTCCTTCTTCTCGCCCGGACGAAAGGCCGACAGGTCCACCCCGTAGGGATTGACGAATATCTTGTCCTTTGCTAGCCCGCATCGAACCATGCTGTCACGTGCTGCGCCAGAGGGGAGAAATACCCTGTCTGCCACCTCAAATTCGCGATCCTCCTTGTCGATGATCCAATCCTCAGCAGTACCAGCGGGCACAGGCAGGCCCCAGCGATCTGCCTCCTCGCACACCAGTTGCCTGTTTTCTTTTTGATGAAGGCTGCCATGATCGACTGCACAGGGAATCCCCAGTTCACGGCAGGCCTGCAGAGCCTCCAGGCAAAAGGATGACATACTGATAAAGTATTGAGTGTCCTCAGGAATCAGCCCGGCCAGTTGCCGCGAAAAGCGGTCATGAACCCACCGATCCATCCTGCTGCGAAGCCTGTGCGGGACAAACGGTCGCACCCGTCCGTAGCCATGGTTGATGAAGCCGGACAGCAACAGCGGCTGCACTTTATCGCTTGGAACACCGTAGCGCATCGGCCAGGATTTTGGATAATCGGTTATCAACTGGTGCAGAGCCCCATGCCGTGCCAGCTCGCGCGCCTGATCAAAGACAGTAAATCGGCTGCGGCAAGACGTGACGACGCGTGGCGTCGGCTCGAATGTCACTATTGCGTTCTCCTCACATAGATAATGGTCATCGCAGTAACCAATAGGTCAAGTTGATCAAGATGTTCAAGGGCACTCTTGCCGAATTGGCGGTGCTGCAGACACGCCACCGCCTTTGGCTCGATCATCGCAGAAACGAAGAGGCGACTGAACCCGGCTCCCTCCAGACAACGCAAATACTGCCTTGCAGTCAACCGGCTAAAGAGGTCGTGTTCGATCCAGGTACGGCCGTCGTGCTCAGAGTGGTGATGCGCCCCCATGCCTTGCAGATAGCGCTGGTAGGCATCGCCATCCAAGAGTAGATGGTTGTAGCCGGAGGTAATCCCATCGTACCCGGATACGTGATCGCCTCCCCAGCAATACCACAACGGGCCGAACGTCGCGTACAGTATCCCGCCGGGACGAAGAATACGATGAAATTCTCCCAGCACTTCAGGCAGGTTTTTCACGTGCTCAAAGACTGCGTCCGAACTCACAACATCAAAACTGGCGCCCGGCAATTCCTGCATTCGGGCCAGGTCCGCCTGCGCAAACCGGATTTCTACCGATGGGGCGAGTTGTGCAAATCTCTCGCTCCACAACCTCCACGCCCTCTCATAGGAAAACCAATCAACCCCGACCAAACGGCGTGGTCTGAAGCCCAACCAGGATTCGACATCCTGTCCGGTACCGCAACCAGCCACCAGAATTTCCCGGCCCGCTATGAGCATAAGACTGTTGACCCTGCGGCGGTGCCGCTCGTAGTCGTTGCCGCGTTGCCCCCACAACCACAAGTCGGGCTTGAAATCGGCGGTAGCGTATTGCTGGGCCAGAAGAGGGTGGCGGAGTGCGTTATAGATGGGATAAGCGAAGCGGCGCAAGGGTTGCTTGATGCGTTCAATCCGGCCAGTTATTGGAAGGCGGAAATCGGAAGACGTTTGATCACCTTGTGGCAGCATTGCGCTCCTCTTGCGGCAATCGTGATTCTGCCTGCCAAACTTGCCAAAGACTTTGCCATTCACCCACACTAAATGCCAACTGCTCGATCAGCCAGGCCCAGCAAAAGGGAAAGAGATCTGCTTGGCCCCGCGGCGACGCATTGGCATAGCGACTGCATGTCCACAGCATGGGCAACAGCGTTATGCCCATTAGCAGTGTGCGTACGATGCGAAGCAAAGCCCGACGCCCAATTCGCCCGTAGCTCCAACCTTCGAGAAAGCGGCGAACCTGAGGGCTGCCTTGGCCTCGGCCCTTGCGGATATACCAGTATTCGGAAAGCGCGGCGGGCGCGACGTGCGTAACGACAATATCCAGATTAATCTCTTTATTCGCACCAAGCCTGCGCAAGTTGCCACCAAACACACCATCTTCGCCGGCACAAAGAGGCACCGCAAAGCCAGTGGGAAACAGTCCAGCATCGATCGCGATCTGGCGTCGGCAGGAGAAGCCCTCCGTCCATTCAATAAACGTTGAATCTCTTCCGTAGTATTCAAGGCGGCCAACCGACTCAAGATATCGAGCAAAAAGGTCATCAAGATTCTCGACCTTTGAACGCACCAGCACATAGTCAGCGCCCCGCTCATAATGACGGGCAATCTGACGCAAAAAATCGGGCGGAAGGTGCACGTCGGCGTTCAGAATGACCACCACATCGCCCGATGATTCCATGATGCCTAGATTGCGTGCACCACAGCGGCCCTCACGCTTTTCCGGTCGGATAAGGCGCACCCCGCGCGGTTCAAAGCCACGCACTATGTCCGGCGTGTGGTCAGTGGAATCGTCAACCACCAGGATCTCAAAGTCGGGCCAATCCAATACCACCAAGCTTTTAAGCGTCACCCCTATGTCTTTTTCTTCGTTGTACGTGGGGACGACGATGCTGAACTTCATGCCTCTTCCTAGCGCAAGTGACTTAGACATTGATCCCAATTAGAAAGTTAACCTGCTTACGCAAGAGCCCCGGTCAGTCTACCGGGTCTTGTCATTTCCGCTCAATATTCGCAGGCCTTTCACGCACGAATAGGAGTAGGTTCTCCACATACCGACCGGTCCGGCCACTTGTCAGTGGTATAGATTCCCCACGGCGAAATCTACTCATTTTGAAATTAGCTTATACGTATAGTCCGCCAGTTTTTCACTGCCGCTCTCGGTGAGATGGCCATCGTATCTTATGAAGTCTGCTATTTGAAAGAGCCCTGCTGGATAATAAGAAAAGGTGTAATTCGCAACGATAGAATTGGCTATATCAGATGGCCCCTGACCACTGTATGGATTGAAGCGGAAAGTATTGATCCAATCGTTCTTTGTTTCCTCGAACAAGAAGAAGTCTTGAGGAATAATTACAATATTGCAACGTATCTTGTTCTCCTGACAAAGCGATTTGATTACCTCAATGTCACCAAAAACAATCTCTTTTTGTTTTATGAACTCGTCTCTGTCTGGATGATGAATTCGTCGAAAGTAGTTTGGCGACATCAACGCGACTTCGTACCAGCTCTTATTAAGAAGATCCGATTCGAATTTGTCCAACTGCTCCTTTGGTGTATTCTTGACTCGCTCAATAGCATCCTCTAAAGTTACTTCTTTATAATAACTACGACTAAAAATATCGCGGACGACCCTTTCATCAGAATAGTGCGTCCGAAAAAACAAAGGCTTCAAGACATTCCTGTATATAATGTTGATCGCATACGTCGACTTTATCAAGCGATTTAGAGCTGACAGCTTACGATCCGTCGTATCATCATATCGATTTGCTGGCTTAGGCGAATGATCAATAAAATCCATAAAACCATTCCCTTCCGAAAAATAAAAAACTGCAGCATCCATTCTTAGATTTTCTTTGATTGCTCTCTTAAATCTACTTATGAAAACGGGGATGCCCGCGCCAGAAACACCAAAATTGCAAAAATATTCGTTGTTTGAGGATTTTTTGTTTAGCTGCGTCACTAGGTTTTGTTTTGCTTCCCCGTAGAACTCCACCATCGACGATCCAAATACGGCAACGACCTTCTTTGCCGAGCTATTTGCCCTACAGGACTCGATCTTTTCCTTCGTTATATTGTCTACTTGCCATCCATAAGAATAGAACTTGTCGTTATTTATATGGGCATAGACTTCGAAAAGCGCCAGCGCGATTGCAACTGATATTAGCGATATGAGAAGGTAGACGCGAAGAAGGTTTAATGAACTAGTTAGTCGGCGCAATAAATCAACTCTTAACATTTTTTGCCACCCAAAAAAGAGTCGTTAGAGGGAGGGACGGGGTTCAAGACCAGAATATGGGCAGGCGTCGGCTCGCCACCGCGTTCAATACCTACTGCGGCAGCGCTTTCCCGCTTGTCGGAACTCTAAAAATCGAAGTATATGAATTTGGCAGAACTGCCTTGGCTGATAATCACTGCAAACAAGAATGCCAACCCGACCAGTCCAATTATCAACCCGCGGTTGCAACGCAAAACAGCCAACCTGAGCCTTGCATGATGATCAAATCTATGGGTTGCTAGAAAGCCCCCCAACAAGATAATCTCGAATACATGCCGGCCCAAGAATAATTTCGCGTCTCCCCATGGCGCCATGAATACCCCAACCAGAACGCGATGTGCGGTCGCCAGGTCGGGTGAGCGGAACCATATCCATGCAAAGGTAACGAAGTGAAATGTCAACAGTACGGCAAGCCAGCGCGGGAGATGGATTCCAATCCTGTGCATAGGTTTCGCTAGTCCGTGCACGGCAACAAGGCCTAGTCCGTGCATGAACCCCCAGACAATGAAGGTCCAGTTGGCCCCATGCCATAGCCCGCCGAGAACCATCGTGATTAGGACGTTGATGAACTGACGCGCTCTTCCGGATCTATTACCGCCTAACGGGACATACAGATAATCGCGTAACCAGAGGGAAAGTGTAATGTGCCAACGCCGCCAGAACTCCACGAGAGACCCGGAAGTGTAGGGTTTGAGAAAATTGGTGGGGAGCCGAACTCCGAGTAGGTATGCAAGCCCAAGTGCCATATCGGTGTATCCACTGAAATCGCAGTAGATCTGCACTGAATAGCCGTAGATTGCGAGCAAATATTCCAAGCGCGTAGGGTCGGCGCCCGATCTGAACACATCGTCCACTGCGCCTGCCATGGTGTCAGCGAAGATTAGCTTCTTTACCAAGCCGACCGCAAAGATGACCGCACCGAGGGTAAATCGGGCGTCCATCGCTGGTCTGGGTTGAGTTAGCTGCGGCATTAATTCGTGCGGCCGTAGGATCGGTCCCGCAATCAGGTGTGGAAAGAAGAGCACGTACCCCAGCAGAGTCGTTAATGACACCGTGCCGTTGTACCTCTCACGATAGACATCGACCAGATAGGCCGTGAGAGTAAAAGTGATGAACGACACGGCAAGCGGCAGCGCCACTTTGAGCCAGCCCACTTCTCGCAGCAACTCTGCAGTTATAGGAATCAGCCTGAAGACGTCGTGAGCGAAGAAGTAAGCATATTTGAATACGACTAGGGGAAGGAACAGCACAATCACGGCAGCTACGAGCCTTCGTTTGCGCGACTCGCGATCGCGCGCACGCCTCATCGCTGCAGCGCCGACCCAACAGATTGCAGTGAGAAGATAAGGAAGCCACACGTAATCGACGCGCCAATACGCGTAAAAAATGGTGCTACCAAGAATAACCCAGTAGATCCGATACTTAGGTGGAACGGCGAGATGCACAGGAAGATAGAACAGAAAAAATACAAAGAAGACGGGGTCACTAAAGAGCATCTGCAATCCGCCTAATCAATCGATCTCATCCGGCTTACTTGCCGCTTGCCAGGATCGGCAGAATAGCCTCGGCCATTAATTTGTGGCCAAGGCTGTTGGGGTGTGGGTCGCCGGGCATGGCCCACACTTCCTTCGGCGAAAGGCCCCTGAACGCCGGAAGTAGATCGACATATTGATAACCAAACTCGTCCGCAATGATCTTCATCCTCTGATGCACGAACTCGAATTGGTAATCTTTGAGATTGTGAACATCGGGGGTCATGGCTAGGTAAATGCGAATATTGTTCTGCCGCGCATACTCGGCAAGCTTTTTCAGCGATTCCCGCATCGCGCCATAGCCAGGTTCGCTTTCCTTGTACACCCCGACGTAGTGGTCGTAAAGGCTAGCTTCTCCGGTTCTGTTCAACAGCCGGCTGGCCGCGATCCAAGTCGTGACAGCGAGTTGGCTGTTACGAAGAATAAAGTTGTCTCTCCCCGGGTCGAGGTATTCCGCATCACGCAGAAAGAACTGCACGACAATGTCGTCTGGGTTGAGGCCTTTGAGCTCCTGAAAGAAGCGCTCGACGTAGCGCTGCGCATTATAGTTGCCAACCCCACCATTGAGCACCTCGACCTTCTCGCCCTTCGCCTGGAGCATTCGTTGCAGCCGCACAGTAACGGTATCCTCTTCATGTACTCCCCAACCAAGCGTTATCGACCCACCAAGAAACAAGATGCGCCTTGTGGCCTTGTCGTATTGTGCTTGCGGCCCCCCGCGCAAACCCCATTCGTTGGTTCTAATCACGACGGATTGGAGGACAGCGGACCGACTCTTCAAATGGACATGGCCGAGCGCCGGGTTCTCGCTGCGTACTTTCAGTTCTTTCGAGTATCGCCACATTTCGATGTCGTAGTTGGTCATCGCGCTGTTCTTTAGCCGCAGGGCTATTTCCAATGCGCCAAGGCCCAACAATATTGATATCGCGAAAAGTACTGCCGAAAATATCGCGGTCTGTCGTCGCACCATTCGAGTTGACATCTGACCATCATCAGCCATCGGTGCCGGCTCCCCCTAAATGTCTAGCAAGATTTGCAAGAAACGGAATATGCATTGCCCCGCTACGCCTTAATCCAGTTCGAACTGGTCACGATAGTTCTCCTTAAGCGCCGCATTCTGCTTCTCCTTGCTCAGATAGCAGTTACCCACGACTAGCACTTCGATTTCGGTTCCCATGAAACAGCGGAAGGCGTCCTCCGGCGACCCAACGATGGGCTCGCCGCGTACATTGAAACTAGTATTGATAATGACAGGGCAGCCGGTGAGTCCCTTGAATGCTGAAATCAAGGCGTGATACCGTGGATTCGTATCGCCATGCACTGTTTGTATGCGTGCGGAGTAGTCGACATGGGTGACGGCCGGGATCTCTGAACGAGGCACATTGAGCTTTTCGATCCCAAACAGCTTCTGCTCGTCGATTGACATGGCAAGGTGCCGCTTTTCGTGAACGTCCGCCACTAGCAGCATGTAGGGGCTGTCCCCGTCGAGTTCAAACCAGTCTGCCACATCCTCACGCAGCACCGACGGCGCGAAGGGTCGGAAGGATTCCCGATACTTAACCTTCAGATTCAGCACCGATTGCATGTCGGGTGAGCGGGCGTCCCCTAGAATGGAACGCCCGCCTAAAGCGCGGGGACCAAACTCCATGCGCCCCTGGAACCATCCTACTGCCTTGCCTGCGGCAATATCTCTAGCGCAGGTAGCGATGATCGTTGATTCATCCATGGTATCGAATACGGCACCCACGTCTTGGAGGCGCTGTTCAATATCGCGCTGTTCAAAACCTGGCCCCAGGTAGCCACCACGCATCCGATCGTTACCGGTTGAAGGGCTGCGCGTATTGCCCAGATAGCCATAATGCGCTGACAAGGCCACCCCCAAAGCACCGCCCGCATCACCCGCGGCCGGTTGTATCCAGATATTCTCAAACTTGCCGTCGCGCAAGACCTTACCGTTGGCAACGCAATTAAGCGCGACGCCGCCAGCGAGGCAGAGATTTTTCATTCCTGTTTCCAGTGCCACGGCTCGCGTGAGCTTTAGCATCACCTCTTCGGTTACGGCCTGAACGGAAGCCGCCAAGTCCATATGCCTTTGTGTCAGCGGTTCGTCAGGCTTCCGTGCCGGCCCGCCGAATAGCTCTGCGAATCGGGCATTAGTCATGGTAAGGCCGGTACAGTAGTCGAAATACGCCATGTCGAGCCGGAATGAGCCGTCCTGCTTTATGTCGATCAGATGATCGCAAATCGTCTTGACGAATCTCGGGACCCCATAGGGTGCCAGGCCCATGACCTTATACTCACCTGAATTTACCCTGAAGCCGGTATAGTAGGTAAAAGCCGAATAGAGAAGACCGAGGGAATGGGGGAAATGGATTTCCCTTTGGATATCCAGCTGACTGCCCCGACCTATGGCAAGGGATGACGTCGCCCATTCACCCACGCCATCCAGGGTCAACACCGCTGCCTCGTCGAATGGTGACGGATAGAAGGCACTGGCGGCATGGCTCAGATGGTGCTCACCAAAAAGCAAATGTTGATGCCAGTCTACGTCTCCTGAAAATAGCTTTAGTTCTTTGACCAAAAGATCTTTCAGAAATAACTTTTCTCTCAACCAAATGGGCATGGCCATGCGGAAGGACTCGAAACCCCTCGGTGCAAATGCCAAGTAGGTCTCCAGCAGACGCTCAAACTTCTGGAACGGCTTATCGTAGAAGGCTACATAGTCGACGTCTTTCGCACCGATCCCCGCTTCTCGCAGACAATATTGCAATGCCTGGCGTGGAAAGCCTGCGTCGTGCTTTCGCCGAGAGAAACGCTCCTCTTGCGCCGCAGCGACGATTTCGCCGTCGCATAGCAGTGCTGCGGCGCTATCGTGGTAAAAGGCCGAGAGACCGACGACGACCACTACCGACTCAGAACAATGTGTAGATGAAAGGCGCCACAGCCGAACCTTGTGCCAATACAATCAGCGCACCGAGGAGGGCCATTACAATCAAGATGGGAACCAGCCAGAATTTCTTTCGTACACGCATGAACGTCCAAAGTTCCTTGATAAACGACATACATTCATTCCTAAAATTGGTTATTCATAGTTTTTGGATCAGGACCTGGCGGCTCGCGAACAATCCAGTATGTCGTGGCCTCCGGATTGAATTTCAGGCGCAGGCTGTCTTTCCTCAGCAGGCGCATGATCAAGGCTGTCGGAAACACTGCAAGGAAGAAGACGATCCCCAATGCAACAGGACTGACTATGCGACTAAGCAGCAACCCCACACGCATCCAGAGGCGATTCAACCCCGTCAAGAGCGTCGGCCGGGCAATCGCCAAGACTAGGAAGGTGCCACTCGCTACCAGCGACCAGACTCGAGCCGAACCACCGTGCAAAATCGGCCAGCATCCTACCAGGCAAAAGAATACGGAAAAGACAAAGCCAAAACTCCGATCCGACGATCCTTCGAGCTTTTCTTCACGATGCCAGTTTTCGATAGCCATGAGAGAGTATGCCATTAATTACTATGCAGGAAAGTGCCTAATTTCCGGACAACCCCATAGCATTCCTTAAACCAGCAATATTTTCCTTGATGCCCCACTCGTGAATAATCTGCAGGCTGCGTTCACCCATGTTGCGGAATGATTCCTGCCCCAGGCACCCCTCCAATGCTTCGGCCAAGAGGTTAACATTTTGTCCCGGAATGACAAAACCATTCCCCCCAGTCTGAACCAGATCGGCCGCACTACCCACCTGATCAGTAGTGATGATGGCGCAACCGGCGTTCATCGCTTCATTGACCACAAGACCCCAGGTTTCGTTGATTGATGGCAGCACAAAAATGTCGGCCAGTGCATAAAACGCGGGGAGTTCGCTCTGGTTGCGAAAGCCCAGGAACCGCACGTCGTCAAGTCCGAGGTTCAATGCCATTTGCTCAAGCTTGACACGTAATTCCCCATCCCCCACGTAGAGCAAGTATGGACGGGGGCTTGGCAACCGCTGATAGGCTTCAAGCAGAAGATCCGGGAACTTTCGCGGCATCAACTTGCTGGCGTAAAGGATAACCGGCCTGCCTGGAATCAGAGACAGCTGTGCACGAAGTGCGTCCAGGTCGGCTGCTTGCGCTTTGTCACGAAAATGATCGTTGTCTACGCAATAAGGAATGAAACCAATGCGCTCCGCCGGAAACCCGCGCGCCAGGTAGAAGTTGCGGTTGTGCGTGCCGATGGCCAAGCAGCAATCGACCTGGTTCAGCAGGAAGCGCACCACTGCCTCCCGCAGCAAGCGCTTGGCTCCTGTCGAAGACGATACGTGATCGGTGGCTTCGCAGCGCATCAAGACCTTGAGCCCGGCCCGCTTGGCCAGCCACGCGGCCTTGACCATACCGTAGTGCTGCCATCCTTGCACCAACACCGCATCAAAATTGCGTCGATTCAGCTTTTGGGCCAAGCCGCCTACCTTGGGCTGAAATGTGTTGATATGTTTGACCTGGGTTCCCGTACCCGGTAGGAACTCGTGGCGATAGCCACCGAGCAGTGGAGTATCCCACTCGATGGTGCGACCGAAGCCCGGATCGACAAAGCCACGAGTGGAAAAATCGCTGAAGAACAGCGCGGTCAAGTCAATATCCGGGCATTGGGCGATGGCGCGCAATAGGGGCGCCTGATACTGAATCGGGTGGGTCGCCAACCATGCCAAACGTAGGGTAGTCATGGATGGCCGCTATTGGACCTTCGGAATGGGCTTCGTTGCCGTGAGGATATGCTGTGTCTGGATATCATCCCTGACGTCAGAAAAGTTGCTGACTGGCTGAATCTTTACATCCGCAAAGCCGCACGACTGGAACAATTCCATGTATTCCTTCTCGGAGCGTGAAAAACAATTCAAACCGTATTTGCGCTTGATCTTGAGTTCGATGCTGTCGGCGCTGGATTCTGCTTTCCATCCGTCATCCGTGTCGAGCACCACATGAATGACCGCTTTACCACCGGCACCCAGCGCGCCGTAAATAAATTCCGCAGCCTGCTCAGCCGTCTCGCGGGTTAGGTGCTGAAACACCGCGAACGAATAGGCGAACTGACACGCATCTCGCGGCGCGCCGGTCTTGATATTTCGATATTCGATGGCCGACCGTTCTGCATTGATCGCTTTGGCGCAGGCAAGGACTCCCTCAGAGATATCCACCGCATAGACACGCGCTACCCTTTGGCTGACATGTCGCGCCAGAAAACCGGGGCCACATCCGTAATCAAGCACCAGCATGTCACGCCGAAGATAGGGGGTCAGAATGTCATCCATCAGCTTTCGCCGGCTTTCGTCATTGCGCAATACTTCCGCTTGGAGCTCTTCCCTAGACAGCCAATAGCTCTTGCCGTAGAAATAGTGGGGGCTCAGCGAGAGCAGTCGCTCCGCGACAGGCCGACGAAATCGATGAGGCGCTACCTTGACGAGCGCTGACACCCAGCGCGCGCCGAGAAACTCCTGCGCCCCCCCCAGGGTCAATGCAGAGCGAAGCAAGTATATGATCGAGCTAAAGTTCAGAACGCCTCCCAGCGCCTACCCTTCAACCTGCCTGCTGGCAGATACGCCTAAGTGCTGTTGTTCTAGTCCTATCGATACGCCACAGCATAGAAATTCCGCGTAAATATTCCGTCTTTCGCCAAATCACCCGTCTCGACTGCCGATATCAGCCTATATACGAGACGAACACCTCGCCACAGGATGAACCGGATCATGCTCTTTAGGCCATGAATACGGGGACCGCACTCGGCAAATTCGACACGCGAGAAGCCCGATGCCTTCAGCAGTTGCTGGAGGGAGGAGGGCGTGAAAGCCTGTTCGTGTGTGAAGTCGCCATAACGCACCGTTCCGAAAAAAGGAGATGCCCCATTGGGTGCGTGAATGATCCACCGCCCGCCAGGCTTGAGGACGCCGTGCACGGCATCGACAAAATCGATGAGTTCGTCCTTGTCAAAGTGCTCGATGACATCGAATGCCACCACCGCGTCCAGCGATTCACGGGGTGTCGACCTCATGCTCTCCATGAGGTCGCCCGCTTGCACATCCCCAATGCCCAGCTTGCGGGCCAATGCCACTTGCTGCAGCGACACGTCGACACCAGCGATGTTCTGGTACCCCTGCTGCCGGGCAAAATGCACCAAGGTGCCATGACCGCACCCAAGATCGACGATCGCCGCCATCTTGTTTGGCGGGAAGAAGGAGTTGATGACATGGCGCATGGTCGGCGCGCGGTCGGCAAGGTCAGCTACCGAGGCAGGCGCAGAAGTCTCGTTCCAGACTTCTACGTAGTGAGCATAGATGCGGTCCCTATGTTGAGTCATCGCGATGTTCGTCGCATTTCATTGGAGATGCTCTCAGCAACGAATCGCTTCGACATACAGACTTTCTTCATGACGCTCATAAAGATTCAATTCGCCGGGGTTGGGTATGCGCGTCACACCCGCCCGCAATGCGATAGGCTCGCCAAAGCCATTTTCACTCAGGAGCATACACAGGGAGGCTGCGTCATACATCCAATTATGATGTCTCGCGCCAACAATTGCTGACTTAATCCGTTGCAGAAGGCCACGCGCCTTAGGCACCGCCAACAAGGTGGCCCCGATAAAAGCATCCGCATCACCTGACGCAAGGTAGCTTTCAGCGAGCAGCCGCAAGTCCGGGACAGCAATGCGCAAGAACCCTCCGCTTCTAAGCACGCGCCTAGCCTCCGCCAGAAACTGCTTGGCCTCTTGCCGGTCCAGGTGTTCAAGCATGTGGGAAGAGTAAAGAACATCGACGGATGAATCCGGGACAGGGATCCGTTGGACAACATCTGCATGAAAGATCTTATTGGCCCTGCAATACTCGATGTAATCGAGTTGCGTCCTGTTGACTAGACGGAGAATTCTCGCCAAGCGACAAGCTACCGGGTGATGCGCCAACCATAGACTCAAGGAGTTATCAAAATTCATCCATCCCTGCGTCGGCGTAGCACCGCATCCGCAATTCACTCGCATTGTCCGGACCTCATTTCAATATCGTGCAAGAAATGATGAGCATTGCGTCTGATCTCTAGTGGCCAATCGCGCATTCATCCGGGAAAGGCAACGAATTCATCCCCAGGAAACGTTATCGGGTCAATGGGCTGCCCTTGCAAGGTCTGCATCAAATATCCGGCTGCACCAAAAATGCCAAGACACTCGCGCTTTGCTTCATCTCCATGGAGAGCAACCAACCAAATGCATTTCCGTCGCGCGATGAGGTTCTTTGCACCTCTCAGCACCAAACTTTCAGCGCCCTCAACATCCATTTTGATGATGTCTGGCTCCGGCAATTGCCCGTTATCGAGGGTGGCATCGAGACTCAAGGTTGGTACAAGGTAGTTATTGTTTTGATCTAAGCGAGCCGTTGCGCCGCCCGTCGATGAAAATCCAAGCAAGGATGCTGCTTCGGAAACTGCAGCCTGCACGATCGACACATTTTCAAGTTTGTTCAACGTGACGTGACCACGAAGCAAACTTACGTTGCCGGAGTCGGGCTCAAAAGCTATCACACGCCCGTGCCGCCCAACTAGCCTTGACATGACCAAAGTGTAGAATCCTGCATTCGCCCCCAAATCGAAAACAGTCATGCCAGGCTTCACAAAATTTGCGCAAAAATCTTGCTTGTCCCGTTCGTAAGTACCAAGCCAGCATCCATGCACGAGAGCTCCCGTGCGCCAGAGCATTCCTTCAGCAACGCCGGAGCGAATGCTAACGGGTATCCCCTTGGGAATCATCCGAAGCGGAAGCCTGATCAATTTCCCCAACAAGGTTTCGCTGTGAAATCGATGGGCAAAACCATGCGTTATGTAGGCTGCCATGAAATGACCTTGACGCCTTTCGCTATAAGTTCCTCAAAATAGGGTGAATCCCCCCGGCTTCAGTAGACACACTCCAGCCGGTTGAATGCCGTTGACTACAAACGCCAATGCGAATGCTCCTGAGTACTTGGCGTGCAAGACTTGACATCAACCATCACCCCATTGGGTTTCAAGAAATCCACGAGTTCGCTCACCGGCCGTTTAATATAATTATCGTGAGCAACCGCGAGGACAAGCGCGTCGGCGCTCTGGGGCAATTGCTCCCAAGCGGTCAGCGATACGCCATATTCATGCGCGGCCTCCTGCGGGTCGGCGAGCGGATCATGCACGGTCACCTCGCAACCAAAGCCCTGCAATTCGGAGATGATGTCCATGACTTTGCTGTTCCTCAGATCCGGACAGTCTTCCTTGTATGTGAGGCCCAGAACAATGACCTTCGCACCTTTGACGCAGTGGCCCTGCTGGATCATCAGTTTGACTGTCTTTTCCGCGATGAACTTGCCCATGCCGTCGTTGATTCTTCTGCCGGCCAGTATCACCTGCGGGTGATAGCCAAGCATCGCGGCTTTGTGCGTCAGATAGTAGGGATCGACGCCGATGCAATGCCCGCCCACCAGGCCCGGCTTGAACTTGAGAAAGTTCCATTTTGTGCCGGCGGCTTCGAGGACTTCTGTGGTGTCGATCCCGATCCTATCGAAGATGATGGCCAATTCGTTCATGAGCGCGATATTCAGATCGCGCTGGGTGTTTTCTATCACCTTCGCGGCTTCGGCCACTTTGATGCTGCTCACTTTATGCACGCCTGCGGTTACGATGCTTGAGTAGAGGGCGGCTACTCGCTCCAGGGTCTCCGGGCTGTCGCCCGAGACGACCTTGAGGATCTTGGTGAGGTGATGTTCCTTGTCGCCGGGGTTGATGCGCTCGGGGCTGTAGCCGACGCCGAAGTCACGCTTCCACTTGAGGCCCGAGTGTTGTTCCAGAACGGGGATGCATACTTCTTCAGTGGCACCAGGGTAGACGGTCGACTCGTAGATGATGGTGGCGTTCTTCTTCATGTGCTGGCCGGCGGTCGCGCTGGCGCCGATCAACGGGCCGAAATCGGGGACATGAGCCTTATCAACGGGGGTGGGAACGGCGATGATGATGAAGTCGGCTTCAGCCAGCCGGCGGGGGTCGGTTGTCGGTTCCAGCCCGCCGGGTCTGATGGCGGCCTTGAGGTCGTCGCTCTGCACTTCGCCGCTAGGGTCCAGGTGCCGGTTGTAGGCATCGATCTTGGCCTGGGAAAGGTCAAAGCCGAGGGTAGGGTACTTCTTGCCAAATTCGACGGCAAGCGGCAAGCCAACGTAGCCTAGGCCTATGACGGCGATGGTTAAGGACTGAGCAGTGGCTGCTGGGACCTGGGTGCTGGGGGATGGGCGCTGCACTGTTAGTTCACTCCGGCAAGAAGAATGTTGGGGCTGGCACCCCCTTGGTTCATCGAGCAAATCAACATATTGATGCCTTCCAAGGTGGCAGGATTTCCATTAGTAGCATCCAAGGGCCAACAGTGCGAATGTTGGCGAATTTGACAACACAGCTGGATCTTGTCACACTTGCCCGCATGCAAGCGACCTTGATCTATCGGCACAGGGTGGACTTTGACGATGGAGCAATCCTCGAAATCATTGTCTGGCACCTTCCCAAGCCGATCGAGGGATGCAGTCACCCTTTCAAGTACCGGCTCTATTACGGCCATCCTGGCCGGCGGATGATCGGCTACGACAATGAACGCCCGAAAGGCGACCACCGTCATTGTGGCGACATCGAGGAGGCCTACACCTTCGAGAGCCCGGAAAAGCTGATCGATGATTTTCTCCACGAGGTTGAAGACAGGAGGGCAAGACAATGAGGACTGCGACGATCCGTATCCGCAAAGCAAGCGACTCCCTGACGGCCGTGCGCGCCGACTTCCTTTCGGCTTGGAATACCGGGGAATACACAGGTGAGCACTTCGACTTCGAGTCTCCCGCCGCACTGTTCCGCATCCTCACACCCAAGCGCTGGGAGTTGATCGAGTGCCTGCAAAAGACCGGGCCCCTGGGAGTGCGTGCCTTGGCGCGTGCCCTGCGTCGCGACGTGAAGCGGGTGCATGACGACGCTTCAGCGATGCTCGCGGTCGGCATGGTGGAGAAGACCTCGGACGGAAAGCTCACCGTGCCCTTTGGCGAAATTCGGGCCGACTTCGTGATGAAGCCGGCAGCTTGAGAGGAAGTGAACTCGGTGGCCATTCAAATTGCGGCCGATGTGGGTGTAACGCACTAGAAGATTACAACAATCGCCGACCGCCTCTTCCTGGTAACGCCTAATCTTTCTTGGAATGGCTTCGGAATATTTTATGTCGACCACGAAGGCGTCCGCGACGCGGATGTTTTCGCCTTCTTCAAACCAGGCCGGGTCAATGTCCTTGGCCGCCTGGTCGGAATACCATCAGGGCTTCCTTGATCTTCTCCCCTGCTGCCCGCGTGGCTATGCTTCTATCAGGAGCGCTGAAGCGCCGCTCGAACCATGCCTTCGACCAGACAATCCTGCTGGTGCCGGTTGGCCTGTTCGTGAGTCTTGAACCGCAAGACACCCTTGGGAATGCCGGTCGTATTGCCGGTCGGGAGCCGGTGAATTTCGTCGTTGAAGCTCGCGCCTTCGGCCAGCATGGCCGCCGAAGCGGCGAAACTGATTGGACGTTCTATACGGCGGCCAACTGTGCGCATTATGAAGGAATCGCTTCTTTCATGAGGTAATGCGGGGTGCGCTTCTTCAAGGTTGCCACTATTTGGTGTCAATAGGTAACACCATCTTAACGGCCTGTTCAAGGGCGTCAAGGGCGTTCTTGTTTCTGCATGCCGCAAAGCGCAATACCGACAGGCAGGTCAATGGGTCAAGTTCGCGCACAGTCCAAGCCGGACACTCGCTGCAAGCAAGCGCTTGTCACGCGTCCATAGAAGCGCACCGTGAGAAAGTTGTACAGCGGCCAATAAGTGCGCGTCGATATAACCAATCCCGCTACCGAAAAGTGCATTATTCTCGATGAAACGCAAAACTTCTTCATCGGTGGCGTCACACGCTCTCGGCAAGTTTTGCACGGCACTTAGGACGACATCGCGATTCTGCAGGTTGCCCAATGCCAGTTCGCCGATCACGAACCGGTGAGTCAGCACCTTTCCCGTGTTTAGTAGCCCTGTTAATTCCACGTCACCACGTCGTAGATGGTCTATCCAGACTGATGTATCCACCAGAATCATGCGGGTCCCGACTGGCGCCGAGGCACGTGCTCAAGTAAAGGTTCCGAGCCCCCCAGTAATGCCAATCGTTTGGCGCTCTCGCGCTGGATTAATGCCTTGAGCGCTTCGCGCACTAAAGCAGTCTTTTCCATTGGGCCAGTAAGAAGCTGGGCTTCTTCAAGCAAGTCGTCATCAAGTGCAAGCGTTGTGCGCATATCCGTCTCCCGTCTACTCATGCACTGATTATGGCATCAAACGATGCCGTAATAAATGTATTTATTGGGCACGCTACCGCCATGCCCGTGCAGGAAGCGCACAGCAGTTGGGTACTTCCGTTCTTTCTCCGCGCTTACTGGTCGAAATGACTCGACAGTAAGGGTGCTGCTTATCGCTATTCAATCCACCATCAATTGGCAATCAACAACTGATGGTGGCTCAGGTTCACCCGGGTATCGTGTCCCAGAAGTTGCATGAGCACGACAACTCTTTCTTGCGAAACGCTCGATACCAGTCCTTCCAGCCCGGCCAGCGGGCCGTCGACCACCAAGACTCTTTCGCCGTCACGGAACGGGCTGATCTCTTCAAGACCGGCTTCGTTTTGCCTAGCCTCGAAATCCCGAATGCTTGTCAGCACCTCATGCCGCAAGATGGCGGGGGCCTGGCCAAAACGCACGATGGTCGTCACACCCACGGTAGAACGCACCGGTGCAATGGAGTGTCCGGGTGATCCGGGCTGAATAAAGAGGTAGCGCGGAAAGAGCGGCTCAAGCTGCAACTCCTGGCATCTGAGCCTGCGGCTGCGCTTCAACAATTTGATGCGCGGCAGATATACGGCATAGCCTTGCCGGGCCAGGTTATCGCAGGCGACCCGCTCTTGCTGTGGCTTGGTATGCACGACGTACCAGGGCTCCAAATCGGGGACAGACCACGATTTTCCGGCGTGCGCGCCGGGATAAGGTTCCGCTTGACCAGCCATCATCCTGGCCTCCGGAGTCATGCGATCCGCTCCTTCTTGACTTCCTTCCGCAGTTCTTCTATCTCGCCCCGGATGGATTCGTATTCGGCCAGCTTGCGCTGCAGGAAGGCAACTGTGATGCGCGCTTTTTCCTCGATGCCTTTAGGCGTCAGCAGGTACGCATAGACACGCTTGTCCTCATTTCTGCGGAAGTTCTCCAGCTTGACGAAGCCTTTTTCCACCAGCGCCTTGAGGCAGTAGTTGACTTTGCCCAGGCTCACGCCCATGGCCTGCGCGTGTTCGCGCTGACTCATGTGAGGATTGGCTTCGATGAGCTTGAGCAGCCGGTAGTGAGGTGAGTCGGAGGACATAGTCTAAAAGTCGTATCCGTTCAACAGTTGAACGCGATTCTACCGGGATAAGAGACGACATTGCAAGAATCAGACAAGTCTGCCGGCGCATCGAATTTTAAAATCCTGTAACGCCTTATAATGTTTTACGTCAACTTTAAAAGCGATCGATTTTATGGACATTAAAAAGCTTAGCCTGGATGAGTTGAATAATCTATTGAGCCTTATTCCTGATGAAATCGCCAGGCGTAAAACGACGGAAAAACAGAAGTTGATCGAGGAATTGGCGGGGCTGGCATCGGCCCGCGGTTTTACGCTCGACGAACTGATCGGCAAGCGGGTAAAGCAAGCCGGTGAGAAGAAGGCGACGCGCAAGCCGGCGCCGATCAAGTACCGCCACCCGCAGCAACAGGAACTTGCCTGGAGCGGTCGTGGCCGTCAGCCGAAATGGGTTGTCGAATGGCTCGCCAAGGGGAAAAAACTTGAAGAGTTGGCTGCCTAAATTTTAGACAGCTTTGTTTTCCCTAAAAACATTGGTTTCTGCGCTGATCCTGCCACCGACGGTATTGGCGCTTGCCGGGGCAGGGGGCTTGCTGCTGCATCGGTGGCAGCCACGGCTCGGTCGCGCGTTGATCGCCGCGAGCTTGCTGGCCTTGCTGTTGTTGTCGTCACCCTGGCTGGCCAATGCCTTACAGCGCAACCTCGAGATCTACGGACCTATACGGCCTGATGCCGTGGGGCAGGCGCAGGCCATCGTCGTTCTCGGCGGAGGTACCTACCACGATGCTCCGGAGTTTGGCGGCCTCGATACGAGCAATCGATACGGCCTGGCCCGCGCACGCTACGCCGCTTACCTGCACCGGCTGAGCGGCTTGCCCATCCTGGCCGCCGGCGGCGCGCCGCGTGGGGGACGCACCGAAGCGGAAGCGATGGGCGAAGTGCTGGAAAGAGACTTTCAGGTCAAGGTGCGGTGGCTTGAAACGCGTTCCCGGGATACGGCGGAGAATGCCCAGTACTCGCGCGAGGTCTTGGCGAAGGGCAGCGTCTCGACCGTCGTTTTGGTCACCGACGCCATTCACATGGCCCGGGCCAAACTGGCGTTTGAAAAGGCGGGATTTGTCGTTCTGCCGGCACCGACCAACTTCGCCACCGACTCGTCGGGATTCGATTTCTATTTACCCTCCTCCGGTGCGCTCGATCTGAGCGCACGCGCGATCAAGGAGTGGTTGGGTTTGAAGCTGGCGCGGCTTCGGTAATTACGTCGGCTACCTCATCTGACAAGAAACTAAACAAGGTACATATATAGCGCTCGCAGTTCTCACTCATTATCTTCCCATGGGTTGACCACGGGGACAGACAAATCGTCAAAGTGCCGCGTGTTGCGCGTGACCAGCGTGGCGCGCTGCGCCAAGGCAATACCGGCAATAAAAGTGTCGCGCATATCCACCGGCCGGCCGCGCGCTTTGCGCTCAGCGGCCAAGTGGGCGGCTTGGGTCGCCGCGTTAGTGTCGAACAAGAGCACGCGGTTTTCCAGATCGTCTCGTAGGAACTGGTCAAAGCGTTCTTGCAGCACGTTCCTGCGCCGGCCGGATGCCAGCAGGGCGAGACCGTAGCGCGCTTCAAACAGGGTGATGCTACTGATCCAGATGGATTCGGCAGGCTGATCGTCCAGCCATGCAACGATGTGTGGGTCGGGTTGCTGTTGCATCAGGGCCGAAAGGACATTGGTGTCCAGAATCATCATGCGCCGAGACCCATAGGCTCGATGATTTGTCCGTGCAGTTCAGGCAAGGGTTCAGTCAGGCCCGCACCGGCAAAGCGCGCAACAATGCGTGAACCGAGCCTTGGCCGCTCCTGTCCCTCTTCGCTGACGGCACGGCGCAGGATCTGGCGGACTTCTTCTTCCATGCTCCAGCCGTGCCGACTAGCGCGTAGCTTCAGCCCAGCCTTCACGTCGTCTTCAATGTTGCGAACGATGACTTGTGCCATGGCAGGCCTCCAGAATTGCATGAACCATTAAGGATGATAGCACGATATCAACCCGCCCTGACTGGGTTTGAAGCTGGCGCGGCTTCGGTAATTACGTCGCCTTCCCGACCGATCCCGTGATACTCGATGCCGTGCGCAGCCACGGCGGCTGGCTCGAACAGATTGCGCCCATCAAAGATCACCGCTTGTTTCAGGCGTGCTTTGATGACGTTGAAGTCGGGACTCTTGAAGGCTTTCCATTCCGTGACGATCACCAGCGCATCGGCGCCTTCTAGCGCATCCTTCGAGTTATCTGCATAAGAAAGATCGGAGCGTTCACCGTAGATGCGCCGGGCTTCCGGCATCGCCACCGGATCAAAGGCGGTCACCGTCGCGACTCTGGCCCACAGCCCTTCCATCACCACGCGGCTGGTGGCTTCGCGCATGTCGTCGGTGCCGGGCTTGAAGGCCAGGCCCCACAAGGCGAAGTGTTTTCCCTTGAGGTCGTCGCCAAAACGTCTGGTGATCTTTTGCAGCAACACGGACTTCTGCGCATCATTGACGCGTTCCACGGCTTCCATCACTTGCAGCGGCAAACCGAACTCCAGGCCGGTGCGTTGCAGCGCGCGAATGTCCTTGGGAAAGCAGGAGCCACCGTAGCCGCAACCG
>Ga0172380_10002860_pt1 | contig 25196 bp, 37 predicted proteins | sample Leawe162metaG_FD_119747 | JGI IMG/M metagenome (GOLD analysis project Ga0172380, IMG submission 119747) | Leachate microbial communities from a municipal landfill in Southern Ontario, Canada - Leachate well 162 metaG | ecosystem: Engineered > Solid waste > Landfill > Unclassified | place...
AAAACACAACCAAAAATAAACACCACTTTTTCATTTCCACTCCTTCGTTTGAGAATTTCTTTCAATCTTCTCGAGAGGATTCGGGAGAACGTAAATTGTGTTCAGTTTTTGGGCACTCTTCTAAAGAAGGCGGGTCAATGACCAGTTCGCCTTCATAGTTCATTTCCAAAGTGGCCCCGCAATTCAAACAAAATGCGCCGGGGAAACCTGACCAATTATGTGTCATTCAATAGTCCTCCGGTCCGTCAGTGCGATCAACATAGGCGTCATCGTGAATGTGCTTCGTCAGCTCAACACAACGGGCCTTCAGCCGATCAATTTCTGCGCGGTATTGTCTTCGAGTCATTGCAAGTTCACTTTGAATCATGGAAAGAATTCGCTGGGCCAAGTCGTGGCCGGGAGATTCGTTGGAGCGGCGAGTGTGAAGCGAAGACTCTGGAGTCTTCCCATCAAACTTCAAAGTGGGCCACGCTTTCTGCCATTCGTCGATCATGGCGAGGGTTCTTTCCAGGGAACTCACTTCACATGCCTCCAGATTTCGCGCACCACAACCCTTCGAATGGTTGATTTTGCCACTCCATGCTCGACGGCAAGAATTGGAATGTCGGAAGGTTTTTGGAATGCGGCCCGAATCGCGCGAACACGCGCCTCGGTCAGTTTCGCTTTCCCGTTTCTTTCTCCTGAATTGAGGCTGGCTTTTATCATTGCATCTTTTCCCTTCTCCTATAAATCCCACTGAACAAAGACACGCGGCTCGCCCGACCTTCGAGAGAGCCGCGCACTTCTTATTTGATCTTGTCGCAAAGTTCGGCCTTGGAGTGCAGCTCTCCGGAAGGCATGCAAATGCCTTTTCCTTTGGGGTCTCCCTTGGGACACGACTTGTGGTTGGAACCATCAGCCTGCAAATAGGGGCAAGCGTGAAACTCTTCGCGCTTCACGACTTCGTCGGGCTTGTCGCCAACGATTCCGCCGAGCCAAGAACAAGCGCCGAGACCAAAGAGCAATCCAATCATTAAAAATGTTTTCATTTTTCCTAACCTTTCTTCTGGGGAACTATTTCCCCTCTTCACTCTTCGAGGTAGTTAGGTTTTTAATAAGTTTGGTGAGGTACCATTCGGCTTTCCGAAGATCTTCGATTCCATTTTTATATTTGTGACGACAAAGATATTTCACGACGTTGCCTTCAAAGAAATCTAGCTTTTGGTCAGCGATGAAATCCGAAACTTCAATTTTTCCCATGTTGTAGTGAGGTGGTCGGTTCACCATGTCGAACTTCGGAGCCAGACGAACTCCTTGGCTGATTTCTTCTGGAGTGAGAGCCGGTTGACGGTCCTTCTCTGGATCAAAGGGAACCACGCCGCCGTCTTTGAATATTCCACCCTTCAAAAGCTCCTCTACATCAATATTTGTAGGCACGAATTTATGTTTCTTCGGTTCCATTTTTTCCTTCTTCACAATTTTCTTTCCGACGATCCAAGTTCGGTGGGTCATGACCCACTGACCTCGTGTCCAGGACATCCGTCTTGATAGCTAAATCCGTCACACTCCTCCGAGAAGGGGAGAACTCTTTTTCCTTCACGCAAGTAGTGGCGGAACTGGCTTTTAACTTGTTCAACTGTAATTTTGTTGTCTCTGGCCACGGCTTTCCATTGGTCAAGACTCCAGTTGTTCAAAGCGCCTTGGATGTCTTGGCAAAAATGAATTTTTCGACTCATTCTTCAATTCCTCAGCACTTTTCTCGCCTGCGCAATTGCATTATTCAGCTCGCTCATGCGCTCATGACTTCCGCCATTGTCCGGGTGGGCACTTCGAGCCAAAGATCGGTAATTCGATTCGGCCGCGGATAGTGGTGAGTCTCGGCGAACCTGCAAAACATCCCACCATTCTTTTGTGATTGCTTCAGGAGCCGGCAAAGCGGCGAACCCAGTGAACGCCCTTTCGAGAACTTCAGAGGCTCCCCATCTCTCGAGGCCGCGAATCGCCGCCACGCTCAAACGAATTGCCTGAATGTTGTCCTCGACCTTTTGCCAGCGGTCGCAGGCCAAAACATATTGTTTCTTTTTCCCATAGGGGCCCTTCATGAAATACACGGCTGCGCCTGGGTCTTTGGGCTGCGACATTCCAGCGTAGGGAAGACCGTCGCGGCGGAGCGGAATGTTCGTCGAAAGAATTACCTTTTCCGCTCGCATGAGCGATAATTCATGCAGCAGTTCGTCTCTTGCTTTTGTGAGCGACGTTTCAAATCTCGCACGGTCTCGATAAATGTTGTCCGAGATTTTCTTCCATCCCGTGGGCCAACAAAGCGGGTATGCCTCGGCGATTTCTTTGCTCATTTTAAGTTTGCCCTCATGACTCCGAAAACTTCTGCTGGCCATGCCATTGAGTGAACAAAGTCTCTGGAGGTAAAAATCCAGAGAATCCAAAAAAAGAAAAGCCAAGTTCCAATCACGCTGCCTATAAGATTTTTCATTTCTATTTTCCTTCTGATTTTTTCATGTCTGTAGTGAAACCCGGCCTTAGGATGTGGGCCTCGATGTCGAACCCAGCAGACAACGTCAGATTCACGCGAGCAAATTCGCCCGTAGTGACCTCAAATGAAAGTGCCACGACTCCCAACAAAGGTTTTTCGTCTAAGAAAACCTCGATGTTTTTCCCGATCAACGGGGCCTCGCCCTGCTTGTGCTTGATTGTAATTTTGTGATGATTGCTCATTCTAATTCTCGTAATCAATTCGGATTTTTGTTTTGGACATTTCTGTAATTTTTGGCGGACACATTCTGCACTCTTCAAGAAAAGACCGAAAGTGTGGCCAAGAGTTGAGTTCTTCCATTTTTTTTCTGACAGGCATTTCTCGGGAAATTCGAATTTGACGTTCCAAGTTCACCAACGCATGCGTCGTCGACCAAACGAGTTGCTTTAAAGGCTGCGGCCAAGTCGACACACTTTCCCGTCCCGCATATCTCCAACCAAACAAGCAGTCGTTACATGCGAAACGATGCCCCTTCGATGCCACTCGAATGTCCTCTCGACTCATGATGTGCAGGCAGTACCTACAGTTTAGGGCTCTTGTCGTCGGTAAGAAGAACTTTCTCTTCAATGGCCTTTGATAAAGCTTTTCCATGGTGTACCTCTACTTTTGCAGATTCAATGATTTGAGCAGCTAGTTTTGCGACCGCCTGTGCTCTCTGGGGACTGGACTTTCCGTCTTGGAGTTGTTCGATTTCATCAAACAAATATTCCCGGAGGCTCCAAACTGAACGACCTACCTTTGCGACCAATTTTTCGCTCATTATCCAGCCCTTCTTTTTTCATAGTTGTCTCTCTCTTCTCGCAGCGAAATGTATCCGCGGCGTCGGCCTTCACTCGAGAACGGAAAGAAGAATTTCACGTCGGAAGTTCCGTGCTTTTGCCCTTTGGCTTTCAGGTATTGGGCTTTCCCATTTGCGCAGCTCGAGCAGGCAAATGCCGAGAGTCCGCCCTCTGGCTCAAGCCGCATCATCGTCACGCCAAACCCGTCACACTCGTTGCAGATTCCAAAACTGATTTTTCCCGTTGAAGGGTCGGTCAGTGTCGAATTGATTTCGAGAAACTGAGCGAACGATGGAAAGTAATCTAGAGTTTCAAAGGCCTTCTGCATAACTCGCCTCACTCTCTCCGGGCTCAACCGTTTCGAATGGATTTCCGACTTCAGGCTGCTCAAATATTCCCCTTTCGGAGCCGATCTGAACCGTTCCGCCGCCTGCAACAAGATGTCGTGGATCTGACTTTCCTCTGATGGCATCATGGGCTTTTATCTCCGCGCTTCGTTCAAGTTTTGTGAGGTGGGCTCTTTCGGTCGCTCTTCCAAGCGCCATTTTTTCCAAAATCTGGGGGGCCCGTGAGACCCATGCGTCGAGCTGTACGTACTTCGACACAAGGATTCCGAAAGTGTGGCCACACTTCGTCACCCAAGGGTCGTTCCAGTGAGGGTACAGGGCGCAATACTCCAATGCCTTTTCAAGCGGAATGGATTTCAACCATTGAGTCGCTTTGCCATATTCGGGCGCTCCCCAACCTGGATACTCTTTGCCGAAAGTTGACTTGTAGGAATTCAAGAATGCTTCTCGAACTCGAGCTACAGAACTTGGCGGAGAATCCTTTTTCGGTTTGGGTTTGGCCTTCGGCTTCAAGGGCAACACCGGGAAGAGAGTCATCTCTGCTTCGGCGAACTTTGGATCTTTTTGAAGTTCGGTCGCGTAATCGGCGAACGAAGAAACTGAACCCGGGGTCGCAGGCCCAAGGTCTTCAGACCTTGCCTGCAAACCGTTCGTCTCGTTCGTTACGTTACGTTCGTCCCGTTCGTTCGTTCGTAGTGTGTCGTCAACGTCACGCTCGCGTGTCGCATGCGTGACGTATGCGTTACGTGAACATTTTATAACATCAATTTCATTAAGTTTTCTCAGTCCACTTTGGACAACTTCTAAACTGAATTTGCCCACGATTTTTGCGTGTTCTAAAAAAAGCGTGATTTTTCCAGTTTGTTCCTTCGAACCTTGGCTTAAAATGTAAATCCAGAGGCAAATTTCGGCGTGTGAAAAGCTGATGAACTTGGGACTTCCAAAGAGATCATTCTCCAATCGGAGCCAGCTTGTGGACTTCAGATCTTTCCGCGGATTGTATTTGTCCCAGTTCAGAATCTCGATCTCAATGCGTTCAGGTCGCGACATTCCCCGTTACCCCTTCGATGCGCTCGCCCCCGCGAACTTGGCCGTTGATGTTTCGGATTTCGAAAACTTTAAATTGAACGACCCAGACCCAAGGATTCTGGGCCCAAGAATTGTCGCCATAGAGGTCAGCCCAAAGAAACTGGAAGCGGTTCAGTTCGCAGGTGCAGCCGGGAATCTCGGTCGGACAGGTTCCCATGCCCTCAGCCAGGCAATCCTCTTTGGTCATGTCTTGAAGACGTTCGAGGCGAACGTCGGTGATCTCAAGAAAAAGTCTGCATCGCGCTCGAGGCATATGAATCGAAGGCCTGATTCGTCGGTGGCCTTGAGGAATTTCTGGGATTCCGTCAGCCAGATAGCCCCATTCATGGCTGCTCCAAAGTTTATACTCATCATCTTCGGGGTGTGATTGAGACCACGAGCCTCGCTCCCATGTCGTCTCTCGAACCCAAAACCGATCGCCGGATTTTCCGAACGCGCAGTCGATGAACCCTTGTTTTGCAGCCGAAAGAAGAGCCAATGTTTTGAGTGATTCGACATCGTTGGCCTCGCGTGGATAATTGTCGCAATACCAATTTTCTCCGCCGACTCCATTTTGGTCCCATGTGTGAACGTGCTTCTCGGGCCAGATAGTGGCCCAACCTGAAGTCAGCGCGCCGGGACCGTCGGGCGGAGAAGGGCTCCATTGGTGCTTGAAGATTCTCCGAGTCTGAGTTTTCTCTCCATTCAAAATGGCGCGGACCATTCCACCGCAGAAAAGAATCGGTCGCTCTCTCATTTGGAGGGCCCCAACACTTCTTTGAGTTCTTCAGTGACATCTCTCCAGCGCCCAGGAGTCGGTGGCTTGAAGCCCAACAACAAATATCCGAACTGGGTTTTTTCCAGATCCTCGTTTCGCCAAACTTTGGGCTTGGGATCTTTTTCGGGCTCAATTTCCCAATCGTCAGCCAGGACGCTCTCAATTGTGAGGCTGCATTCAATTGCTTCCCTCGAGAACCATTCCGAATCGCCCGACTGTTTTAGGCGACGACCAGACCTTAGTGCTTCAATGAGATTCACTTCGCCCCCAATTTTAGAGAGACAAATTTTCCGGGTTCTTTGAAGTCTTCACTGTGTTCGAAATGAAAGAGATGGGCTCCTTGGTTCTCGACCTCGCATTGAACGACGGCTTGCCTGATACCGAAACCGGCGTCTCGGAGAATTTCGGGAAGAGTGTTCAGCCAAGCCAAAACTTCGTCGGGGTTTTCATAACTTCTAAGGTCTCCCCAAATTGAAAAGTGGCCACGAGAAAGGGAATTACCTCTCTGGGTATTTTCGAACCTCCAAAAAAGAGAACCTTCGGATCCACAAGGGACGTCACACAAGTCCCATTCGCTTTGGGGCGAATCGAAGTCGCATGTTCGCCCCAAGGAAGGGATTCCTTTTGGAAAAATAGAATCGACTCGAATCATGCCGGCAACGTGCGTCCAGATGCTCATAGAGACCCCACCATCAGCGCCATCTTGACCGCCTCACCGGTTGTTTTTGGATGAAGGCCGCCGCATTTATGCCACGCCCAAGCTGCCATTTCGTGTTTCATCGAAACTGAGAATCTGAAAAACATGGGCTCGATCGGTCTTCCGTTGTGGAAGAAAGGATTCGAAAAAGAGAAGTTCGGAGGAAAAAAGATGACGTCTCTTTTCTTATTCAGAAGCGCGTGGGAAAATTGAAGATGCGTTCGATTGAGACCCGGATCTCTGGGTTTTTTCGTTTGTTCCGAATCTGCGCCGAGACAATTTATCTCCGCTAGGGAGGATTTCGCCTGATTTGTCTTAGTTGGGAAGGGCCAAAATTGGCTAAGTGTTTGAGATAATGGAGCCCAGGAAGGGAATCGGACCCTCGACCTCTTCCTTACCAAGGATGAAAGAATACAAACAATTCTCTTAAATCCCAAATACATAATTTCGCGGTGGGCCGAATTGCGCCGATTGCTCGCCTTCAAGCAGCCCCCCGTTCTTTTCTGGAATAGTAGCTCTTCTTCAGCCCAACTCTGGTACACGTTCGGCATTTTCGAGCTCCATTAGGAGCTACATATAAGTTTTCCCCAGAAAGAGGGTGTCCTTTGACACAGTGGGTTTTCCGGAACTTCTGCTGATGAAATCTGCCCTTCTTAGCGCAGTCTTGCATGTTGTCTTTGGGGGTTCCCGCAAATAAATGATCGGGCCGGATGCAGCCTGGGTTGTCGCAAGAATGACAGACAACCAACTCTTTTGGAATGGGACCAAACAACGCTTGGAAAACGAATCTGTGTGCAAACTGACTGCGATAATCATGACAGATTTTACCGTAACCGTTTTTGTTCTTGTGGCCTTGAAATATCCAGCACGAATTGGTTTTCGTGGCCCTACCGAGCAGAATTCCCATATATTCTTGGGCACTGCGAATTTTTGAATTGTAGCCCATTAGATCGCTGCCTCGATGTCCATTAGCTCCGCCACTGCCTTCGTTTGGTTCCCGTCGACGTGCATGTAGTGTTTTTCGAAAGTTTCGAGCGATGTTCCCGCAAATTTGCACACGAGCATCAATGAAAGCTTCCCAGAATTGACGCGCAGGCCCGCTTCGGTCAGGAAAGTGTGGCGGAGGCAGTAGAGATTGTTCGGCGCTGGAATGTTCAACCGCTCGCACATGTTTGCCCATGATTTGTTCGTCGACTTCAAAGGCATCTCTCTGCCACTAGACTTGGTGCTCTGGAAAACAAACTTGGACTTCGTTTTGTCTTGGGCCAGCAGCCACTCGCGAACCGCTTGGTTCATGACGACCGTTCGGCCCACCCTTGTTTTTGTATGTTCATCGAGAAGCTTGATGGTGTTCTGAGTGAAGTCCACTCGATCCCACGTCAGGTTCAGTGGCTCGCCCGGGCGAAACCCCATTTTGTACATCATCAATATTAGGCCCTTGAAGTTGGGATTTGCGGCGGCGTACAGCTTTTGGATTTCCTCGGCCGTGAACACGCGCTTGTCGGCTTTCTGATACTTCGGAACCGCGAGCTCTGGAATCTTTTGGATATGCCCTTCTTTTTGGAGCCGGGTCAGCATGAAGACCAAAGCGAGTCGCGCCGGCACGAGTTGATGGCCGCGGTGTCTTTGTTCAAAATAGGTTTTGTATTCTTCCCAAGCCGTGTCGGTGATCTGCCTCATTGAGTAGTGCTCAAAAAACGGCATCAGTTGTTTGATTGCGGAGACGGCTTTGTCGCTTGTGGATTTGGTTTTTTTGGCCTGGAGCGGAAGATAAACTTCGCGAGCATAGCGATGGAAGGGAATGTCTTTCTGAGAATAATCGATTCCTCGAAGACTGTTCAGAAGTTCTTTCTTCGCAAAGACTGCGGCGTTGAAAGTCCTAACCCCAAGCGACCGCTTAATTTCTTGGTCGCCCCGACGGACGGTTCCCCGAAAATAATAAATGCCCGTTCGGGTATCGATCTTTATCTCGCGGTCTTTGGTTGATTTGAGTGCCATTATCCAGCTCTTAGCATCCCACATTTTCGGTTGAGCAAACGCACAAATTCAGACTTGGAACAAAAAGTGGTTTTGCCGATGACTGGAAAAACAGGATAGTCTTGGGGACGCTTTTTCGATTGCTTGACCCACGACTTGACCGTCTCGAGTTCGATTTTGAAGATCTCGGCCAGGGTTTCGATTGTCACCAAGTCACCTTCGTTCAGGTCTTGGACAGTAATCAGCTTCACACTCACACGGCCTCCAGATAATTTTTGCCTTGGAACTCGCTGCCCGATTCTGCGAGATTTGGGAGGTCACAGTCCGGGCAGCTTTTGGCTTTATGGGAAGAGGTGCGAACAATGCGCACGTCGGAGACTTGAATGGATTTTCCGCAGTGAGTGCAGAAGAGAGGAAATTTGGAGAGGTTCCTTTGATCGAAGAAGGCCACCACTTTGGCGAGATCGTCAAAGTCAAAAGGTCGATGAAGAATTGCGTCTTTGTTCGTTTGGTCTTCGCTGTGAGTGATTTCCCAGCAGGCAGCGAAGCGATCTGAATTGTAATGCGGAATTGTGTCGAGGTTGACGATTACGAGGTCGCCCTTCACGGGAGTCACATTGTCTGGATGAGATCTCAGGAAAGCAGCGAAGCCCGCCCCTTCAAGCGCAGATAGCATTTCAACGCCGAGCAAATCATTTGCATCGACAACCCAAACCCTCATTTCCTACCTCCGTGTATCGATCCCAATTCAACCAAGCCCCCGCCCAGTTGACTTAATGCGTTAACTACTTTAGGCTGCTTTGGCTTTGCGACCTTTCTCAGACAGAATGGTTTGCACGGCCCGTTTGATTTTATCTTCGGTTTTTTTACTCCAACGGGCCCCGCGGAGACCGCTAGAAAGCGTGGAGAAGCTGATGTCAGCCACACCGGCCAAATACTCGGGACTGACCCCGGGATTTTTTTTAAGCCAAGTCAAAACTTCGTGGTTGTTCATGCCCCTTGTGTATCCTTTCACAGTTCCTTATGTCAAATTAAATCATTACAACTTAACTCAACTTGGGCCATTGATATGACAACTTTGTCCCAAGTATTTAAAAATACTTTGAATTCAATTTTGACAGACCGCGGCCTTATTCACTCGAAGGTCGCCGAGAAGAGCGGGTTTTCGAGACAAAACTTCAGTGCAATTTTAAGGGGGAATGGAAACGTATCGCTCGAGACCCTTGAAAAAATCAGTGCGGCGCTTGAGGTTCGACCTTCGGCCCTGATCGATCCTAGCCTTCTTCCTCGTGCTGGCAGCTCGAATTCTCGAGAGAAGTTACGAGCCGCAGTGGAGTTTTTGTCTGAGGCGCAGGTCGCTTTCTTTTACGACCTCGTAAAGGGGCAGCTAAAGGTTCCACAAGATTCAAAAACTGAGACTTCATCTTCTCAACGTCCTCCAGCTCGGCCTCGTAAAGTTCGGTAGCTATCTCTGTCAGAAGAACCATTGCCTGAAGAAACTTTTCCCGGTGTATCATCCTTGCCTCCAACCACCCATCATTTTCCTTTCAAACTTCATGCCTTTTTATGTAATCGGCATTTAAATATTTTTTATTTAAATAAATTCCACGCCTTGTGTTTTCATTCAAAATTAATTCAAGTTCGGAGAGATTGCGGGCGATAATGGTGACATGAAAAAAACAATCGCAACCACTGTTCTGATTCTTAGTTCATGTGCTTCAAGCCAAACAAAAGCGCCAACTTGCCAAACTGGGAACGCTCCCCAGGATAAAATTTGTAGAGCAGAAGTAGCGTGTGGAAAATACAAATCCAATTCCGGAATGCTGGACTTTATTACCGCCGGAACGAATGGCACCAAGGCCCATCGCGAAAAGTGCATCGATCGCCACATCGCTGCCGACAGCGAGAAATAGGCATCATGCAAACTTTATTCGGGGCCATTGAAAAGTCGGTCGGGGGAACAAAAGAGACTCTCTACTTCGATCCAGAAGAGGTCGCCGCCATCCGAAGCACTGGAAGCAATTCAGTTGAAGTCATTTTAAAGTCCGGAGTGAAGCTGGAAATTTTGGAAAAGCTTGAGGCCGTGAAAGAGCAGCTCTGGGGAAAATCCGCTGAAGAGATCGACGAAGAGTAGTTCAAAAAAATTGCCGGGGGGCCGTCAACCCCCGGCAATTTCTTAGACCCTACCTACCGGGGCACCTCGGGCAGAAAACAAAAATTCCGCCGCCGGCTTTCCAAATGGTTTTGCCATTCTTCACAATATAGGGCGTAAAAACTAAGGGCCGCCCACACGCGGGGCACGATCGGGACTGTCTCTTTGTTGCCATTGAGACGCTCGCTTTCCGAAGCCATCGTGGCTTCTTTGACGTGCCTTGACGAGGGCGAGCGAACCCCCTAAGATGACGGCATCTCTCGCTGGAGATCTCGGCCCTCATCAAGGCTGACTTGAAGCCTGACTAAGTTGACGCTTAGTCAGGTTTTTTTATTGGCCTGAATTCATTTCAAACCAACTCTTCATTTAATAATTTGTTCGTGAGAAGTCCTACACGCAGATACGCGTGCAGGATCTCCCCTCAATCCTTCCTTCACCATACCCTACATGGTCACATATGGCAAAGCCGCGTCCTGGATACTGTAACAATTTCAACACATTAAGCCTGGTCCCGTAACTGGGCAGAAACTGGCCAGGTACTACCCACTCTCTGCCCACGATCGCCCTTTTTCGCTTCTTAAATCATTTTTTAAGTGGTAGTGCGTCATAAAAATGGAAGAAAAAGAGAGCGCAATTGACGAAGCTTCCGAGGACAAGGTTCTTAAGTTGACCCTGCCTCCGGGCTTCTTTGCGCGATTGAAAGCTGAAGCTGACAAAATGGGAGTTCAGCCCCAAAGCCTCGCCAAGACATGGCTATATGAGGCCCTAAAACTCAAGACTCAGAACGACCCAAAACCCTAGCCATTGAGCAAAGGAACCCCTCCCCGCGAACTCTTTTTCGTTGCATGGTGATACCAATTTTGGTATCATTGATTCATGAGCAAAACCGACAAACTGAAAGCGAAGCTGGCAAACGGGAGCATCAATGCCCGGGAGCTGAGAACGCTTTTGGCGAAAGAGGGAGCGACACTCATCAGAACAAAGGGTTCCCATGAACAATGGGCGAGAAACGGAAAGCTGATGACTCTGGCCACTCACGACGACAACTTGAAACCGTATCAGATCAAAGAGGCAAAGGAGTTTCTCAATGGCTAAGACAAAACAAAAAAAGGGGCCCATCCCCTATATTCTCAACATCGCATGGAGCGAAGAGGACCAAGCTTATATCGCCCGCTTTCCCGAGCTGCCCGGCTGCGTGACCCACGGGGCAACCCAGGAACTCGCATTGAAGCATGCGGCCGAAGCACTCGAAGGGTATCTTGAAGCGGCCAAAGAAACTGGAGTTCACGTTCCCGAACCGATCGCACTTCAGAAATTCTCGGGAGTCTTCTCGGCCCGCGTGGGGCCCGAGACTCACAAGAAACTGGCCCTTGAGGCTGCGCAGCTCAACACGTCCATCACTGAACTCGTGAAAACAAAACTCTCTGCCTAGGCAGAAAGAAAGGATCCGCCATGAAAACGCTTTTTACGGCCCTTCTGGTTTTGGCGACCCTCACTCAATGCGCATCGAGCAATTACCGGTACCGAGCCAAGGGCTGCACCGATTGTCCGGCCGCCGGCTGCCCATCGGGACACTAGCTTCCAAAATTTTCTCTTTGCCCGACAATTGAGGGTGGCAAAAGATGACCCCATTGTTCTCGATCCAAGAAAAGTTTTGAAGGTTGAACTTGTCACGAGCCTCATTGGCACATTCTACACCCGCGGCCCCAACTGGGAGGCCACTCCGGAAACCAAAGAAAAGGTTTTGCGGCTGGCCTTCGAGATGGTCGACAAGATCATGGCCCAGGCTGGCCTTTAAAATTCCAGATCGTTTGAGAGTTCGTTGTCGAGCGAAAGGCAATAGGTGCCTTTGTCGAGCAGGTATTGGTATTTCTCTTTGACGTTGATGAACGAAATCAGTTTGATTTCTTTTTTGAACCACCCGGTCTTCACAACGGTCTGCTGGCAGAGGCCGTCCAGCTCTTTGCAAATTCGATAGAGGGGCCCGTCTCCCACCCTGCAAACAAATCGAGCGGCATGAAGTCTGAGCCTTTGTTCGTCCACTGAAAGATCAAAGTCCACGACGTCGCGTTCAACGCATTTTTCGTCTTGCCATTTGGTGCAGCGGAGCGAGGTGAGACCCTGGTAGCCCGGGCGAGGCCTGAGCTCCCAAGAAACGAGCTCTTTTCGCTGATAGATTTCCTTTGAGGATGAACACCCAACAAAAAAGGGGATGAGAAAGAAAAAAAGAATTCTCATTTGTCCTTTGCCATGAGGGCGACATCTCTTTCGAAAGCTGCCTTCACGATTCGCATTTTGTTTTTGATGTCGGCGATTGCGAAGTCGTCCATGTCATCATAGGGCTTTTTCATTTCGGTCTGGAGAGCCCTTTCAAGTTCCAAGAATTCGTCGGCATGTTTGCGCAGAAGTTTCACCTGCGCCATGTCGAGCAGTTTCCCGAGGGTGTCCACGACACCGGTTAAGAGGGCTCCCCATCCGAAGTCCACGGTTAGGCTCGCAGTCCGGAAACGATCTTGAAGCCGCCGAGTGCAATTTGCACAACGCCTTCGACGATGAGTTTCACTTTTTCAGAGTTCTCGACTTCGCCGGCTTTCGCTGCGACTTTGGCGAGTAGCGCCACGGCCTCAGCGGAGTCCATGTCTTTCGCTTCAGGAATGACCTGAACGAGCAGAGGAGCAACCGACGAAAGCTGAGGGATGAGCGGAAAGAAAAACCCCGTGTCGTTCCAGTCAAACTTTCCATCGGCTCCGGCTTTCTTCACCTGAATGACAATGTTGCCAAGCAGGTCAACCAGTGCGTCGATTGCGGGCGTTCCTTCAATTTTTTGTGCTTCCATTTCCATGTTTTTCTCCTTTTGTTCGAGTCACAATGACCCGATTTGTTTTGGTTTCACTTTTGCGTAGGGAGGTAGCGGCGCTCCCTCCGGCCAAAAGAATCTGATGTTTTTGGCAATCTTCTTTCCGCCCGAGATTCGGTACATGGTCCAATTTGTGTAACAGACCATGTCCGATTGATTGCCTCCGAGGATCGTGGCCACGTCGCGGACAATCTTCCAAGAGCTGAAAAAGGAAACGTGGCCATGGCCGTCTCCATAGCTTTCAACGAAGCCGCAGCCGTAACAGGGCTCCTCGAGTTCAATGCCGACACGGAACCACGAGATTGCGGCTGCACTGTTCGTTCTTTTGAGTCCGTGCTTTTTCATGACCCAGTTGAAGAACGCAGAGCACCAAGCCGTAGAATCCGTCAGTTGGTACTTGATTGCCAAAACGCAGGTCTTCAGGAACTCGACAATCTTGGCGTTCGCCGCCTTGCCCGGAATTTCCTTTGTTCCAATGAGGGCTTTGATTGAAGGCATCCAGTAGGCCCATTCGTCCGGAGTCTTTTCTGCGGGGGGGAGCATGGGGGCCTTGGGTTCGATGGTGCCTTTTTTGAAAATGCTCATAGGGAGCCTCTCTTGGTCAAAACCAAATAGTCGTCCTTAGGTTTCTTAAGGAACTGTTTCATGAGTTGATGGAAATAGACTTGCGCCATGGCGGTGGTTTGAGAATGTAGAATCGCGGCAAACCACGTCATACCCTGCATTCGAAGAACCAAGACGCCAAGAATGAGGGTCATGACGCTGATTGCGAGAACCTTGTAAAATCCCGATATTCGCTCGATGAAGCCGCGTAGAATCAAGTTGAGTGCCTGGACCACTGCAGCGAGCAGTCCAAGGGTTTTGATTCCGCCGAGGCCCTTTACGGAGGCCATGATTGAATCAAGAGAAAGGGAGCCCCTTCCGGCCCAGATAAAAAAAATGCCAAACGACAAAATCCCAATCGACCCGATAGAACAAATCAAAATCAAGAAAACTCGCTTCATCTGAAGGAGTCATCGAGGGTTAAGAGGAATGCGTAATTTATCCTTTGTTGCCAACCGTGTTGGTCAACATGCCCTCGATCTTCCCAACCTTGGCGCTCAAGTCAGAAAGCCGCTCAAGAATCTGGAACTCAACCTTCGACTGTCTCTCGGAGAGCTGCTTGTTGGCGGTCTCCAGTTTGTTCACTTCCTCTTTGACCTGAATCATGGCGATGTCGTGATTTTTTTCGATCTTGTCGTTCGCGGCCTTCAGGTCCTTGTCAAATTTCTCTTTGGTGTTTTTCAGGTCTGAAATGACACCACTTAAGGCGGAGTCTCTCTTCACCGCGATGATGATCGTCGCAATGATTTGGAGAATGACCGCCCAGACCAGGGCCGCTGGAATATTTTCCAAGAAAGATTTTTCCATTCGTCACCCCGTCTTAATCATGCCAGCGGTCAAAATGTAGGGACTGATTGCGCTTGTTGAGCGGTTCAGTTTCATCCTTGTGGAAATTCTCGCTCCGCTTTCGCCTGTTTGGTTGTACTCCGACCTGATGACCGAGGGCTTGAAGCCAAACCACTGAGGAACTCCAGCACTGTAAAGCGCATTCACATCTGATTGCGACAACTGGGCTCCGTCGCGCCAAAGGATACAGTCAGCAAGTCTAGCGCCGCTAGAGAGGGCAGTATCAAGCGATGAGTCCAGAGAGCTAGAGCCACGCGCTCCGAAGTACATCGCAATAGTGGAAACTGCTGCACCAAAACTTCCGGGCGTTGTGGTTGCGAGCGAACCGTTGACATAAAGATTCATGACTACGGAAGACCTAATTTGCATACAAATGTGGTGCCATGATGCCGTTGCTAGCGTGATGCCATTTGTAACCGTTGCCCCGTTTGAATTGTACAGGTTGACCTGGTTTGATGTGATGTTCAAAACCCAGCCATTCGAGACGTTGTCGAACACCGAAGCAATGCATCCCGAGTTTCCGGTGATGTGGTAGTACCAGATGGACAACTGGATCAACTCATCGTTACCGCTGAGAACCGGCGCGGTTGCTGCGGCAGTTCGCAGAATGTTTGAAGTGTTCATTCCGCTGACCGCAAACTTGCCCGACTTGAAAGCATCAGCCGTGTTGATGCTGCCAGAGGGGTTAACCAAAGTTCTTCCGTTCCCACTTTGGTCCATGAGCGCCAAAACCGAAGTGGGCCCGCCCATCCACCAATGCCCATATACGCTGCTGGGGTTCGGATAGGGGCGACTGCCAATGAGCTGAACTCCGTTGGGAGTGGCGTCCAAAGTCGATGCACCGAAAGATTCATTGGCCGAAGCTGCTGCAACCGCGTGATGAACCGTCAAGTGAGATTTCACAACGTAGTCACCAACTGCCATGCCACTAGTGCTAGCGACCGTGAGGGTGGTTACGCTCGAAAGGTAGCTCGAGTTCGCAGTGAGTGCCTTGGTCTCGAGCAACGCGAACGTCGCCTCTCCCAGACTCTTTGTCGTGGTAAAGCAATGGAGCGAGTCGCCCGACAACAAATTCAAATGGTGGTCTTCGGTATCAGAGACCTTGAAGACGGTTCCACTTGTAATTTCCGTGACTCTGTAAATTTGAGGGGTGTACATGTCGCAAAAAAGTCCGTAATTCGCGCTGAGCGATTCACGCAGATTTTTGGAAAGTCTCATTTCCTGCTCGATTGCAATTGTTCCGGACGAAAGAGCCGAGTCAAAACCAATCAGGCCAGCCGGCGACCACGCGAGAGTCGATCTCGCGAATCTTGCCGTGGCCGCTCCAGCGATGCCGGCGGTGTAGCTCTGAGCGACGGAAGATGCCAAAGTGACCTGACCGTCAACGCGGGTGTTTGTTGAGTCGAGAACAAAGTCTCTTTTGTTTGAAGTGTCGTAGCCGGTGAATTCGAAATATTTGGGATTCCAGTCGCCAACGTCTCCATGGGAGAACCAAGCGCCGCCAAATTTGATTCCAGTGTAGGTCTGACCTGCTGAACTCGTGGTCACGCCAAAGCGCACATATCTCGCGAGCTGACTTGTGGTCCAAACGGTCCCACCCGTCGTGGACGCAGCGGTGTTTACCAGATCAACAAACATCAGGTTGTAGCCCGTCGCCAATGCGCTTCCAGCGTAGTTTGTCGTCAGGTTCCAACGAGAGAAATCTGTTACTGCTGCCCCGGCAATGTGGACATAAATCGAGCTGAGGTTGGTGACGGAAGGCATGTCGACCCAAAAATAGAGTCGGTAGTTCGCGCCAACGTTCAGGGTCTGAGCGGCGAGAGATTGGGTGATGTACGCATCGACAGCGGAGCCATCTTTGTTGAACGAGAAATGGTTCGCGCCTACCTTGGTGCTTCCGGCCGTGGCCGCCAAAGTCGTGCCCGCGCCGCCCGCGGCCCAGTTGGTGATTGAATCGTAGTCGGTGTCAGAGTTTACAGTGACCGGGTTCCAAACGATTTTGGCTGAGGCCCCGCCCGAGGTGTAGTTCTCAATCAAATACCCCAGGAAATCTTTGTGCGGGGGTCTTTCTAGGCCGTTCGCTCGGAGCGCATTGTCGAGAGGTCGGGTCACAAAACCCATAGCGGCCAGTTCATTCTTCGTTTGCAAAAGTTCTACTGCGCTGGCGGTGCCTCCAGAGCTGGAGCCCCCACCGCTCGCAACCAACCAACGCCCAGAGCCCGTGGTGGGTTGGATGATTGTCGTTCCATCTTCGGTTGCCGAAGATGCGGAATCAAAGCGCCACAGGTTTCCAGTGTCTTCTTTGAGTCTGAGTTGCTTGTCGGAACGGTCTGCCTCGGCAATTGCCTTCAAGGCAGCAGTGTCGGCCACTGCGTCGCCATGAAAAGCGAGTTTCGCATAAGTGGCGTCGGCGTATTCTTTGTTGAGAGTATCGGAAGGATCTGTCGGCGTGGCTGGATCGAGAATCTCGGAAGTTTGAATTCCCCCTAAGACTCTGTACGCTCTTGTTGCTCCTGGCATTTTATCCCTCCGTAGTTACCAAGAACCTGAGTTGTCTTGAGCTCCTTTCTGGTCAGAAAGACTTAGCTTCACGCTTCGCAGCGACTTCTCAGATCCATCAACACATAAATCTCGACTTCGATCTGTATTCGCTTCGAATTCAAAACCCGGAAGTCTGGGGTTGGTGACTCGAATTTTTGCGTCGATGGTTTCCTCAAAAAATCGGTTTTTAACTGTGAGGCTGAGGTATCCTTGACGATCGCCCAAAATGTAGGAGAGGCGGCGGGCGAGTCGGAGCGCCTCGGTGTCGACAAGATGAAGTGTCGAGAGCGCATAGCTCTTGGATGCCCCGTGAAGGAACTTTGCCGTATCGGAGGAATAGAGAGCCTTTGAGAAGCCAAGGCCCGACGTGGTGTCTCCTGATGCGGTCAGCGAGGATTCTGTGAGTTCCCTGAAGCCGTAGGAAATCACAAAGTCGGAAGCGATGTCCTGACCTTCAAATGAATAGTCAATTGAGCCATCGATGATCTCGTTGGAGGTGACTTCTTTGTCGTAGGCTTCAACCGGCGCGAAAACGCTGACCTTCCATAGCAGGTCGGCATCGAGAAAAATTTTCACAAGGCCTGACTGCAGAATCTTGATGAGGAGATCTTTGAACTTCGGATAGTTTTCAGTGGCCTTCGCAGGCACGGCCATTCCGATGGCATCGTCAACGTCCGCCAAAAGATCGGTGAAGGAATCGAGGTTCAGTTCATCTTCTGACAGGCCCAAGTGGGTTTTCAAGAGGTCATACAAAACACACGGGAGGGCGGCGAGGTTGCCGAATTGGGCGTGGTTTGAGCCGTAGGAAAGACCATCCAAAGTCAGAAGATTTTTCTTTCCGTAGACTCGGCAAAGAACCGAGTCCGAAGAGGTCAGGGTCTGGGGCATGATGACGTTTGATTCAAGCGAGGTGCTGAAAACGATCGTGAGCACTCCGTTGATGTCGACCGATTCGGTGTAGTCGCGGTTGTAGTGGGCCCGGAAGCGTTGGCCTTGGGAAAGGATCTCCACATTGCCCACTGTTCCGCGCTTTCCAAAGGTTCCTGCCGCGGCGGCTCCGGAAGACAGGGCGGCGTGGTCGATATAATTCAGAGCGTAGTCCACATCCTCAACAAAGACATATTCGTCGGTTGCTTTGTCGAGCCACACGGAATCGCCGATCCTGAATCCGGCCACGGAGTTGAAATAGGTTCTGGTGTTCGTCGATGCCGGCGAGATCGCAACCGTTGCGGTTATTTGGTGCCCTTGGGCCCCATCAGACCTGACCGCCCACGTTCTATTATTGGAAGTAGTCGGGCTCTCGCGCACATAGGACACGTTCACAGGAACAAAGCCGTCGACCATTGCCCCGAGAATTGTTCGAATTGGTTTTCCGGAAAAAGCCGGGTCCAAATTCGGATAAAGCGTGGTATTGAAAAACTCATTGCCCGGGCTTCGGAACTCTTTGTCAAAGGTTGCAATCCCATCATAGATTGCGACGTTCACTTGGCCGCTGGAATAGCTGACCTTCGTCATGATGCCCTTCATCACAAGCTTGAAGGATTCGGTCTCGAGGTCTCCGAGTAGGTGATAAATCAAAATCTCTTTGTTGAAAAAGCTGGAATCATAAAGATGTTTTTCCAGAGCATGTTCCGCGTTCCCCAAAACAATATTGGTCGACTGGATTGGCAAAAAGCCGAATGCCACGTCTTTGATGGAGCTCTTGATTGCCGGGGGCCTCACTATGGAAGAATCAAAATAAACCGAGCGAGAGGTTTCATCGGTCGGGACCCGATACCAGTGGGCGTCAATTGTTCCGAAATATAACTCGTAGGTGACAACGACAAAGTTGGTTTCCGGGTCGGAGCCGTCCGACATGCGAACGTAAAGAAGTGAGTTCTCAAAATCCCAGTAGAATTCTCCGGCCGAGAGAGCCGCAGAAGATGCCTCAGTCAGCTCAACGCCTTCGACTTCAACTTTGTAGACGTGCCCAAAGTCAAACTCATTGGTGTAAATGGCCCCAGTGTCGAGCGTCCAGGATGTCACCTTTCGAGCGGGTCGCATGACGGCAAGAAAGCCAGCCTTTATCCCCTCGGCCTCGAGGCTTTCTTCATAGGTCATCGCCGATTCCAATTAAAAAATATGGGCTGGCAATGAGGCTTTCAAAGGTCCCGGGCAGGCCTGTTCTGTAGACTGCGTCGGGCCAGGCTTTTCTAAAAGCAATGTGCTTGTCGGCGTCGTAGGTGTACCCGGTGCAGTTCAGAACCAGATGATACCAAGTGTCCGAGTTGAGAGAGGTCTCTTCGAACTCAAACCAGAGCTCCCGAACCCCTTGGTCCTCGAGATCAAGCAAGTCAGATTTCTCCCAACTGTTTGTACTTGTCGCAATGAGGCCGCCGGCGGATCCATCACGGTCAGAGTAAAGTTTCCCCAGGAGAGCCGAGAACGCCATGTCGCCCACGGGGTCTTTGAAAATCAGCCAAGTCTTGAGGGCTTTCAGAACCACGTTTGAATTCGGCTTGAAGCGAATCGACATCGTCTTTCCGGTCATGTCCGCGGTCAAGATTGGGTCTCCAAAAATTTCCCAGTAGGCCATCACATTTCCTCTCTCAGAAGAATTTCAGCGGAAAAGTAATCCTCGGAGGTCAAAGAAATTTTGGGCTCCGATGCGAATTTGCAAAGTATGAGTCGGGTGTTTTGAGACGTCGAAAAGTGCATTCCGTTGTCGAGGTTCGCAAAGAAAGGCAGGCCAAGGCCATACCTTCGGAAGTATCCCTCGAGTGCTTCGCAGTCCGCGGCCCTCAGGGCATTCAAGCGGAGCGCGTAACTTGTCGAAGGGTCTCTGATGTCTGAGAAGCTTGAGCCGCCCTCAGAGAAAAGAGTCTGGGTTCGGTCGATCGGTTGAATGCCAACGGGAAACGAGAGACCGCCGCGGGTCGGCTGAAAATAATTTCCAAAAAGAAGGGCTCCAATTTCGACGTATCCGAGCGGGTTTTGGTCAACGAGAGAAAGGCTCCCATATCGGTAGACATCGTCAAAGATTCCGCCGCTCGCGGGCGAATAATAAAAACTGAGATCATTGTAGGTCAGCTCGAGACTGAACGGAGGATCATCCCAGTTGTCCGTGTGATTGGCTTGGAGTTTATAGGTTCCTCCAGGCGAAAGCTTCAGCGGGCGGTTGAGCGGCCCCACCAAACCAAAGCCTTCGGGGTTCGTCGAAAGTCCAAAGTCGAGAGTGATTCTCTCTCCGGTTGAGATCTTCAAGAAATCCGAATACCGAATCAGCGTGGCGTCGGTGATGTCCGAGTCGGTCGCATAGCCGAGAAGAGAAGCCGCGGTGAAGTCCGGGTCGGTCAGCATGAGGTGAAAAACACCGGTGCCACCCGCGCCATTGGATTCAATTTTGAATTTCCAGTTCGTCGAAATGGAGTTGGTGACAGTGTAGGTCGACACGCCAACGAGTTCCAGGGCGGCTTTGATGCCCGCGCACATGGCCGTCAAACTCGTATATTCGTCCGGGTCAATCTCCGCCTCGAGGTCAGGTCCTCCGGAGGTCTCCCGGAAAACGATGACATTCGCATCAGCCTCGACGCGAAAGTTTCCATTCGAGCGATAAACTTTGGAGCGGCGCTGCCTATTGAAAGCGTTCTCAATGGGAAAGGCGGCCTGCTCGGAACTCACAAAGTAATTTGAGATGACGTCCACGTCAGCAAAGTTGTCAAAAAAGAGCCGGGTGCAGTTGTTGGGGTTCGTCATGCCAAGCGAACTCCTCTTGAGTTAAGATTAAAAATAAGTTTTTCAACGAGGCCATCGGCGGTCCAATTCACGACCACGTTTTGGCCGCGCTCCAAAAGAGCGTTCAGCTTTCTAAGTTCACCCAATACTTCAGAGCTCCCACCAATTGCCCCACCATTTGAAAGGGCCTTCTCGAGACTATTGGAAGTTCTTTCAGTCAGGACGTTTTCTCCGGAGCTGAGGAAAGAAGGATAGGAATCATTCGGAAACCCAGGAGGAACTTCGCCTCCGGTTGCGAACTTGAACTTTTTGGCGACTGAACCAATCGAGCCGAAGCCGCCCAGAACTCCGCCGCCGCCGGCAAGGCCGCCGGTGATCTTCGAAAGGGCGTCTTTGACTCCATCGGCGAGCGAGGTGATGAACCGGCCGGACTCATTGATGAGCGCATTCACAAAGCCAATCGCGATTTGAGGACTCTGGAGCGCCAAGCTGACGGCCAAAGTCGTGGCCACAAAGGGCATTTGAGCGGACAGAGAGAGGCCCGCGCGGAAGGCAATTTCGGGAGCCAATTCCACGAGACGCTGAATCAAATCAGGGGCACGTTCGGCCAGTGTTTCCATGACCACGGGGGCCGCTTCAGCCATGGCCTGAATGACGGTTGGGATGTTGTCCACAAATCCTTGGATCTGAGCCCGGACGGCATCGGGCCCCTGGGCTAGGAACGACAGCAGCGTTTGGGCCAATCCCCCAAAACCAGGCAGAACGCTATCAACAAGGAGACCGCCAACATTCGCCAAGGCATTTGCGGCCCCCGCTCCGCCTTGTTTCAAATCCCCAATAAGGCCTGAAACAAAGGAGCCGATCTTTTCACGCGACTTAACGGTTTCATCGGCGGCTTTTTTATCAGCCTCCGCGCGTTTCTCTGCCTCGCCTTTATAAAAATCGGTGATCTCTTTGTCGATTTTCTGCGTTTCCTCTTGGAACTTGGTCTGCGAAGCGAGCCGCAGCGACGTGGCTTCAGCTTGTTCAATCGACCCAAGAGCGAGGCCCTCTCTGATGACCTTCGTTTGGTCCTGGTAATTTTGCGTGATGATTTCAAGCTGGGTTTTCCCGGTGTTCTTCAACTCGGTTCGAATTTTATCCAGCGACTTAGTATTTTCTTCTTCGAGCTGGGCCCTGGCTTTTCTTTCGTCATTGAGTTTGGCAAGTTGTACACTTTCCGCGTTCGCACGGAATTTCTTTGCTTCCTCGTTCAATTTTTCAAAACTTTGGAAGGCGTCGCCCGTGTCCAGATCGATTTTCTTTTGCTTGAGCGCGTCGAGATCTTTTCCAAGGTTTGCGGAAAATTCTCCAAAGGTGACAAGCTTCAGCAGTTCAAGTCCAACGCCCTTGATGGCGTCCCCAAGAGAAACAAACCCATCGCGAACAATGAACACCCGGGTCGCGAAAGCAACGATACCGGTGACGACCGCACCGGCCGCAATGAAAGGCAAAAGAGGAGTCAGGGCTGCGAGGGCCGCGCTGGCCGTGCCCAAAAGAGCAAAACCCGCAACGCTCGCGGATCCAGCGACCCCAAGCAGTCCAGCCGAGGCCGCAGCAGAAGTGGCCGCAAAAACCGCAAAGCCAGCCGACAATCCAACGATGGTCGGAACCAGAGCCTTGGCCGTGAACTCGAGGGCCTTCATGGTTCCCGTGGCGAGTCCCGAGATGATTCCTTTGTTGTCTTCAATGAACCCAGTGAGTCTGACGAAGCCCTGCGAGAGGGCGTTGATTGAAGAAATGACTGTTTTATTTTCGATAATGGCAAGACCGAAAGTCTTGATCGAGTCATCGAAGTTGTTTTTGAGCTGCGCCACCGCGCCGGCGTATGTGGTGATGGCCTTTTCTGACGCCCCACCAAAACGCTGCTGAATGAGAGCGAGCGCGTTCGCGAAGGTCTCGGCATCAGTCGCGCCTTTTCTGATTTCAATTCCATATTTGGAAAACGCTGCAATGTTGCCATTGGCGGCCTTCCCCACAAGACTGGCAGCAGCGTTCAAGTCGATGCCAAGGGCCTGCGAGAGGTCGAGGGCGGCCTTTGTGGCGGTCTTCAGCTCCTGGCCGGAGAGCTGACCGAGTCCTTGGATGAGCGCCGCGGTCGAAAGAACCGCATTGTCCGTGTATTTGGTAGTCGCCTGGAGAGAAGAGGCATAGTCGACGAAGCCTTCGACAACATTGTCGGTTGCTTGGCCTGTGGCATCGAGTGCAATTCGAAGTTGATTGACGTCATTTTGAAACTCAGAGGCCGAATCAATAATGGCCTCAAACCCAGACAGAATCTTCTGCGCACTAAAAACGCCGAGGGCTCCAACGGCAATATTTTGAAGCGTCTTAAAGGATCCGGAGATTTCTCCAAGGCTCTGATTGGTTTTGGATTGGAGGGCACCGATGTTTTTAATTGCATCCGTGACGTCAGCGCCAACTTTGAATGCCAATGAAAAACTCATGATGAACCCGTCCTCTCGTTACTTCCTCTTTGAATTTTCGGCCTTCGTAAATTCTTGATCTATAATTCGAAATGCCTCGGCTGTTTCCGGGGTGATCGAATCAAGACTTGAGACAAATCCAATTTTAAAAAGCGCCCTGTGCTGCTCGAATTTTCTGACCAAGTAATTTTCAGCCAAGTCGTCATCTTCAAGCGACTTGCCCGTGTAGTACCATTCGGCCGCTTGCCTCAGGCGGTCTTCGTCAAAGACTTTTTTCCATAGGCTCCAGTCGACAACGCCTTAATGATGTCTCGAAGGGGCAAGTAGAAAACGCTACAGTCGTTCAGGTCGTCCATAGATTCTGCGACCATGCCGCTTTCCGGGTCGGTGATCTTCACTTCAGAGACAAATTTCTTTGCCCACTCGAAACTTTTTGCTGACGACTCAGCCACTCCCGGCTTTTTATTTTCCTTCTCATCGGCCACAAGTTGGTCGCTGAGTGCGAGCACTTCGGGAACACTCGGAGGAGTGAGTTTCACATATCCCACCAGGTCGACTTCGCCGTTCGCAATACACGGAGGGATAAAATTTCGAGTCCAGTTCTTTTTCGTAATTTCCATTTTTAGGGCCCCTTAAATCAAGTTGATGTAAAATTCGCGGAGTTGGTCTGCGGTGACGTAGGCCTTCAAGCCCACATCCAGGTCAACGGTTTCATCGCCGCTGATGACTGCGGAGGTGATTTTCATTTGAGGAGAGAAGGCATTGAAGACCGAACCATCAACCCAACGGGAGCCGTCTTTGCGGCCCGCGCTCATTTGATACATGACTTCTTCACCGAGGCGGAGTTTCTTGAAGAACATCGCATCGTGGCGAGTTCCGCGCATGTTGTTTTGGATTTCAACAACAAAACCAGTCAGAGTTCGTTCATCGTTTCCGCAGACAAATTCATCTTCTTTGAACTTGTTGGTGATCTTGATTTCGGAAGTTCTGATTCCGAGGCAAGAATAACGGTCGCGGGTTCCGATCATCATTTCAGTGTCGGAAGCAATCAGCGGGTTGGTGTTCGCGTCAGCGGTCGGAGTGAAGGGAGAAGCCCAGCTCTTTTCGGTGTCAGAGGTATAGGTCAGACCGCCCGTGTCATCGGCGGCCTGACTGTATCCCATCGCCGTCGCAATCGACTGAGCCGTGTTTGTTCCAGTCAGCCACTCAATGGAGTTTGTCCCACCTGCGAAAGTGAAGTTGAACTTCCCTGCGTCGGAACCAGAGTCGTAATAAGTGACGGTGGCCAGGTTGGTGTAGCTAGCGGCCAAGATGGCGTCTTCAACGGCCTGGGCGAGGTCATGCGGATCAAGATAAACACCCACGGGAACGGTGATGTTGAAATCTGTCGAACCGTCTCTCAAATCCAGCTTGTTATTGGAAGAGGTCAGCTCAATGGGGTCAAAAAGGTAGGATGTTCCCTTCGCGCTGAACTTCCCGTTGATGGGTTTTCCAGCTTGAATGGTGATTGTCAGAGAGTCGAACTTCATTCCTGCGCCACACTGAATACCGAGGCCATTAGCCAAGTATTCAAAGAACGCAAAAGAGGGCTTAGTGTCTGCGGGTTTGTAGAGAAGAGCGCGGCCAGTGGTCTTTCCTGCGGAAGGGGCAACCGCATAGTTGAAGCCGACCGTCACGTCATCGCCCGAAACCGAAAGCACGTTTCGAATATAGGTTTTGTCATACATGAGGGCTTTTCCGCGTTGGTAGTCCGCGCCGCCCGGGTTCACGAGTTTCACAACCGCATTCGCCGCTACGGTTCCGGCCGTGCTGGCCGCTGCGGTCAAATGGTTGGTCGCGTGG